>Ga0233420_10000727_pt1 | contig 13354 bp, 12 predicted proteins | sample Watercolumn_Mata_4_FD_183009 | JGI IMG/M metagenome (GOLD analysis project Ga0233420, IMG submission 183009) | Freshwater microbial communities from Lake Matano, South Sulawesi, Indonesia - Watercolumn_Matano_2014_102_MG | ecosystem: Environmental > Aquatic > Freshwater > Lake | place...
TTAAAGAACCAAGAAATATTTCCTACTTAATTTCGTTCTCCTTTCATTTAGTTTTAGCTCTACTTTTTATTTTCTTAAAAGTATCTTCTTCCATTAAAGCTGAAGAATATTTATTGATAGGTTTTGGTTCCGGCAGCGGAATCGGCAGCCCGGGTGGTTCCGTAGAAAATAAAAAAATGAGTGAACCAAAGATCATTTCTGAAAAAAATGTTGTTAAAAAAAATGAAAAAAAAATAGATCTGCCTAAATCAAAGCAGATTGATGATAAAAATGTAATAACTGCCGTTAATAAAAAAAATCTTGATAAAGAAAAAGATTCAAATGTAAAACCACTTACAAGTGCAAGCAAAAAAAATAACGTAGCAGATCAAGGGGGAAGCGGCTCCGGAGGATTTGGTTTCGAATTGGATTTTGGAGGTAAGGGTATGAGAAGAATTTATAGCTACAATTTACCCGAATATCCCGAAGGAGTTTCAAAAGAAATAGATGTGAAATTAAGATTTACAATTTTGCCAGATGGAACTGTTAGTAAAATATTTCCGGTAATAAAGGCAGATGCACGATTGGAATTAGCTTCGATTAATTCACTTAAGAATTGGAGATTTGAACCTTTGCCAAAATCTGCAAAACAAATTGATCAAACTGTGGTTATTACTTTTCCTTATCGCCTTCAATAATTTCTACCGGTTCCGGATTATCGTCTTTATAATAAAATTTATAGAAAAAGTATTCAACGATAGTTAAAATAGTTAATGAAATAGTATCGCTGTCAAATTGAGTTCCAAATCCTTTTGCATCGAAAAATATTTTTACTATTGATGTAGCAACCGACCATCCGATTGTAAATAAAATTATTATTAGTGCAAAATTGGTAAAAGCAGATCCTAATGATTCGTTCTGCCATTTTTTTGTAAATATTATTGTTACAAAAATTAAATGCGCGCTAAAAATTAAAGCAGATATCATTCTACTTTCCGTTGATGTTAATATTTTTCCGGCTGTTAATTAATTGTCCGGTTACTAATCCGCCTGCAATTCCAAAAATCGAGTTCACAATAAAATTATTGAAAATGATTGACAATGAATACAACGGCGAAAATCCGGAATGAATAATATCTTCACGCATAGATTGAAACAGATTAAGTACATCTCGCTTTATATCCTGGCTTAGAGGAAAACCTTCAATCATCTTTTGTAATTGCGGAAACGAAGCAATTATATCATTGTGCTTTGTTAGAAATGTTATTAGAATCTCAAACATCGATCCAAACAAAGCAGCAAATAAACCGGTGAATAAGCCGAAGAGTAGAGCTTTTCGCATTGGAATTTTTGAATTGCTTTTTGCTGCTCTTTGATCTAAAATTAAAGCGAAAAAAACTGCAAGCGGTAAAATCAAACAGCAAGAAACACTTTTCACCATTGGAACAATTTGTAAAACGCCGGCTCCAAAACCGCAAACTAAGGTTGCTAAATACTTTTTCAATTACTTATTCTTTATTTCAATTATTAAATTTTTAAAACCGGAATAAAAATATAAAAATCCAACCGAACCTAAAAGTGATCCTGTGCTAAAAGCAAATATCTTTGAATAAGGATAAATTTGTACTGAATAAAAAATTATATCTATCAACATTGGAATTACAGCAAATAAAATTAATTTAAAAGAAATTTTAATTTTTGGTTCTTTTAATAAAATGATTAGTGATGATAACGATAAACCCAAATATATTCCCGTGCACCTTGCACAAGTTAATGTTTCTGAAATTCCATTTGTTATTAGTTTTGAATTTTCTTGATGACACACAAGTGAAAAAGTTTTATTAAGATATGGCAAAAAATAAATAAGATGCTCATTATATGGAACTAAGAATTCTATAAAAATGCCAATGCACCATATTATTAAAATTATAGTTATTGCTGCTTTATATATGATGGGCATCTGGATTTAATTAATAATATTAAAAACATTGAGAGTTGTTTTGGTTAATACATAAAGCTTCGAATGAAAAACGATTGCGTCTGAAATCTCTTCTTCCAGGTTGGGATTAAAAATTTTGTAATCTAAAAATCCTGTAACAGAATTATAATTGTTCAATATCATTATTTGCTTTGAATCGTTTAAACAGATTGCTCTATGCGCAAAGCTGATACTTATCGGTTCAAATTCAAGAGAGGTTTTTTTTATTGCATTACCAAATTGGTCATAAATTATTAATAATTTGGAATCGATCAACATTATTTTCAAATCTTCTGTTAAAATAAATTTCTTTGGATTTGTTAATGAATAAATTCCCGAATCAAAACTGCCAATAGCTGTTTGATATTGGCCACGAATATTAAATTTTAATATTCTTTTGTTATCATTTTCTAATAGGAATAAATCACCTTGATTTGATACTGAAACACAAAGCGGGTACTTGAACTTTATTTTATCATCAGGTTTATCAGTTGTTGAAAACTCAGAGAGAAAATTTAAATCCTTATCAAAAAATTGAATCCGGTGATTGTTTTTATCTGCTATATAAACATTAAGTGCTGTAGCAAATATGTGGGAAGGAAAATCAAATGATGATTCATTCCAACCGTAACCGCCAATAGACTTTAGTGTTTTTCCTAAAGTATCTAGCTTTGTTATTTCATTTGTTGCAATATCAGAAACAAAAACAAATCCTGCCGGATTAATAGAAAATGAATTTGCATTTGTAAATGTGCCGATTTGACCAGAATAAATAATAGACTGTGCAGATGAGTAGTTATAAATCACAAAAAGTAAAATTGACAGGTAATGTTTAGTTTTCATCATTAATATTTCTAAATCTTAACCTAATTTGTGGTATAAACTTAGGCATATTTTCTGAAAGAATTTTCTTAATAAAGATAATGAAATTTATTAAATTTACTTAGGACTTATAGTCCATAAACAATTATAGAGGAAGCGATGCAAAAACTTATAATTTTATCACTTTCTTTACTACTTATTATTTCCTCATGCAAATTAAAGGATCCCAACGCTCCTACTGTAACACCTGTTGATCCTTCCACACAAATTACCATTACAGTTATTTCTCCAAATGGTGGTGAAATTGCATCAGAAGGTTCTTCATTACCAATTCAGTGGACAGGAACAGGCACTAAATACGTTCGAATTGCTTTTACTTATGATAACGGTTCGAGCTGGGGTTTAATTGTTGATAGTTTGAGCAATACCGGTGTGTATACTTGGTTTCCTGTGCCAAATAGAATTTCAAATCAATGCAAGATTAGAGTCTCAAGTGTAGATGGTCAGACATCAGATGAAAGTGATAAAGTTTTTTCTATTGTACGAAATTCAAATGAAAGTTTAAGAATTATTTCTCCTATTGGCGGAGAATCTTGGGAAGCTGGAACAGCCAAACAAATTAAATGGTTTAGTTCGGGATTGGATTCGGTTAAACTAGAATACACAACTAACAACGGGCAGAAATGGAATTTAATTGCCGTTGATAAGAAGAACACCGGAATTTATTATTGGGAGCCGGTACCAAACACTCCTTCTACTCTTGCTAAAGTTAGAATTATGGATGCAAAGGATGGTAATCCTTTAACTGAAAGTCCTGCTGCATTTCAAATATTACCGGAACCGATTGTAAGAGTTATATCTCCAAATGGTGGTGAAAAAATTCTTGCCGGAACAAGCAGAAAAATTGAATGGCTTTCCGAAAATATTCCTAATGTTAAAATTGCATTTACTACAAACAACGGATTTGATTGGGTAACTATTGTACCTTCAACTCCTGCCACTGGGTTTTATGTTTGGAACCCCGTTCCAAATATTAATTCACAATTGTGTAAAGTTAGAGTTTATGATGCATCTGATGGTGAACCTTCAGATGTTTCTGATAGCGTCTTTACAATTACAACACAAGTTACTCAAACTCTCGAAGTTACAAGTCCAAATGGCGGTGAAAGGTGGCAAGCTGGAACAAATCAAAATATAACATGGAGTTCGAGCGGTATACAAAAAGTTAAAATTGAGTTTACAAGTAATAACGGATTAACATGGAACACCATTACAAATGATTTGCCGAATACAGGCGCCTATGAATGGAATGTTCCTAATTCATTATCAACTCAGTGTTTGGTTCGAGTTAGTGACGCTGCAGATGGTGCGCCAATTGACCAGAGCAATGCTTTGTTTAGAATTGTACCAAAACCTGAATTGAAAATCTTATATCCGAATGGCGGCGAAACCTGGACAGGCGGAGTAATCGATACAATTCGTTGGAGTTCTGTAGGTGTGGATAATGTTATGCTCGAATATACTCCCGATAATGGAAAAACATGGACGACAATTGTAGAGAAAATTCCTTCAAGCGGAAAATATGGTTTTAGTTTTACTGTAGCTGGAACACAGTATAGAATTAGAATAACCGATGCTGATAATAAATCTCCTCAAGCATTAAGTAATGGAACCTTTACTGTTACTGAAGAACCAAAAATTACAGTTGTATCTCCTAACGGAAAAGAAGAATGGTATGCAGGTTCAAGTAATACAATTAGATGGAATTCCATTAATATTGAAAATGTAAAAATTGAACTTACGACAAATAATGGTGCAAGCTGGATTACAATTGTTACAAGCACTCCAAGTACCGGATCGTATAATTGGAGTTTAATTCCAAACATAAATTCGTTACAATGCAGGGTTAGAATTAGCGAAGCCTCTCGCGGATTACCTTCAGATATTTCTAATGATAATTTTACGATTACAAATCCAGGAACTCAATTAATTAAAGTTACAAAACCTAACGGCAGTGAAGTATTTCCAGCCGGAACATCTCAGGATATTACATGGGAAGCTGCTGGAATATCAAATGTTAGAATAGAATACACAATTAATAACGGTATCAATTGGAATTTAATTGTTGCAAGCACACCGAGCACCGGCTACTATAAATGGAGCCAGGTTCCAAATACTCCTGCTACAAATTGTAAAATTAGAATTACTGACGCTGCTGATGGAGTACCCTCTGACGAAAGCGATCAATTTTTTGTCATAACATCGGCTCCATCAATTAAAGTATTAATTCCAAATGGAAATGACACATGGATTAGCGGAACGACTAAAGAAATTAATTGGACTTCTGAAAATGTTGAATACGTAAAAATCGAATTTACAATTAACGGCGGTGCAACCTGGACAACAATTACAAGTTCTACATTAAGCACGGGAAGTTATTTTTGGTCAAGCATTCCTTCAGTTAATTCACTTCAGTGCAAAATTAGAATTAGTGATGCAGTGTACGGAACTCCTTCCGATATGTCCGATGATAATTTCGCGATTATGAATCCCGGCTCTCAGCAAATAAAAGTTACAAGTCCAAATGGCGGAGAAAATTGGCCAGCTGGCTCATCCCAAAGAATTAGTTGGGATGCTGGTGGCATTGCCAATGTTAGAATTGAATATACAATTAATAATGGTATTACCTGGAATACAATTATTGCAAATACTCCTAGCAATGGTTTTTATGTTTGGAACCAAATTCCGAATACTCCGGCGACAAATTGCAAAATAAGAATAAGTGATGCATCAGATGGAATACCATCAGACGAAAGCGATTTGTTCTTTAGTATCACTCCAGCTCCTTCTGTTAAAGTTTTAATTCCTAACGGAAATGATACATGGGTTACTTCCACTACAAAAGAAATAAAGTGGAGTTCTGAAAATGTTGAGAATGTTAAAATAGAGTTTACAACAAATGGCGGCGGAACCTGGATTACAATTGTTACATCTACTCCAAGTTCTGGAAGTTATATGTGGCTTGTTCCGGATGCAAATAATTCTCTGCAATGCAAAATAAAAATTAGTGATGCCTTGAACGGATCTCCATCCGATATTTCTGATGATAATTTTGCAATCATGAGACCAGGTGCGCAACAGTTAAAATTAGTTTCACCAAACGGAGGTGAAAATTGGAATGTAGGTTCTATGCAAAATATTACCTGGGATGCTGGTGGTATTGCGAATGTAAAACTTGAATTTACAACTAACAACGGAAATACATGGGAGATAATTACCTCAAACACTCCAAGTAATGGTTATTATACATGGAATCCAGTTCCAAACACTCCGGGTACCAATTGTAGAGTTCGAATAAGTGATGCAGCTGATAATGATCCAACTGATATGAGTGATGGAATGTTCTCAATTCTTCCGGCTCCAAGTATAAAAGTTGTATCTCCAAATGGTGGTGAAGTAATTCAATATAATACAACCACAGAGATTCAATGGACATCCGAAAATGTTATGTTTGTTAAAATTGAATATACGACAAATGGCGGTGCATCATGGAATGTAATAACAAATTCTGTAGAAAGCATTGGAACTTATTCCTGGAAAACTGTACCAAATATTTCTTCCAAACAATGTCGAATAAGAATTAGTGATGCAGCTAATGGAACATCTTCCGATATTTCTGACAATAATTTTGAAATAACAAATGCAATTATAAAATCGATTAAAGTCATTTCTCCAAATGGAGGAGAAAAGTGGGAAGCCGGCTCTGTTCAAAATATTACATGGAATGCTTCAAATGTTAATAGTGTTACCATTGAACTTTCAACCAATCAAGGCAGTGCCTGGACTTTACTTGCCGATACAGTTTCTGGAGGTGCATATCAATGGTCTATTGCTACAACTTTAAATTCAGTTCAATGCCAAATTAGAATTCGTGATAAAGTTGATAATACAATTTCCGATGTAAGTGATGCAAACTTTACTATTGAGCCGAGAAAATATATCTATGTAACACAACCTTCCGGAAATCCAACATTTAAGGATAGTGATCCGGTAACTATCGAATGGGAATCTTCCGGAATAAGTTATGTTGGAATTAAATATACTACTACAAATGGTGCCGGCCATTATCCGGATATACCTGCATTTTACCCATTAGTTGAAAAAATGCCTAACGAAGGTAAATATGTAACAAGTTTCTCACTTCCGTCACAAGAATATTATGTTGTAGTTTATAATGCAGATAATGAAACTTTATCACCAAGTGCACGAAGCATTGGTAAATTTACAGTTATTAAAACAGATCCTGTACAACTTCCAAGTGTAACTTTATTAGCACCGAATGGTGGAGAAGAATGGTTAACAAGCGACCCGGCAAATAATTATTCATTCGAGATTAGATGGCGGTCAGTTAATGTTGATTCTGTTGATATCTTTTATTCTCTTAACGGCGGCGCTTCTTGGAAAACAATTGCTACAAAAATTCCAAGTAACGGTTTATATAATTGGACCACTCCTACACAGGTTGACTTTAGATCTGATAATTGTTTGATGAAAATTGTAAGTTCAAAAAATACAACTGTTGCTGATCAATCTGACGGTTACTTTAGCATTCATCCTCAGACTAAATTATTACGATGGCTATTTCCGAACGGAGGAGAGTATATCCACTATCCGGATACTGAAGATCCAATTACAGATACTGATACATTAATAACATGGCATTCAGCGGGAATATATTTAGTCAATATTGATTATTCATCTGATAATGGATTAAGTTGGACTAATGTTGCAACTAATTATCCTTCTACCGGTGCGTACAATTGGGATTTAGCAACAATACCATTAGCATCAACAAATGGAAGAATGAGAATAACTGATGTAAGTGCCGATGCCGGTACTCCTCCTTTGGTTGATCTAAGTGATAATGTATTTAATATGCATATTTTGCCTGCAGGTAGAATAGATTATTTTAATGATCCTATTAAGATTAAACCTAATCAATCCAAGAATATTACATGGTTCTCACCTACGGATATCTCAAACGCATTAATAGAATATTCTGCTGATGAAGGAAAAACTTGGACTGCAATTCAGCAAAATGTAAAATCTAAAGCGAATAAGAAGAATGAATTTGTTTGGAAAGCTCCAAATAAAACTTTGGAGAAAGTTATAGTACGAGTACGAAGTGATTTAAAAGAATTGAGGAGAATTAATTTCTCTGTAAAAAAATAACCAAAACAAAAATTGGTTTTTCTAAAAAGCAGTAGTTATAAGCTTGTCAAAAATTTGTGATTGATTCGGTAATGAAATGAAATTTCATTACCGAGGTTGAGGATTGTTCTTTGCTATAACATGTGAGATTCTTACTTAATTGATGTATTTCCAAAATAAAAGCTATTAGGAAATTCCTTCACTAAAGCATATTAAATTAGATGGCATTGAAATTTAATTAATTTGAAAAAGTTCTGAAGAATTTTAAAATGCCGCAGCTTCAGGAATAAAAAAAGATTTGATAAATTCAAGTAAGTGTTTTCAATTTGCCAAGAACAAGTTACCCGCAATAAAAATTTTGATTTCTGAAATATCGATTATTAATTTTGTCATTATAATTGTCCCGTGGTGTAACTGGCAACACGTCTGACTCTGGATCAGAAGAGTTTAGGTTCGACCCCTAACGGGACAGCAAGAAAATCCTTTAGCAAGATTGTTATAATCTTTATAGTAAAGTTCGATTCTAAAAGTTTTTCCATTGCCTAAATACTGATAGTTCACAATGTAATGATCGGCAGATTCGTACTTATACTCATTGGAAAATAAAAGAAAGTCTTTTTCCGGTGTTTGATAGAATTTACCAAAAGCAAAATTTAGTTGGTCGTATGCACCTAAACGGTAAGCCAAAGAAATTCGCGGCGCTATATTTGTCTTATTCAAATATTTTGAATACTCTGTACGAAAACCTGCTTTAAGAGCAATATCATTTGAGAATAGAATATCAGCTTCTACAAATTCGGCGAAAAAATTTTCATTAATTCCCACATTAAATTGGTTGAACGAATCATCATACTTAGAAAATTGTCCTTCGTTTCCGAAAGTGATTTATGAACCTGGAAGAATTTTTTTAGATACGGTAAACTTCAATTCTCCCAAAGTAACAAACGATTGAATTTTATCTGAATTAAAATCAATCCAATCTTTATCTAAACTTCCGGAGATTCCCCCAAATACAATCCAGCCATCACCCCAAACGTCTTTGTAATTTGCATTTAAATAATAATTATCAGACTTCAACTTAATGAAGTCTTTTAAGGAAAGGTTGTCTAAATTCTTTTCGAACAAGGAAAAACTTGAATGTTCATATGATGCAAAAAGTTTTATTAATCCAGTCTTTGAAATTTTATACCTTTAATTCATCATTGATTGCGAACCGTTGGGAAATTCATCCCATTTAATTCTTTGTGGAAAAACGTTAGCGTATGGACCCAGATTATAATACATTCCTTCATAAGCAAGAGAAGAATTTTCCCATCGTTCTGTATGAGCAGCTCCTAAACCGACAGCCATCAAATTAATTGCTGTAGCATTTTCTGCAGGTAAATCTTGAGTCCTTAAAATTAATACAGATGAAAGAGCTTGCCCGTATTGAGCGGAGTATCCTCCGGTGCTGAATAAAGTCCCCTTAAATAACATTGGAGAAAATCTTCCTCTTTATGGAAGATCGGGATTGCTTGTGAAAAACGGACGTTGAACAATCATTTCATCAATTATGGTTTTTGTTTCGGATGCAGAACCGCCTCTAACAAATAAACCTTCGGTGTTACCGATTTTTTGTGTACCCGGCAATGTTTCAAGCGCTTTGTATATATCTGCCTCCGTTCCGGTTGTAACTACATCTAATGGACGAAGTATAACTCCTTTTTTTTCATCGCTTGCTTCAAATGATCCTGCAGAAACAACAACAGCATTCATCTCTGTTATTTCTTCCTCAAGCACTATATCGATTTTCATTTCACCTTTTTTGAGAATTATCTTACTCTCAAATTTTTTGTAGCCAACGTAACTTGCAACAAGCGTAACTTCTCCTTTTTCCGATGTCTTAAATGAATAACTTCCATCATCTTTTGATGTTACTCCATCGTCTGTGTCTTTGATATATACATTGGCTCCCGGCAGAGGGATGGATTTGTTGTCTGTTATTTTACCGGAGATTTTTGTTTGTGCGGAAATAAAAACGGGAGGTAATAAAAAAGAACTATTAAGTAAGCTTTTACTCTTAACATACTCCCTCGCAATAAATATAAAATCGTTATCCATTAAGACGGCTAATCGTGCCGTATAGTGCCGTTATAATTTTAACTAATCAATTTATAAAGAATTTTTAAGTTGACTGAATTTGGATAAAATTCACCGAACCATCTCGCGCATCTGTTCGCATCTAGCGGAATTCCGATAACAGGAACATTTGCTTTAGAACAGCTTCTCATTCCGTTAATTAATTCGGGTATGCAGGCAATTCCTAAAATTCCGATCGAATTGTTTTCGATTCTGTTTTTTTTAATAAGAGTTTTCATCTCGGCTGTCATCCATATATAGGGCTTAATGTTTTTTTCGGAAAGAATTTTGCTTACATCATTTATAAAACAGTTTTTGAACAATGCTTGCATACATAATCAAAACCGTCGGACTCCGATTTACACTCTTTGCTTAAATCACGAAGACAATGCGGAAGAAATGCATATTTATGTTCACACTTAAAAAAATTTTCTTTGTTGATTCTATTTGTCAATTCAAATTCTATTATATAAAGATGATATTGAAGTTCGGAAGTGTTTAACCTTTTATCCCAGATTTTTTTAGTGAGCGGTAATTGTTTTAAATGCTCTGATGTGTTTAGCGTGTATTTCGAAAAATGTTGATAAAGTTTTTTTATGATAAGCGACTCAAAGACACCGTTTTGATTATCGAATAGTTTGACCAACTGCTTTTTACTTGAAGAAAGTTGCCGGATGTTTTGTAATAGGTTTTGTGCTGTTAGATATTCTGCCAGAAGTTCAGTGATCAAAAAGTCTATTTCTTTATAAAAATATTCTGTTGATTGATTATATGCGAACAAATTGTAAGTTTTACCCTCAACAGGAGAATATTCTCTATCTATACTAATAGTTCTCATTATCACCTGTTAAATTAACAAATGATTCTTTCTTAATCTGATTCTTAAATACATGTTTGAATAGAAAATGAATTTTTTTGCAATTTCTTGCTGCAATTACCAATTTGCATACAATTATTATTCGTTAAGGAAAAAACAGGTTTTACCTAAAGGATTAATTTATAAATTAGAGATGGAATTAAAGCAGTCAAACATGAAGTATGATAATAAATCAGTTTAGTATTATTAAGTCAGATTAGAATTTCGAACTTCAAAAATTATAAATAAGGAGAATTTTATATGAGCGTGCTTCAAACAGTTGACTGGGTAGTAATCGTATTTTATTTCGCAATTATAATTGGATTAGCCTGGTGGGTAATTCGAAAACAGAAAAAAACTGCCGACGGATATTTTTTAGCCGGTAGAAGTTTAGGTTGGTTTATAGTTGGAGCTTCAATCTTTGCTTCCAACATCGGCTCAGAACATCTTGTGGGATTAGCCGGCTCAGGCGCAACAGACGGAGTTGCAATGGCGCATTATGAACTTCATGCGTGGTGTTTGCTTGTTCTTGGCTGGATAATGGTTCCTTTCTACATGCGCTCAAAAGTTTTTACAATGCCCGAATTTCTAGAAAGAAGATTTTCCCCAACAGCACGAACAGTGCTTTCAGGGATTTCATTAGTCGCTTATGTGCTAACAAAAATTGCAGTTGGCGTTTTTGCAGGCGGAGTTGTGTTTGCAGTTTTGCTGCCCGATATAAATTTTTTGGGCATGGATAGTTTTTGGATAGGCTCAATACTCGTAATTGTTATTACCGGCTTATACACAGTTGTTGGAGGAATGAGTGCTGTTGCATACACAGAAGCGCTTCAGACAATTATTTTAATTATCGGTTCTGCTCTTGTTACAATTTTTGGATTGCAAGCTTTGGGCGGATGGACAGAACTAAAATCTATAGTTGGTTCGGATATGTTTAATCTTTGGAAGCCGTTAGTTCCGGCAGGAGTTGAAGGAACCTGGGCGCCTATAAAAGAAGCGGGGAAAATGGCGTGGTATTTTAACGATAACTATCCTTGGATTGGAATGTTATTCTGCGCCCCAATAATTGGTTTGTGGTATTGGTGTACGGACCAATATATAGTTCAAAGAACCTTAGGTGCACCAAATGAAACAGAAGCAAGACGCGGTTCGATAGCGGCTGCATTTTTTAAATTACTCCCGGTTTTTATTTTTATCATCCCAGGAATTATTTGCTACGCTTTGGCTGTTAGCGGTAAAGTTCCGGTTCTTCAACAGCAACTGATTGGTCCAGATGGAAAAATAATTCGAGACCAGGCTCAACAAGCTTTTCCATTGATGGTTGCACATGTATTGCCTATAGGAATTAGAGGAATGGTAGTTGCTGGTTTGCTTGCTGCGTTAATGAGTTCTCTAGCCGGCGCATTCAATGCGTGTTCAACTTTATTTACAATAGACTTTTATTCTCGCTTCCGCCCGAATCAATCTCAAGAAAAATTAGTTTGGGTTGGAAGAGTTGCAACAACAGTAATGGTAATAATCGGTCTGTTATGGCTTCCGGTTATTCGCGGAGGAAAAGGATTGTATGATTATCTTCAAGGGATTCAAGCTTATTTAGCCCCGCCGATTTTTGTTGTTTTCTTTGCGGGAGTATTTCATAAAAGATTAAATGCAAAAGGATGTCTTGCTGCACTGTATACTGGTTTTGTTCTCGGATTGATTCGTCTTGCAATAGATACGCCTGTAAAACTCATGCACGGATTTAAATATGATCATGGTTCCTTTCTGTGGATAATGAACAACATTTTCTTTCAGTATTACAGCTTACTAATTTTTATTGTGAGTCTTGTTGTTATGTTCGTAGTTAGTTACGCAACAGAAGCGCCATCGTATGAAAAAATTAGCGGTTTAACATACGGCACTGTTACTAGTGAACATAAAAAAGAATCGCGGGCAAGTTGGACACGAATTGATGTTGTGTTATCGTGTGTTGTTCTTCTGCTTATCTTTTTAGCATATATTTATTTTACAGGATAATTATTCAAGAAAATTTTTGAGAACATAATGAGCAAATATGTTATTGGGTTGGATTTCGGAACGAACTCCTGCCGTTCGCTGATTGTAGATGTTGCGAATGGAAAAGAATTAGCGTCCCATGTATTTCAATATCCTTCCGGTAATGATGGAGTTATTGTTGATGCTGCCGATACGAATCTGGCTCGACAGAATCCTGCAGATTACTTAATTGGAATTGAAGTAATTATTAATGAAGCAATTAAGGAAGCGATAAAGATAGAGCCGCAGTTCAAAACGGAAAATGTAATTGGAATTGGTGTTGATACAACCGGCAGCAGCCCAATGCCCGTTTATGAGAATGGACAAGCATTATGTTTTGATGAGAAATTCAAGAC
>Ga0233420_10000729_pt1 | contig 13338 bp, 6 predicted proteins | sample Watercolumn_Mata_4_FD_183009 | JGI IMG/M metagenome (GOLD analysis project Ga0233420, IMG submission 183009) | Freshwater microbial communities from Lake Matano, South Sulawesi, Indonesia - Watercolumn_Matano_2014_102_MG | ecosystem: Environmental > Aquatic > Freshwater > Lake | place...
TCCTCTCTCAGCGACTGCACGCGACAGGTTGGCACGGAACGTCACCGTGATCGTATCCTGGCCGACAAACGGCACGAACGGATTGTTGGCCCACCACTTCCAGTACAGTGTGGTGTCGGAGATACCCGGCGACGCAGAAATCACCCGGTTTCCTCCACCAGCCACATCCGGGGCCGGCTTGATTCCATCTTCCCATGCAATAATGTCTGATGTCGGGCTGGCGGTCTTCATGATCACGAACTTGTACTCAATATTGCTCGTGAAGGTCGACTTTGGCACGCGGACATAACCGGACCAGAAGTTCGTTCCGTCGTATTGACGGCTACCGCCGTTGCCGTGCTGATCTTCGCGCGTCAAGACGACGCTCTTCGCCCAGTCCTTGTAGTCCGTGCCGCTGAATCCGCCGCGAACACCCATGAACTGCGTGGCCTTGTTGAAGGACTCCTGGCCAGACATATTGACCCTGAACCAGACCTCAATAGAATCGGTCTTGTCAACATACGGCTTGAAGTACTGGGGCTGATTGCTCGGGGTGCCGTTGACGAACTGCAAGGGCAAAGTTGTATCCTTACTGCCCACAATGAGGATGCGGTTGCCCGATCCGTCCGTGGTGTTCTGTTCCCAGCCCTGATGCTCAGCGCTTGAAGGAATCGGAGCTTTGTTCGCGTTGGTGAAGAACTTGTACTGGATTGTGTCTCCAACGGCCAGTTTCACCGTGGCCTTCCAATAGTCTCCGGCGACATTTGACAAGATCGCCGTGGAGCTAAGGCCCCACGGTCCGAACGCATCCACCGAGCCTCGAATCTGAATAAACGAGTTCGGCTTGAGCGTATCCGGGACAGTTGCGGTGTTCGCGAGGAAGGTGACGTTCACCGCATCACGCAGCTGAATCTTCGCCATGTTGTAGTAGCCGATGGCGTATCCTCTCTTGTCGTCGGCAAACGAGAAGTTTCTGAGATCGGAGCTTGTCGACGGCGAGGGCGTGTTGATCACAGCCCATGTTGCTCCGTTGTCCGTTGAGATCCAGGACTTCGATCCTGATGTACCATAGCCAACGGCGAGGACAGTGTTCGTTCCACGAATTGCCTTCACGACCATCGGCTTCGCGTCGGTGTGACTCTTCCCTGGCTCGACGCTGATTGTGTCACTCCACGTACGGCCGCCATCAGTCGTCTTGCAGAGGTAGTTGTCAAACGAGGAGGTAGTCCCATACGCACGACGTCCAACCGCATAGCCAACGTTGTTGTCTTTGAAGGAGATCGATCTGAAATAGTAGTTCTGGGCTGCTCCGCTAGGAAGCGTCACGCGGAACCAGGACCACGTGTTTCCAGCGTCCGTTGACTTGAGAATCGACGGAGGATCGTTTGCGACGTTGTAGAGCGTCATCCAGATCGTCCGGCCATAAACGTCCATTGCTTGCCCGTAGGTCGCATAACCAGCAAAAACGCCCGCGCCGGCTGCGTTCAGCGAATCGCCAGGCAGGTTCGCATTTGTGTTCGGAACACGCGTCCAGGTTTTGCCGGCATCGAAGCTCCGGGCAACGTAGAGGCCCGAACCGTCTGCGTCACCATATGCGACCACCGTATCTCCACTCACAAACTTAATGCCATTGCAAAAACCATCTGGAGGGGAGTAAAACGAGACAGTATCCCATTTCGTACCGCCATTTGTGGTCCGAAGTATCTCACCTGTGCTTGTACAAACCATGGCAGTATTTGCATCCTTCGCCGCGATGCCGGTCACTCCGGGCGATGATAGTGTGCTGTTTGTATACAGCGTGCTCTTCGTCCATGTGGCACCATGGTCTGTCGACCGGTACGCGACGTTCTTGCCGATGGTGGCATAGGGATACTCGCCGCCAGCGATCCAGATGACGCCGTTCGGCAAATACTCGATCGTGCCGCGTGTGATTACCTTTGTGGTCGAATCGCCGGCGATCGTCACAACACGCGTCAGCTGCGCTTGCTGTGCGAACAGACCTACGGCGACAAGCGCCAGAAGGCTCACCACGACGGTCAAACGTAAGATTGTTTTCATGCCTTGCTCCTGCGTAATAGTGAAAGAAGACTCTAACGCATGCAGTTCTACATCCTAACACACTGTGTGTATCTGTGCCGCCGATTCCTCCTCGTTGATGTTTGATATGTTAGCTAGGTGGTATTCTACTCTCGTCGGCTCGAAGCGTGCCCTCAGAACGATACCGCAAGTGCGATTGTGTTCAGATTGCCGAACACTCCGAACTGACTGTATGCGTAATTTAATTCAAGCGTAGCAAGTCCTTCAAAACCGTACCGCACACCGGCTCCCAACGTGAGTCCTTCCTCTGCGTCTTTCTTGAACAAAGATCGATATCCCCCGCGGAGAAACAGCAGATTGTTCCATCCCACCTGTCCACCGACATTCACGTATTCGACATTATCGTTCGGCCGCACGGCGTCAGCCGCGACTGTCACCATCAGTTGATCGTTTTTCACAATATCCATGGCGGCGCCGACCCTAAAGAAGAGCGGAATTGGCCAGGGATCGGTTTTCATCTTCCCGACCAGCGTCTTGTTTGATCCTGAATTCTCGGGATCGATGTCGACACGCTGGAGGAGGTCACGTCCGTCCAATGTCATGTCGCCGCCAAAATTCGAGAATGACATCCCCAGCCGCATATCATAGAATCCGGTCACAAACAACAGCCCCAGATCGAACGCGATCGTGCTGGCGGATTCATTCCAAACAGTCTGGCTGATGTATTTGATCGATCCTCCCATCGAGAACCGATCGGTCAGCCGCCGTGAGTAGGACACTCCGATGGCAACGTCTTGTGCTGCCCACCGTTCACCGGTACCATCCGGCGACTGAATCGTCGTCACGATGTCTTCGCCGTAGTCAAGATTCGTGATGCTCACACCGATGGCGTTCGTGCCGTCCAGGTTGAGCATGAACCCAAGCCAGCGAAATCGTGTGTCTGCGAGCCAGTTCGTATTGCTGAACATCAGCTCGCTCTTCCCCGATGCGGCAAAAGCACCTGGATTCCAGTAGACCGTGCTCACATCCTCGCTCGATGCGACGAACGCGTCTCCCATTGCCGTCGCTTTTGCGCCGACAGAGATCCCCAGGAACTGAGCGGCCGTCGTTCCCACCTTCGTCTGGGCACTGACAGAACACCAGGCCAGCAATGCCGCAAAGATCACAAGAGTTTTTCTGAATCGAAACGTTTTTTTCATACGATTTTCTGTTTACTTGATAATAGCAATCTTTCCCGTTTTCTTTCCTACCGTTGACTCCAGAACATAGAAATACACGCCGTAAGCGACATCCAGGTTCTCTTTTGTTTTCAAGTTCCACGATACAGTGCCGTCCTCAATGCTGGAATCATGATTGAGGGTCACGAGATGATCTCCTCGGGCAGTGAAAATCGAGATCTTCGACTGTGCAGGTACATGGATGAAATCAATCCGACGCTGGCCACGCCCGCTCGTAACTCCCGGCGGAAGTGGCGGCTCAAGCGCCGACGCGGTGACATACGGATTCGGCACAACCCGCACATTCGGCAGCTGATCGGCAGCCACGGTCTCATCAACCCGTGGTTTTTGAGTCGTAAACTCGTACACGTCACCCTTTCGGAATGGCTTCGTGACCTTCAGTACTAGTTTGTCCCCGGTCGTCAAATTGTAGACTGTATCAGGCTTGTCGCTTGGCTTCGCCACAAAGAACACATCCCACGTGAATCCGAGCTTTCCGTCCGGTCCTTTTTCCAGAAAGAATATCTCGTCCGTCGGTGACAACTTCCCATTGCCAACGTTATCGCCAAAGATGAACTTGATGTAGGTGCTATCGGTAAGGTTGAAGACTCTGAAATTCACCGGGATCGCGCTGGTTCCAAGGAATGCATCAGCGTACGACGTATCGACGATTCTGTCCGAGAACCGGATCTCATAGTCGCATGGTTTTCGGTACCCGGCGAGGAGCTGGCCGTTGAACAGGGTGTAGAACGGGAAGAAATTATAGACGTACGCATTTTTCCCCACCCACCCGGACGCGGTGTCGACAAGCGTCACCGTCCATTTGTTTGCAAATCCGATCATGACACCATCGAAGATATCTGAGTCCTTCGTCTCGCCCGGAGCACCGAAAATGTACGGACTCTTGTACACCGGATAGTATTCATACGTGATAGTGTACGTACCGGGAGGCAGGCTCCCGGCGGTCGCTCCCCGGAGGACTCCGCGAGACGCATCCAGCCGATATGCCGTTGGAGCGATGACAGCGCCCTGCTGATTCTTGACCTGAACGGTAGACGCGATCAGATTCTTCTTCGACAGAGTGACAATCGTGGTGTCCTGACTGATGAACGTCTCCGACAACAGCTGAAGATCCCGGACAGAGTACGATGAGGTGATTCTCGTCCACTCCGTTGAATCAGCGGCATCGATCTTTCCGTTCGAGTTGTTGTCAAGAGAGTCTGTCAGGTTATCCAGAAATTCGACCCGATAGGAATGCGCGTTGATCTTTGTCGGGTCGACCACATTATAGAACAGATCGCCAGTCCCGTACTTGGTTTTCGGAGTCAGCTTCACTCCGGTCGCGGGATTGATATAGCCTGCTACCTTGGATCCCGGCTCGACGACCGCTGTGTTCTCATCGTGAAGAATCTCACCGGTCGCAAGAACAGAAATGAACTTCGTGTTCTCTGAGGGGAAGATCCCGACCAATTCATCCCCCCTGTCGTACGCGACTACGGCGTAGTAGTACCGCCGTCCGTTTTCGAGATCACGATCGACATATGTGTGCTGCAGGCCCGAGTTGTTCCCCAGGTAGTAGGAGTACCCGGATGATGCCTGGAACAATTCCTGGTTACCTCTGAAGTAGCCAGAGATATCATTCTTGATGTCGAATTGAGCGAGTGGCCGGTATCCTTGCGGCGATCCTGTCGCATCTGTGATCGTGAAGATGTCGCTGAAGTCAGGATCGGTCGAGCGATAGATCTTGTATCCCTCAAAATCCTTAGTCCGCAGCACGGGATCGATTGTAGCCTCCGCTTTCCTATCCCAATAGAGCGTGACTTCTCTGTCGCCCGGAATCGCGACAAGCGTTGGTTTGTCAGGTGGTTGTGGGAACTGGTAGTTCGCGTCGTAGATCTTCTGCACGGTTTGCTTGTTCTTCAGAAGGTCAGCAATATCATCGTCTCTGCTCCCTCCCTTTCCGCCTCCGTAGACGAGGGCGAGGGAGAATCGTTCAGTGCTCCCGGCAAGCAAAGGAAAATACCCTGAGCCGTAGATAAAGTCACCGTCCTCACCGCGTTCCGGCCTGTTGTTGACGATGGACGTAGGCACATCGAAGAATCCGGGAGCGAGGTTTTGCCATAGTGCCTCGTCATCACCCATTCTCACTTGTCCGGCCGGCGTGAAGTAGTAGAAACTTGTCAGGCCAATCTGATCCGATTCGCGCACATCCGTCTTGTCGATGTGAGGCTCACCCGGAAGACCGGTATCGAATCCCGATAATGTGTATCCTGAGGTGGGTGAACCATCTCCTTCGCCAAAATCGCCTGTTCCGGGAATTCCGTCGCGCCCGACATCATCGAAATCACGCGACCAGTCACGATTGTTATCCACCGCGTCATTCCGACGTTCATCGATCATGCTGAAGCTGCTGAGTCCGAAGCCGTTCACATAGTCAATGAACCTGACTGCCCGGACCGTATCAATCAACTTCACTGGCGGAACTGTTCGGGTCACCTTTCGCTGACGATAATGCAGATAGTAGTTTTCGTCAATGATTCCATCAAAGTCGTTGTCAACACCATCGTACGCGTTCGGATTGACGTACTCGTTCCCCAGGGCATCCCTCAGGATGTTCCCTTCAGCCACTTTCGTCATGCCGGGGCGTACCAGGGTCGACTTTCCTCTCGTGGTGACGGTCACCGTGTCAGCGTTTGGCAGCGTGTACGTCTGGCGTGTGAAATCGTCCTTCACGAGCACAATGCGCGCTCCCCGCTGAAGAACCGTTGAGTCAAACCGAGCCTCATTGAAATACGGAGCCGAGAGTGCCAGCGCAACTGAATCTGCGTCCCCATCATTGTCGATTCCATCGAAGGGATTTCCCGGACTCTCGAGGAACGCATACCCCACCATTCCTACCGGTCCAACCCAGAGAGGATTGCGGCTGTTGGAGCGCGGGTAGTCCCCGGTGTACGTAATGTTTGTCCGGACATCGTAGAATGACCAATCGTCGTCATATTCAGCCGGACGATCGTCCGTGCCGGTGACACCGACGTAGGTGCCAACCAACATGCCGAATACGACTTTGTCGTAGTTCGTCGTCCCCTTGTTTGTGATCTCGTAGAGCCAGAAGATGTTGTCCTTTGCAAGGAACTGCGACCACTGCATACCGCGGACCCGCACCTCAAGAGCCATTCCGTTTCTCGTCAGGTCGCGAGCGTCAGGCCGGAAATCGAGTTGAAGGACGTTATTTTTCGGCAGGTTGAAGCGCTGGTCATTGTTGTCGTCCATGACGAAGTAGCTTTCCTGATCAGCATTAATGCGCTTGCCGAAGTAACCATTCCACGATCCCTTCCAACCGGGATCATTCGGATCCGACAACTTATCCGGCCACGAGAGAGGCCAGGAGTTCCGATCCGTGCTCATAGCCACTTTTTGCTGATTCGGATTGATATACCCGCCGACAGGCTCGAGCGTCCATTGTTTGCCCGTCGCCGGGTCCTCGTCACTCAATTGAGTAGGACGGCTGACAGGGGAAGTCGCGACGGAGTGGAACGTAATCCCTTTCCACTTCACTTCTGCACCAAAAAACGGGCTCACATCACCAAGGTAGCCGTTGTTGTCATTTCTCCACGCACCGCGCGGCCCTCCCGATGAAGGCTGGCCAATCACGCCCCAGTTCCCGAACACGGTGCGCACCTGGTTCCCGTTGTGCACAGCAGTCCGGCGATACTCACGGCCACTTTGACCGAGCGCCGACGAAAGAGGCAAGAGCAGCAGGAGCAGGGCTGCAACAGTAGAAATCCCCGTCTGCCCTCTGAAGCATCGCGAGATCGAGATTCCGAGCTTGAAATTTGGAATTCGAATTTCTCTCGTCTTTCGTTCCTCGTATTTCGTATTTGTCATCTCTGCTTCCATCAACTGTCGCTTGATCTCTGTGAGCATACTTTCACTTTCAAAATTCCACATTAAGTCCGAACTCGAAACGCCGGGGCTCTGAATAGAACGTCGGATACCTGTACCACTGCTGCACCGTGTTCACTGCCTGAAGCGGATTGATTTGCATCGTCCGTCCTTCATCGGTCGTGAATCCGGCTCTGCCTGTATCATCGAAGACTCCCACTTCATTTCTCATATCGAGGAGATTGAATACTCTGAGGAACACCACAAACCGCAACCGGTCATACGACACCGAGGCATACGCCTGTCCGTCCAGGTTGAAGAACTGCGGCTTCGTCTGGCTGTTCGTGAGCATCGCTGTAACATCTGTTGACCGACGAGGCGTGTACGGAGTTCCTGTTCCGTACTGACTGATGAAGCTCACTCCCCAGTTCGGAGCACTGTACGACGCCGTTGCGTTCAGCGTGTGCCGCTGATCCCATCCAAGCGGAACGAGCTGCACCTCGGGCAACGCGCCGCCAGCCCGAGCGTTCCGCGCCTCTTGAGGATCCGAAGCGCTTCCACGCGCGACCTGATACGTGTAGTCGACAGTCGCCGCGATGCCCCCGGCGAATTTCTTTGTCATCGAGAGGATGATCCCTTTGATAAAGCCAAAGTCAGAGTTCACATACTTCGAGTACGTCGCTGATCCTCCGAAGATCACAATTTCGTCCGACCGGGTGCCTGTGAGGTTCCGGATGTCGCGGATGTAGGCCGTCAGATCTGCCGCAAGGTCATCCGTCAACTGCTGACTGACACCGAGCTCGGCGTTGATCGTCTGCTCCGGCGCGAGGTCAGAGTTTCCGATGACTCCTTGATTTCCCGTGCCAAGCCCGATTTTGAAATCGGGGTTTTCGTACAATCGCTCAAAACGCGGAATCTGGAAAAAATGCCCGTAAGAGAAGTGGACGACGCCCCGCTCGGTGATCGGGAACGCCGCACCGAAGCGCGGACTCACCTGGAATTTGCTCCCTGCCTTCTTCGTCCAGTACGCCCTCCTGTCATCCACGGATTTTGATTTTTCTCCTGCGTCCTGGATTCCATTCTTGTTAACATCGTTGAATCTGTTTTCCGGCTTGATCGGCGTGTAGATGCTCGGATCAGATTCGTCTGCAAGCACGACGCCGTCTGGAGTGAAGTAGTCGAACCGGACACCGATATTGATGATCAGATCGCGAAACTCCATCTTGTCCTGGATGTATCCGGAAAGTTCCAACGGCCGGTGTTCATAGACGTCGTGAGAATTGGATGAGACTTCCGGAATCCGGGTCCTGATGAACGGATTGTCACGGCTCAGGTTGATGTCGAGTTGAGTGTCGACGGGCTGAAGGGTCATGCTTTCATAGAAGACCTTGTGACCCCGAACCTCGAGACCTGCCTTTACGAGGTTTGACTGGTTGATCTGGCTCGAGAGGTCAAGCTTTAGGAGTGCGGTCTGCGTTGAACGATGGAATCGTCCCAGATCTGTGCCGCCGGTCAGGAAACTGAACTGATCGACAGCGATGGCGACCTTCGGATGAACGTAGCGCGGATCATACGGATCCTCGTAGAGATAGTATTTCAGGTCTTTGTCGAAAAGTGATGCGCCGAGAGTGTAGAACGTCGTGGAACTGAGCGTGTGAGTGAGCTGCAGAATCTGAGTAACACTTGTCGTGTATGACTTGCCTTTTCCATCCGGATTGTAGACATAGGCCCGGTCGTACGCCTGGGCGACGTTTCTGTCGTAGATGACGTTGTAGCTTGCCTTCAACACAGGCGTGATGCGCCATGTGAGTTTTCCCTGGGCATAAGAACGTTCGCTCCAGTTCATGGGCACGTCTGTGTTATCTCCGGCCCACGCCGCATCACGAGTAAGATGGAACCGGCCCGTGCTGTCGGTATAGGCAATGTTCTGGGGATTGAACCGACGGAGTCCGTTCAGCCAGCCTCCGAAATGAATGAATCGCCCATTCGCGAAGAAGGTCAGATTCTCGCCAAGAACGGGACCACTGATGTTGGCTTCGACGTTTCTAATAGCCAAGGGCTCGAATTTTGTGAGTCCGAGGTGCATGCCGTCGTTGCGAGGGAGATAGTCTCCCCCATAAACGCTCACAGAGCCGTTATAGGCCTTCCCGCCCTCGCGAGTGGCAATATTGACTATTCCCGACATTGCCTGGCCATACTCAGCATTGAATGCGCCCGAAACGAGCTGGACTTCCTGGACAAGGTTCTTGTTGACCTCAACAACCTGGCTTCCATCGTACCCGTCTGTGACGGGAACACCGTCGATCCAGTAAGCCACTTCACCCCGTCGGCCACCGCGCAAGCTCCCGGCCACAAAACCAGCCTGCAGCGAAAGGACTTGGGAGAACTCGTTCACGGGGAGCGCAGAAAGCTCATCCCGCCCGATAACGGCCGTCTTTGCGGTCTGGTCCTTCGTTATAAGAGGACGCTCCGCCACAACAACCACTTCCTGACCCAATTCCAGGACAGTCTCACTCATCTGGACATCAATCGTCGTGGTCAGATCGATGCTCACTCTCACGTCCCGGATCTTGGTCGGCACGTAGCCGACAAGCGATACCGTCAACGTATAGACACCTGGAGGCACATTGAGGATAGTATAGTCCCCGTCGAGGTTCGTCGCTGCACCCATCGACGTTCCTTCGATGACCACATTGCACCCCACAAGTGCTTCACCAGTTTTCTTATCAGTGACCTTGCCCGCGATCTTCCCGTTTGCACTCCTGGCCGCCTCGCTCACAAGCATCACCGCAAGCAAACCTAGGAGGACATACGTGATTCGATTGTAGCGTCTCATGGATCCTTCTTGCCTTTTGGTTTGAATATCGTAGTTGTCAGTCTGATAGTTGAGATGATCTCCCGCCCGTCAAGCGGCGCTTCCCCGGGCAGGACGCAGCCGCGTCTCGAGGCTCCTCGAAGTCTTCCGGACGATCAGTTCCGGTACGAACATGCTGTGAGCAGCCTCTCTGTTTGGCCGTTCGAGCCTGGCAACGAGCGCCTCCGCAGCGAGTTGTCCCATGTGAAAGAGTGGTTGGCGCATCGTCGTCAATCCCAAATGCGACGCCAACTCGATGTCATCAAATCCGACGATAGAAATATCCTGAGGGCATTTCAATCCCGCATCCGACAAAGCTTCCAGCGCGCCGGCAGCCTGAATGTCGCTCGAGATGAACAACGCGGTCGGCATATGTCGATCGAGCGCGATGAACTTCTGCATGACGTCCTTTCCGGCTTCGCTCGTGAATCCATCGAGACGCGCAGACTTGCTACTCTTGACAAGACCTGCATCGACGTGAAGGCCGGCTTCTTCCATGGCTCTGCGAAAGCCCCGCAACCGCTCACGGGCAGGAAGGCTCTCAAGATTTGCATTCAACATTCCGATGCGTTTGTGCCCCAGTCCAATCAAGTGCCGTGTCGCCTGATAGGCGCCTTCCTGATTATCGACTGCAAGGGAATCGAATCGTGGATGATGCGCATCCACCAGTACGACGGGTAGCCGCTGCGAGGCCGAGGATGCAGTGAAGTGTTCCGGAAGTTGCATCGAGAAGAACAGCATTCCATCCACCCGGCTTCGATGGATGTGATGATGTAGCGATTCTTCGAGCTGGTCCGGATGGTTGACTCCGACAAGTATCAGATCGATATCGAGCTCGCTCAGCTTCGACTGAACTCCCTGGAGAATCTCCATGAAGAAGAAAGTCGTGAAGAACGGAATGACCGCCATGACGGAGTTCGTCCGTTTCCGTGCGAGGCCGCGTGCGTACGGATGAGGTCTGTAATTCAGACGATGAGCGATGCGAAGGATTCGTTCTCGCGTTCCTTTGGAGACGCTTGGGTGATCGTTGAAGACGCGTGAGACGGTCCCGATCCCTACCTTCGCTTCGCGCGCGATATCATAGATAGTCGGGGGCAAGAACAGGAAAAATTCTTGGAAGGGCTTCCATAATTTTCAAGAATTCCTGCTAAGAGTCAAGAAAAAATGTACATCGAACTGATTTTCTGCCGCGCATCGTACCGTCTTTAGCGACTCATTCTCTATCGAGTTGAAGAGGATTGACGAAATGATCAGCCTTCGTCGCATTTCCATCAGGTGCTGAGAGATGAGCAAACGTCGGAGAAATCAGGACCATGCAGAGAGGTTGATGTCAGACGCGCGGAAGTGCCAATGAAAACAGGCGAAACTGCATGACCAACGATTCACGAACTCGCTTCAAAAAGTACGAATCGAAAATCATTGATTTCACGAGATGTTTCGCGCGTCCGGTCCGACATGCGGCCGAGAGAATTGATTTGAGAGGAAAGCTGAGTTGAGACAAGTGAAAAAGTAGCTGAAAAAATTGAGCGTAGTCGCGTTGTAGGATGATGCAGTACAAAAGAAAGCGCCAACAACCTCACGATTGTTGGCGCGAAGAAAACCCAACAATTCAGGGACTATTTCTTCATGCCGAGGACAGCTTCTTTCGCCGCCTTTGCAACCCTGAATTTCACCACTGTTTTCGCTGGGATTTGAATCTGCTCACCAGTGGCAGGATTACGGCCGATTCTCGCCTTTCGCTGCACCAGCACGAGCTTTCCGATGCCAGGCAGGGTAAAGGAATTCTGCGCTTCACGATATGACAGATGCGCCATTTCCTCAAGAATTGCCACGGCTGTTTTTTTCTTGAGCTCGAATTTGCTCGCCAAGTGGGCTGCAATCTGGCTCTTTGACATCGGCTTTCCCATAAGAAAGTCCTCTCTTAATTTTGTGGAGAGTATTGTAGTTAGTTAAAGGACACTTGAAGCAAAACCTGTAGATTGTTACACAGCTTAGTGACCTCGTTTTCCCTAGCAAATATAAGGGTTTTGAAACGAATGTCAATAGCAAAATGAAGAAGGTTCAATGTTTACGGGCATACTTTCGCGTTTCCATATTTCGAAACGATTTGCCGACAACCTATTGATTTGAAAGGCTTTACAATCACGTAAAAGAGGCAACAAAATCAGTATCTCGCGCGCGCTCAGCGCGCGCCACCGTATGAGCCCAGTATGAAGTAACTATGAATGCGACGTCGACAGAATTTGGCAAAGCGCCCATTCCTTGATCAATCCATCTCATAAGCGGATTCCTTCCTGCTATCAATTCGACCGAGTGCAATTGCTCTCAATCATGTCACGCTGATGCACGATCATCAGCGCGGGCCGGCGATTAGATTGTGTTCGTTTGCAACATCACGCGAAAAAAGATCGCTCGGAATCTCTAACGCTGCGTCCACAATGGCAAAAACTCTCAGAGGCTTCCAGGTTCTCAGCTTCTTGTTCACAAATTGATAGTACCTTTTTCCCTTGTCTTTTGTGAATTTGTTGACTAGGTTTGCATCGTCAGATTTAGCAATGCTGTGCAAAGATTTCGAGCATTCATTCCCCAAGTTTCGTGAATTCTTCCCGCTGTTCGCCAATTTCGAAGCCACGAATCACATCGTCTTGCCGTCGAATGTGTTCTTTGCATATATCCCTCAACGTTCAACTAACAAAACAGGAGGCTAGAATGAAGCCAGCCATCTTGAGATGGTTTCCCATAGCTGTACTTGCACTACTCTGTCTCAGCACAACCGCCCTCTTTGGCCAGGGTGTTACCACTGCGGCCATTGGCGGAAAAGTTGAAAGCACAACGGGCGAAGCCCTGCCTGGAGCAAACATCATCGCCGTGCACGTCCCGAGCGGCACGACATACGGCACAAGTTCCCGCCCGAACGGACGCTACACGATCCCGAACGTCCGCGTTGGCGGACCGTATACGCTGACAGTTTCATTTGTCGGTTACAAACGATCTGTTCAGGAAAACGTCTGGACGACGCTGTCGCAGACCCTCGACTTGAATTTCAAGATGGCCGAGTAGGCAATTCAGGCGGCTGAAGTCGTGATTACCGCAGAGCGCAGCGCTGTCATGAGCGCCGGCCGCACCGGTGCGGCGACGAACTTCAGCAAACTCGCTCTCGCCACCATGCCAACAATTTCTGGCAGGCTCCAAGACTTTGCGCGCTTGACTCCCGAAGCTCGCGGCGGATCCTCATTCGTCGGTCAAGACAACCGGTACAACAACACGACCGTTGACGGTTCGTATTTCAATAACTCGTTCGGTCTCGCCGGCCAACCTGGTGAGCGAACAGGCGTCGCCCCGATCTCTCTAGATGCTATAGAGCAGGTA
>Ga0233420_10000730_pt1 | contig 13324 bp, 13 predicted proteins | sample Watercolumn_Mata_4_FD_183009 | JGI IMG/M metagenome (GOLD analysis project Ga0233420, IMG submission 183009) | Freshwater microbial communities from Lake Matano, South Sulawesi, Indonesia - Watercolumn_Matano_2014_102_MG | ecosystem: Environmental > Aquatic > Freshwater > Lake | place...
TGTGGTTTTAAGTGCGGAAAGAAAGCTGTTGATGGTCTCAAGTCTGCTTTTACAAGAACTGGTCATGAAAATTGTGCTGATGCTGTTATGAAAGTTGAAGAAATGGTCCAGGGATGGGTTGGCTCGCCTGATAAGAAGGATGGATCTACCGATGCTGCTACCGATAAATTGGAGGCAAAGAAAGGAGTTTTGGCTGAAGTGGAAAATAAGGGAGAAGTAAAAGTTTCGGATAATGGGTTGAAATTTGTTGATGCAGAAAGAGTCGATGGTTCCCGGGATTTGGCTATTTTTATTCCTAAAAATGGGTATGTCCAATTTCCAAAGGCGGTTTCTATGTTTGAAAAGAAAGCTTTGGTAAAAGATTACAAGCCTGGGGATAAATTGGAAGCTACTAATGATTCAAGGACTGTTTTTCTCCAAGCTTCCAGCGAAATCCCTGCTTCTTCGGTGTTTGGTCCTGGGGTTGTGTATCGATATGTTGAGAAGGGTGAGTTTACCAATACTGAGACGGCTAAAGCTTAATTGGCGAGATGGTTTTTGGTCGGACTGTTTAATTTCTCGATTGTGTTGGAGCTGTCCGGGGAAAAGTCTGTCCCGGGATAGACTTTTTTACAGGTTAGAGAATTTAAGTTTCGGGATGATCTTGAGCTTCTTTTTGCCGTGGTGTAGAATTGCGCCGCTTTTTAAGCGTATCTATTTGGAGCGCTTGCATGCGAGAAAAGAGTTGGGAGGAGAAAAGTGATACTGATTGAAAAATACAATTTAACCTAATAAAAATATGCCAAAAGCAGTAAAAGAAAGAACGTTGGTTTTAGTTAAACCGGACGCGATTCAAAGGGGTCTTGTTGGGAAGATTATAGAGAGATTTGAGAGGAAAGGGTTGAAATTGGCTGGGTGTAAAATGATGACTTTGGATGAAGTTTTGCTTCGAGAACATTATGCGCATCTTGCCGATAAGCCGTTTTTTAAAGGGCTTTCAAAATTTATGCAGAGCACGCCGATAATCGCGATGTGCTGGGAGGGGCTTGAGGTAGTGGATGCGGTCCGCAAACTTTGCGGGATTACGAAGGCTCGCGAGGCTGAGGCCGGATCTATCCGTGTGGATTTTGCGATGAGTGTTGCGTGCAACGTTGTTCATGCGTCGGATTCTGTCGAAACCGCGGGGAAAGAGGTTTCTAGATTTTTTAAAGATGGGGAATTGTACGATTATGACAAATCTGAATACATACATGTTTATGCGGAGGATGAGAGATAGTTTGGACTCCGGAGTTAACTATAAGGGTAGCTTTACTCCGGAGCTATGAGATTATTTATTTCCATCAATTTGCCGGAGGAATTTAATCGGTATTTTCGTGAACTACTGAGACGGTTGGACGAATGTGCGAATTTAAATTTATCGCATGCCGGGCGGAAAAGCGGGTTTCATTTGACGTTGGTGTTTCTTGGGGATGTTGATTTTGAGTCTGCCAAAAAAATCCAAGATATGCTCAAGACTGTCGATTTTGAATCTTTTACGCTTAGGCTTGGCAAAAAGCTAAATGTTTTTAAAGGTTTTGATGGGGGCGTTAAGACTGTTTTTGTTGATATTGATCCTTTGAGTTCTGGGTTTGCCGCGCTTTTAAATTTGCAAAAGAGGGTGGCTGATGTGGTTGAGAAGTGGAGGATTGGGAAATTTGATTCTGGAGAAAAGAGCGAGATTGAGAATTTCGATGGCACGAAAGAGGAGCGGGTTGAAAACTTAGGCACAGAGTTTGACGTCGGTGGCAGAAGCGTGAACTATGCTGAAAAATTTGTCCCGCATCTCACGCTGACACGTGTAAAGTTTTGCCCGAAAAATATTAGTGAAAAATTTGTAAGCGAAATCTCGAGGGTTGAAATTGAACAAAAAGAATTCAAAGTTGATTCGTTTTATTTGATGGAAAGTAGATTGGGTCCAGGTGGGTCTGTATATAGTGAAATTTTACGACGATCTGCGGGTGGTTGATGTTTCGGATTTATTAATGATTTTCTTTTGCTTTATAAGAAGGCGGCTTTTTGATATATTCCTGATTAATATATTTCCGATGCAGAAATTATGAAAACAATTCTTGTTACAGGTGGGGCGGGTTATATCGGATCAGCTGCTACGAAAAAACTGATTGATTCTGGTTATAAGGTTGTGGTTATCGATAATCTTTTCAAAGGTGTTTTAGGACTGGTTGATTCCAGGGCTATTTTCGTGAAATGTGACCTGATGGATAGGATTGCTTTGAAAAAAGTTTTTGATTCACATGATTTTGATTTGGTGATTCATTTCGCTGCTTATAAGGATGCCGGTGAATCGATGATTAATCCTGCCAAATATTCGGAAAATATCACCGGGTCTATAAATTTATTGGATGAAATTGTTTCACATAGGGTTTCTAAAATTGTGTTTTCTTCTTCTGCTGCGGTGTATGGCGATCCTGAGTATTTGCCTGTTGATGAGCTACATCCTACGAATCCGACTAATTACTACGGATTTTCCAAGTTGAAAGTTGAGGAGATTATAAAATGGTATTCTAATTTGAATGGGTTGCAATATTCGATACTTCGATATTTCAATGTGGCTGGGGATTCTGGGCTTTTTTATGTTGATCCTGATGCCGCAAATATTTTCCCGGTTTTGATGAATTTTTTGATTGGGAAAACTGATAAATTTGTTGTTTATGGGAATGATTATCCTACTCCTGATGGGACTTGCGTGAGGGATTACATAGATATCAACGATTTGGTTGATGCGCATTTAAAATGTGTTGATTTGGACTCGAATGAGATTATTAATCTTGGGACTTCGAATGGATTTAGTGTGCTGCAAATTATTGATGCAGTTCAGTCTGTCACTGGGAAGAAAATTAATTTTGAAATTGGGAAGAGAAGAAGCGGAGATCCTGCAAAATTGGTGGCGAATTTTGATAAAGCTAAAAAAGTGTTAGGTTGGGTTCCTCGGGTTTCTCTGAATGAGATGATTGAGTCTATGTGGAGGGTTTATAAGGCATTAAATTGAAAAAATCCTGAATTTTTGTATAATTCTACCTGTAGTAGCATGTTGATATAGTCTATTAACGGGTGGAGTTCTCTGCTACTAAACGGAGTGATGAGGGATTAGTATCTATATCGGTAACTAAATTATATGATTCAAGGAGTTGAAATTAAAAAACTTGTTAAACACTGCGATGATCGGGGATGTTTTATGGAGATTTTGCGTGATGATGACAAGCTGATGAAGAAATTCGGGCAGACGTCGTATACGGAGACATATCCAGGTGTGATAAAAGCGTTCCATTATCATAAAAAGCAGGACGATCTGTGGTTTGTGGCGAGAGGGATGGCTCAGGTTGTGCTTTATGATCTTCGAAAGGATTCGCCGACTTATAAAGAGATCCAGGTGATTTTTTCCGGGGAGGACAATCCATGTTTGATTTTGATTCCTGTAGGGGTGGCGCATGGATATAAAGTGCTTGGTGAAAAATCAGTCGGACTTTTCTATCATACGACTGAAAGTTATGATTCTAAAACGCCGGATGAGGAGAGGATTGTTTTTGATGATCCCGAAATAGGGTTTGACTGGAGTACGAAGAATCGGTAGGTTCACGTGGGGGATGAGGTTCTGGAGTGTATTTGGGCTGTCAGAGCTTTCCCGTTATGTTTTTGCTGATTTTTTTTGCGATTTCGAGGTATGGTTTTAACCTTTTGTATAAAGCTTTTGCCAACTTTTCCGAATAGATATGAACGGAAGTGTTTCTGTCCATCGTCATTTGGAGGCAGAGTTCTACTTCTTTTTCGGTTAATCCAAAATGTTTCCGTGTTTCCCTAAAGCATGATTTTGGAGATTGGCATTCTATCCCTTCATTTTCTTTGAGGAATATTTTTATTGTTTTCCATAGAAGTTCGAAGCTAAATTCATAACGTTGGATCGAGGCGTCACGGCTTATGTCAGAATACGGTTCAGCAAGTGCTTTCTCCCATGATTTTAAAGCCTTAAGCAGTTGTTTTAATTTCTCTTTCGTATAAGCCATTCTTTTTTGTCTTTTAAAACTTTGGATTGAAATGATTTATTCGCTTTATCCAAATGTACAATATCTATATTATAGGGGATTGTGGATTCTTCTAGTGTATTTTTAATCATTGCAATGATTTTTTCGTCCAATTTTTTGTCTATAATGCCGATGTCTACGTCATCAAAATTTTTGCTGGTGACACTTGAGCCAAAAATAAAAGCTCTCGTATTGTTGGTTGCAAGTGTGCGGATGATTTTCCTGATCTGATTTTTGTACTTTGTCATGATCATGTTTGAATTATCGATTAAAAAATTGGAAATGGCAATTAAATTGAAGGCAAGCCAAGTTGATAGTTGGAGTTTTAAGGATTACAACTTTTAAATTTCATTTGAACTCATTGGCATCTTTAGATAAGCTATATCTGTTTTAGAAGCGTTTTTAATTGAGTTTTATGAATTTATTAGTAACAGGCGGGGCGGGGTTTATAGGGAGTAATTTTATACGGTATGTTTTGCGAAAGTATCCTGAGTATAGGGTTTTAAATCTTGATAAACTGACTTATGCGGGGAATTTGGAGAATTTGAAGGGTGTGGAAGAAGAGTTTGGAGTCAGATATAAATTTGTGAAGGGGGATATTGCGGATGAGAAAATTGTTAATAGAATTGTTGAAGGGGGTTTTGATTTTGATGATGAGGACGCTGGTGTTGGGGATAAGGTGGCTGATAAGGCTGTTGAAAGAGCCGGTGGTTCTGCTGGCAAATTTGATGTGATCATAAATTATGCGGCGGAAACACATGTGGATAGGTCTATCACAGGGCCGCGCGATTTTATTACTACAGATGTCCTTGGGACGTATACTTTGCTTGAGGCTACGAAGAAGTTTGGCGTGGGGCGCTATATTCAGATTTCGACTGATGAGGTTTACGGAAGCACTCTTGATGGGTCATTCAAGGAAACGTCACCTTTTATGCCAAATAGTCCGTACAGTGCTTCGAAGGCTGGTGCCGATCATTTGTGCAGGGCGTATTTTGTGACCTACGGAGTTCCCGTGATTGTGACGCATTCCTGCAACGTTTACGGACCTTATCAATATCCGGAGAAGGTTATCCCTTTATTTGTGACGAACTTGATTCGGGGGTTGAAAGTTCCTTTGTATGGTGATGGTGGAAATGTGAGAGAGTGGCTTTTTACCGAGGATCATTGTTCTGCGATTGATGTAATTTTGCATAAGGGGGTTGCCGGTGAAGTATATAACATCGGGTCGGGGCATGAGATTACAAATCTTGAATTGACTGGTTTGATTTTGAAGGAATTTGGGTTTGCTGATGGTAAAGATGATAGGGCTGGGGGTAGAGTTGGGGGTGGTGATGGGGTTGCAAGCGTGGCTGGAAGTTGTGGGAGTGGTGGAGTTGGAGGTATTAGCGAAGCTGGATGGGCAATGATTGAGTATGTACCTGACAGGCTTGGTCATGATAGGAGGTATTCAATTGATTTTACAAAATTAAAGAAGGAGTTGGGATGGGAGCCTTTACATAAATTTGAGGAGGCTTTGAAGGAGACGGTAAAGTGGTACAAGGAGAATGAGTTGTGGTGGAAAAAGCTTTTGGACGTACGTGCAAGCGTAAACCCGTCCGTATAAGCCGGTGAAGGTTTGGTTTTTTAATGTTTGCGCTTTTTTGGCTTAAGTTTGCACTGTGTTTGGTACTGGGTTATATTTAAGAGGCCTTATTTTGTCTTGCTTATGACTATTAAACAACTTCAAAAAAAAGCGGCGGAACTTCGGATTGATACTTTAAAGATGCTGAATAAGGCTTGTAGCGGGCATACTGGAGGGAGTATGTCTGTGATGGATATTTTGGTGGCGCTGTATTATGGGACTGGTATGTCTGGGAAAATGAGTTCTGTTAGTATGCCGAAAGGAGTGGTTTCGGAGTATGGAAAATGTTGTGTGGGAAAAGGGCGCGGGGCTTTCGGTCAAGGGCGAGAGGAAGATAAGGATTACATAATTCTTTCAAAGGGACATGCTGTTCCGGCTCAGTATGCGATTTTGGCTGATCTTGGGTATTTCTCTCATGAGGAGTTGGGGCATTTGAGGCAGGTTGGGGCGCTCTTGCAGGGGCATCCGTGCGTGAAGACGCCTGGGATTACTTTGGCAACCGGGTCGCTTGGGCAGGGGTTTAGTGCGGCGCATGGATTGGCTCTGTCTTTGAAATTGGATAGGCGCGACAATAAGGTGTTTGTTGTTTTGGGAGATGGGGAGCTTCAAGAGGGGATTGTGTGGGAAACCGCGATGAGTGCCGGGCATTACATGACCGATAATTTGATTGCTATTGTTGATAATAATGGCTTGCAGATTGACGGGCCTGTTAGAGCGGTGATGAATGTTGAGCCGATTCAGGATAAATTCGAAAGTTTTGGATGGAAGGTGATACGTGTGCTTGACGGGCATAATTATGAGGAGCTTCTTGATGCGATTTTAAAGGCGCGTGCTGTCACTAGGAGGCCTGTGTGTATTTGGTGTCGCACTATTAAGGGGAAGGGGGTTCCTTTTGCTGAAAATAAGGTTAGTTATCATGGAGTTACATTGAGTGACGGAGAGTTTTCCGCGGCGGAGGCAGAGCTTCGAAAGGAGTGTGAGAGATGTTGTGATTAAAAGGTATGATTTTTGGATTTGGCTATTATTTGGTTGGATCGCTTGGCGCTTTGAATTTTGGGATGGAATTTGTAAATTAAAATATGATTTTTTTAGCTTTGGTATTTAGTTTCATTAAACTTTTAATGACTTTTCCGATCGTGATTGATGGAGGAAGTATGATTCCGACTTTTTATAGTGGGGACGTGATTTATGCGAGCAAGTACGAGGCTGTGTTCGGTGAAATTAGGAGAGGGGATATTGTGGTTTTTGGGTTGGATGAAGGTGGTGGGGAGGGGGGTGTTGGGGTTGGTGCATCTGTGGCTAATCAGTATTTATTTATAAAAAGAGTTATTGGCTTGCCTGGAGAGCAAGTTGTTATTAAAGATAGGAAGGTTGAAATTGATGGGAAGGTTTTGAATGAGCCTTATATCCGACCTGGTGGTAAGACGAAGATAGAGTCGTTTGAAAATCCGGTTTTGACTGCAGATGCCGATGGTTTTGTTTATAATATTCCTGAAGGTGAGTATTTTGTTCTTGGAGACAATAGGGAAGCGAGTATCGACAGCAGGAGCTTTGTGAATGAGTTTGTGTCGAGAGAGGAGATTGTGGGGAAGTTTGTAATAGTAAGCTCCGGAGTAAAGCTACCCTTATAGTTAACTCCGGAGTTTACTGAAGTATTCTGCGGTTAGTGCGTAAAGAATTCCTATAAATAGTCCGAGTATGGCAGCCAAAATGATGTTTTGAGCAACTTTAGGCGATACTGGGGTTTTCGGGAGGGCGGCTTCAATTTCAGTTGTGGTGTTTGTTGTTTCATAAGTTTTTTCGTATTCTTTTTGTTGCAGATCGTTGTTGTATGTAATCAATTGTTTTTCTAAGCTGGAAATTTTATATTTTTTGTCATCTATTTGATTTTTCGTATCTGCTAACAGCTTGATGTAGCTTTCCGCTATCAAACCTTGTGCTTCTGTTTTTGCTCCACTTCTTGAAGAAACTTCCTTTTCGTATTTTGTAGCGTCTTCTTCCATGCGTGAGATTTCTTCTTTGGCTTGCGCTATATCGTTTTCAACTTGTTGTTGAGTTTTTTTGATTGAGGCTATTTGTATTTCAAGTAATTTTTGAGCTTCGAGAAAGAGCTTTGTGTGTCTTTCGATGAGTGTGTCTATAACTGTATTTAATGTCTCCAGCGCTTTTTCAGGGGTGTTGCCCTGCCCTTTTATTTGGAGGAAGCCTTCTTCTGTTTTGTCTATTTCCAACGTGAATTTTTTCGCAATAGTTTCCGGTTTTGTATCTTTTGGCATGCCTAACTTATCCGCTAAATTTTCCAGAGTCGTGGTGTTGGCAAAAAAGTCTTTAATTTTTTCGACTGTTTCTATTTTGGAGTTGTTTACCAGTCCAAGTTTTACGAGAGACTCGGCTTCGAAGGTTTTTGGCCAGATGAGGCTTATAATTGCTGTCAATGCTGTTATTAAGATGAATATAGAGATAACCGATTTTTTTCTGGCGATTGCAATTTTAATATAATTTTTGAAATCTATTTCTTCGTACTCTTTTGGCATATTTAAGCTGTTAATTTGTTGTTGGAGGTGCATTTTACATCAAGATTTTCTGATTGTATATATAAATTTTATTCTATTAATTCCAGTAATTCATTTGTTACTTTGTTTACATTGAAATCATTGTTTACTTTCTGAAAATTTGTTTTGACGATTGTTTCTTTTAAATTGTTATTTTTGATAATTTCAATTATTGCTTTTGCTAATATTATTGACGATTTCTCTTTCACTAACGTTTCTCTGTTGATTAAGAGTTCTGGGATACCCCCGGTTTTTGTTGATATTACCGGAATCTTGTGAGCCATTGCTTCTATGAGTGCTACGGGGATCCCTTCATGTTCGTTGTTTTGTGTGTTTATGCTGGGGATGACGACTAGATTCGCTTTTTTGTTTTTATATATATCTATTAGTCTTTTGTGATTTATAACTCCTGGCATTTGAATATATTTTTGTAAATTCCTGTTTTTTATATCTTTTCCCAATATTTGCTTTCCTGGGCCGTCTCCGTAGAAGATGAATCGTATATTTTTGATATTTTGTTTGATCATAATTTCGCAAGCCTCAATTAAGTATTTGTGGCCTTTTACTGGTAGTAGATTTGCCGGAGTAATGATTGTAAATAACTCCGAGTAATTTCGTGATTTTTTTTGTTTGTTTGGGATTTTTGTCCCCATATGTATTACATGAATCTTGTTTTTGAATTTATCTTTTAAGATTGTGAGAAGTTCTTTTTTCCCATTATTTGATATACATCTTACGAATTTGCATGTCTTTACTTTCTCTTTGAGTATATTGTTTTCTTTGATATCCCATCTGTGAAGAGTCATACTCCACGGAATATTTGTCAGTTTTGAGGCTACGTATGCCATTGTTGCTGTCGTGGATCCCCAATGCGCATGTATGTGTTTGACGTTTTGTTCTTTTACTATTTTGCTCAGCAATATTCCTTTTGGAAGGATTGCCAGGTTTTTTAAAAGTTTTTTTGCTGAATTTGATTGTGTAAAAATTTTTTTTATAATTTCTCCATGTTTTGGCAGGGCGATAGATTTAACTAGAAATGGAAATATTCCGAAAAGCATTTTGAGGTTAATTACCGATGTTTTTATTGTGTTTTTTGAGAGAACGCGTCCTGCCTGATGGAATATTGTTTTAGGTGGATTTCTGGGGATAATGACAATATTCGGATTTTTTCTTTTTATTTCCGTGAGTTCATCCAGGATGAAAGTTTCTCCCTTCCCAAATGGTGTTTGAGCTGTGATAAAAGCTGTTTTTGAGAAGGTCTTGTTAGTCATTTTATTGATTGGTTTGGTCGCATTCTAGAAATACTGATTCGGGGATTCTCGCGACTTTGAAAAATGCTATTGGCATAAGCCAGCGTGGGTCTTTTTCTACTTTCTCCGGGAGTCGGGTTGCATTGAGGCATGTCGGTGTTTGATCTTTGAGAAGACCTGCTTTATACAGGGCTGCGATTTTGTGCCAATTTTCTTCTGTGTACCATTTATCTTCCTTGGTTGGCGTCATTTCTGTTATGTAGTAAGAGCCTGTTGCATTGCAACACAACGCTCTTGTGCTTGTGTCCTTTTCTGCGCTAATTTTTAGCCACTTTGCGGCTGCTTGTATGTGTTTTTCAATATTTTCGTTTTTTAAGCGTGAATTTGCCATTATCCACATGGATGTCGTGTAAGAGCCGTAAAGTGTGTCGTACTGAGTTAGATGCCCTTCATACCCTTTATAAATACCTCCTATTGGGATTTCTCCTGTTTCTTGGTTTTGTAGCGACATGGATGCTTCCAGTTCGTTCAGTGCTATGTCTTTGGCTGTTTCGTTGTCGTGTAAGGAGGATTCCGGTTCGTTATATAGCAGCGTAAAGGCTGTTCCAAGTGCTGCGTTTTGGTTAACGTCTATCCATGTTTCTGTGTGAACCTTGTATGGTGGTGTCGAATAAAAGATGCTCGCAAATAGAACGAATTGCTCTCCTGTTGTCGATGTGAAGGGCTCTCTTTTTAGGTACTTTATCATTGCTGTTGCTGCTTCGTCCGCCCATTTTAGATATTTTTCGTCATCAAGTGTTTTGTAGGCGATGTAGAGGTTCAAGATGTGTCTTGCAGAAGCGTCTCTGGTTATGTAGCCATGGCCGTAACCTGGGTCGTCTTTTGCTGTTCTGTTTGGTATAAAAAATACATTATTTTCGTCTTGCAACGAGTGGGCGAATTCTAATTCTCTTTCTGAGTCTTCTTTATATTTTTCGTCTTTTGTGACCAAGTATGCGGAGATGTAAAAAGAGGCGGTTTCTCCTGGGTAGAGGCTTATTTGATCCAGGTCTAGTATTTTGTTTGGCTGATTTGAAATGTATTCGTGAGCAGATTCGAATAATTGTTGAAGTTTTTCCTGATAAGAAATTTGTTCTGTATGTTTGGTGATTGGCTGGCAGGCAACGGTGGCTAGTAGTGTTGGAATAATTATGGTGACTGTTATAGCTGTTCGTATTTTTTTCATGATATTTTGGTTTTTTTTAATTTTGATATATATATCTTTTTATTACTTAGTAGCCAGAAGAGAATAATTGCTGGGAGAAAATAAAGATACAAAATCTTGAAAAATATAATAATTTGCCCCCCTCTTATTATGTCTAGAGATGCCACTCCTATAATTCCTGCCATGTATGAGTTAAAAATGATATTTTCCGTGTTTGAGAAAAATTTTTCCAATAAGAATATCCCGAATGTGAATACGATGGCTGAATATATGAATCCTAGAAATCCCATTAAGTTATACCCTTCTGTTAGGATGTAGTATCCAAAGCCTTGATTGCTTTTTGGGGCAATAATTCGTGAAATGCTCTCTCCTAGTGTTTTGTGGTCTATGAATGGGATCAGCACTCTTATGTTAGATTCAATAACTGTTTTGGGGATAATTATGTTTTTTTCGATCGATGTTGCTAGTGAGAGGGATGGCGCAAACCAATCTTGAAAGATTACATCTTGCGGGTCGAGTATGCGGGTATATGTCTCTGTTTTGGTAAGAGCTAAGGGGACATCATTTATATTTGAAATTTCTTCTCTATTGGATCTTACCGCTTGGAAAAATCCTATAATGACGATTATAGTTATGGAGATAAAAATTAAATGTCTTTTTCTCTTTTTACTTTGCTGTTTTTGCATTTCTTTTTGATAGAACAGAAAAAATATTGCAATTCCTGTTAATGTCCCAAGCATCTCTATTCTTTGTCCTGCCTTAATTGATGTTATTAAGAATGTTGAAAGTGTTATTAATAAAATAATAGTGTATACAATTTTTGTTTGTATGTTTCTCGTCATTTTGAATTTTGCTATGAGTGAAAGGATAGTTATTCCATTTATAGCAAATATGTAGAACCAGATTTTGTTTGATTTCAGGGTTGCCTGATTTCCGTAACTTAGTGTGTTGAAATTCTTGACTAAAAAATAAATCTCTACGATGTTTATTAGTAGAATAAGTGAGATGTATAGTAGGTTTTTTGATTTTCGCTCTTTGTTTTTTATTTGTAGGCTTACCCCTATTTCTTTGTTTTTATTGTAGAAGAAGATGAATATTGTAAATATGGCTAGCAGTGAAAGTGATATGTAGCAGCTGTATTGGATGAATATTTCTTTACTGAAGTATGGTATTTCAGTGAACAATTGATAGTAGTCTTTATAAAATAAATATCCCAGTTGAGAGAAGATTGTGTATAGAAAAAGTATTATGTAACATACAAAAAACGTTCTGGATTTTTTCCATATGTAACAAGATGACAGTATTACAAAAATTGTTATTTCAAGTGGGATTAGTACTTCCATCTAAATTCGGCGGGGTTAGCCTTGTAAATATTTGTTTTGCCAATTGAGGATTCAACTTCCATAGTATTGCTGCGTAGATAATTCCTTCTGCCAATAGCAGGAGTATAACGATGGAAATATCAGTTGTTAATAATGTTTTTATTGTTATTGATATGGCGGCCAATATAATGTTGGCCAGAATGGGGAAGGTTATAGTTTTGTTACTGGGTGCATGCTCTTTTTTATATAATTTTCTGATTGAAAAATAAGATAAAATTCCTAGGCATATTAATCCCAATGTAAACGAGAGTGTTATCCCTATTTGCGATGGAAGTATCCCGGTTTTTGTTAATCCGATTAGTAGTGTTGTTGATATTATGAATGAGATTACGAGATTGATAGTGTTGATTGGTTTTATCTTGATTGCGTCCAAAATATCTCTTGTTGCCAGGAAAAAGAAATAAAATGGGATGGCGCATGATGCTATCTGTAGTACGTAGGTTGCTTCTTTGAATTCCTCGCCTAACCAATTTTTTAATATTACATCGCCGAAGATGAAAAGTTGGATTGTTATGAATACTGATGTTTGAAATATTATTTTTATAAACATATTTATATTAGTTCTTATGGTTTCTTGGTGATCTTGTGCAATTAGATTTGCTACCTTTGGCAGGAGGATTATTCCTAGTGGTGAGGTTATTACGCTTATTCCCATGATTAGGTTTTGTACTATGGCTATGTATCCTGCGTTTTTAATATCTATTAAACTGCTTGCTATGATAGGCCCTATTGCAAATATTCCATTTAGGATAAAGTCTGTCGGAAGTCTTGGGATTGCGTATGAAAGAAGTGTTTTTGATGTATTTTTTGTTTCTCCTTTTGGTGTGTGAGTTAGAAGATCATTGATTATTGGAATTAGGAACATTATTGAAATTGATAATGTCAGTATCCCAGATGTCATTATGAAATCTTCTATTTTAATACCTGGGGAGATCAGTAGTATTGTTATAGGGATGATTCCCAGAGTGAAGATTTGGATTAGATTGAATGCTTTAAACAGTGATCTCCCTCTAAGATAGGCTGTTATAATGCCTTGGGTTAATAGGCCTGCGAGTAATACCAGTAGTGGTGGTATTAGGTTGGTGTATTTTTTATATCCGAATAATAATTCGGCCATGTTTGTTTTGAAGATGATGATCGTCAGTATTGCTACTGTTGTTGTTATTACTATGGCTGTTAATGCTATCTTGAGATATTTACTTCTGTGCTGTTGTGAATTTGGGTTTATTGCTATGAACCTTGATAGGCAGTTCCCTAATC
>Ga0233420_10000732_pt1 | contig 13318 bp, 12 predicted proteins | sample Watercolumn_Mata_4_FD_183009 | JGI IMG/M metagenome (GOLD analysis project Ga0233420, IMG submission 183009) | Freshwater microbial communities from Lake Matano, South Sulawesi, Indonesia - Watercolumn_Matano_2014_102_MG | ecosystem: Environmental > Aquatic > Freshwater > Lake | place...
ACCTGTGGCCGTGAGGTTTCCCCTGCGGCTGTCCCGGTCCCTGTGGTTGCCCTTGCGGCTGTCCCTGAGGCTGCGGGCCCTGATCGGGCTTGTTCCACGAGCCTGGTTTGCCGGCCGGGCCGGGTCCGGGTCCGCCACCCGGCTGCACATTTAGACCAGGGCCTGCATCTGGCGGGTTTGCACCCTGAAAGGGCCCTCGCTGATTCTCGAAATGTCTGTTCCAGTAGGGGCGGTCATGCTTGCGGTATTCGATGTCGCGGCGCCTCATGATGCCGTACCAGTTGTGGATTTGCAACGCGCGAGGCAGATCAAAGCGGTTTCTGACCGGACGCCACGGTCCCCGGAAGCTTTGCGACTTGTACCAGATTCCGTTACGGAAAACGAAGTACGTCTTGCCGTACCTGATGACATCGTAGGTCCAGCCGTGTGAGACTGCAAAGCCGTAGTCGTCGAAGTAAATGAAATTCGGCCCACGGTTTACGACCACAACCGGCCCCCTTGCGGGCGCGGCGGATGGACCGGGATCAGCATGCACCGTGCATTCGGGAGTGAAGAGCAGCATTCCTGCGATACCGGACGCTGCCAGAAAAAGTGATTTTTTCATTGGTTCTGGGTTTTTAATTTTTGGCTTTTTGAGCGCTTGCCGGACAGGCCTTTTCTCATGGTATATGACGTCCATGAGGTGAGCATTCTTTCACGTGTTTTTCAGCAGGAAGAGAAAAAAGGCATCCTCTCACCGGTATCGGGGGATTATTTCGAGAGCACCTCAACCTTGACGCGTGCCGTGCCTTTGCCGAAGAAACCGAGCTGCTTTGCGGCTTCGGCCGAGAGGTCGATCACGCGGTCATCGACAAACGGTCCCCGGTCGTTCACGCGGACCACGATTGAAGCGTTGTTCTCGAGGTTCGTTACCCGCACGATTGCCGGGAGCGGCAGATATTTATGCGCGGCGCTGGGCTTGTCGGGGCGGAAGGTTTCTCCGTATGCGGTGGGCTGGTTGTTGTGCTGGTCGAGGGTTTCCTGTCCGTACCACGAGGCAATGCCTGTTTCCTGATACCCTTTCGTTTCTTCATATTGCATCGGCACATAAAGCCTTCCGTTGATCACATAGGGTTTGTTCTTGAGCTTGCCGAGCCGGTAGGCTTCTTCAGGCGACAGCAACCTGCCGTCTGTGGAAAGCGGCCCCCTGCTTGTCGAACAGGAGCTCAGACCGGCAGTGGCTATTCCGAGTATGATCAGCAGCGTCCTTCGCATCATTTTTCATCTCCTCTTATAGGTGTTCACCTGATGCGCCTTACGGTACCAAAGGCTCCATGCAGCCCGGCTGGGGCAGGCGGCAGCAGGAGTGCCATTCCCGGATAATACTCATTTAAGCAGAAAATTCCCTGTCCGGGCGTATATTCAATCTTTTAAGGCAAACAGATGCATCTTGTCTGCACTTGCTAACAGTATCCGGTTATTTTTTGCATTGCTATGGGGCAAAAACAGCCATTCTCCATAGGTGCTCTGCTCATTCACGGATTTACCGCTACGCCGGCGAGTGTCGCGATTCTTGAAGATCCGCTGAAAGCCATGGGGCTTCCTGTCAGCATGCCGCTGCTCAGGGGGCATGGGGCATCCTCTCCAGAAATGCTCAGGGGGGTAACCTTTCAGGAGTGGCTTGCCGATGCAACCGAGTCATACCGGCAACTGGCGCTGCAGGTTCGGAAAGTGGTGATTGTCGGGCACAGCATGGGTGCGCTGCTTGCGTTGCAGCTTGCCGCAAGGTTTCCGGAAACCATTGATTCCCTTGTGCTTGCAGCCCCGGCACTTCGGCTTCGGTCGCCGCTTTCTCCCGGTCGTCCCCTGAACTTCATTTCCACGCCACTCTCAAGGATCGTCAAACGGTGGAACCTTAAACCTGTTTTTACCAGTCAGGACCACCTTGATTGTGCCGGGCTGTATGCCTGGGCGCCTACCGATGCCATTCTTTCCCTTTTCGAGCTGATCCGTTCGACGGTTCCCGTGCTTGCGCGTGTCAGGGTTCCCTTGCTCGTGCTGCAGAACAGGCACGAAACCACGATACACCCTGAAAGTGTCGCCATGCTCTGCAGGCTTGCCGGTGCTGGAGAGAAAGAAAAAACCGTTGTCTGGCTTGAACACTCCGAACACCAGATTTTCTGTGACGGCGAACGCGAACTGGCCATGCAGGCTGTGCTTGCGTTTATTTCGCAACGGCTTCCGGCTATTTCATCCCCGTCGTGATGTCATTTTCTCTTTCCCAACAACCCATAAAAAACATTGAAGACATGAAAAGCCCCGTGATAAAACAGCTTTCGTTGCTCCTAGTCTTTGTTTTTCCGATTTTTTTCGCTTCTGCTCCGGTTTCAGCTGAACCCGTCGAGGAGAGTGCCAGGCCGGATGTTTATCTCGATGAAATCAGTTTCGGCACCGGTTACGCCTGGGGATCGGTGAAAGATTGGCCGGACGACATGTCGGTTTATCCTGCTTTTGTACGGTTTGGTTTCAATGCCAACGGCCTGTTCGGCATTCAGGGGAACCGCGGTACCCTGCAGTTCACGCTTGAGCCATTTGTCAACGCGGTATCTGGCCGAGAGGACGGCATCGAGGCCGGATGCGGCCTTGGCGTGAGGTATCTGCACCAGGTCGCCCGTCCGCTCGATCTTTACCTGGAAGCCAGCGCTGCTCCGATGTACTACAGCATCGACACCATTGAGCTGGGCAGTGCAGGTTTCAATTTTCTCGACCAGTTCGGTGCGGGGCTCCGGTACCGGTTTGCCCGGGACAAGGCGCTCTTCGCCGGATACCGGTGGCGCCATATTTCCAATGCCGGTCTTGTCGATCGTTCCAATGACGGCATCAATACCGACGCGCTTGTCGTTGGCTTGTCCTTGCTGTACTGATGTAACGGAAGCGTAACAAACCGGTCCGGCAAGGTTTGCTATTTTACAAGGGCGGCAGGTGCGCCGCCTTTTTTTCATGTTCAACCAGTTCTGAGCCGGCCATGCATCTGTCCTTGCTGAAAAAACTCATCGCACCCGCTCTCGGGAAGCTGCTGTTTTTCTTCCTTTCCCTTTTGGTGACAGCCTGTGCCGGCAGCCGCGCAGGGCTGGTGCGCGAATCCGATCCTGATATCTTTTCAGCACGCCCCAAATACATTTTTCTCTGTATCGGTGACGGCATGGGACCAGCCCAGGTCAAGCTTGCCGATGCCGTGCTTGACCCTGGAAGGACGCTGGTCATGAACACCTTTCCGGTTACGGGCATTGCGACAACCCACGCTGAAGATCGCTACATCACCGATTCCGCGGCTGCCGGGACCGCACTGGCGACCGGTGAAAAAACCTCCATCGGAACCATATCCATGCGGAGCAACCACCGCGACACCCTCCGCACCATCGCAGAAATGGCCAGAAAGAGGAACATGAGGGTCGGCGTGGTATCGAGCGTGGGGATCGACAATGCCACTCCTGCCTGCTTTTATGCCCACAATGCCGGTCGTGGCAACTATTACGACATTGCCGTGCAGATGGCAACGAGCGGCTTCGATTATTTCGGTGGAGGTTATGCTGAAGGGGATTTTGCGCAAAACCGACAGAAAGATGGGGTGAGCCGGAAGGATATCCCGTCACTCATGAGAAACGCCGGATACCGTGTGGTTTCAGGGCTCGCAGCGTTGCATGCCGTTCAGCCGGGCACTCGCTGCTGGGCCTATACCCGTTACGACGGCAAGGCGGCCATGAGCTACCAGATCGACCGGCAGGCAGAGGAAATTCAGCTCAGGGAGTTCACCCTCGAGGGAATCCGCCTGCTCGACAACCCGAATGGTTTTTTCATGATGGTGGAAGGCGGAAAGATCGACTGGGCATGCCATGCCAACGATGCAGCCGCTGCAGCGTACGATGTACGGGCCTTCGACGAGGCAGTGGCAGAAGCCGTGGCGTTCTATCGGCGTCATCCGCGTGAGACGCTCATCGTGGTGACTGCCGACCATGAATGCGGCGGACTTTCGCTCGGGAACACCGCACGGGGCTACGAAACACGCCTGTCGCTGCTGCGCCGCCAGAAAGTATCCCTGCAGCGCTTTGCCGAAAAGGTTGGTGCGTGGAAAAAAAACCGCAGGGTTTCCTTCCCGATGGTCCTGGACAGCGTCCGCGCCTACTACGGTCTTGGCGATGCGTTTTCCGACTCCCTGCTGGCAATTTCCCGTGAGGATCGCTCGGCGCTTGCCGCCGCGTATGCGTTCAGGCCCGCAGGAACAGCAAAGACTTCTGCGCGTTACAGTGGGGCAGAAGCTTTTGCCTCCGCCGTGACAAGAATGCTGAATTCGAGGGCTGGAACAGGCTGGACAAGCAACGCCCATACTGCGGTTCCGGTCCAGGTGTTCGCACTGGGCGCAGGAGCGGGAGCGTTCGCGGGCTGTTATGACAACACCGGCATTGCCGAAAAACTCATTCGTCTTGCGCGGCTGGGCGGGCAGTAATGAATGCAACAAAAACAGGATACCCATGCATGTCATTGACTTGACGTATCCGATCGGGCCGGGCATGTCCTGCTATCCCGGTACGCCGTCCCCGCAGTCGTCGGTTTTGTGTTCCATTGAGGAGCAGGGCTATAACGAGCGTCAACTCTCCTTTTCCTCCCATACCGGCACCCATGTCGATCTTCCTCTGCACATGCTTTCCGGGGGAATCTCCCTTGATGCCTTCCTGCCCGAACAATTCATGGGCCCCGCCGCGGTTATTGATCTCAGCGATTTTTCCGGTACCGTTATTCCTCTTGACCGCCTGCTTCGTTTCGGGCAGCTTGTCGCGCAATGCGAATTCGTACTGATCAATTCGGGTTGGGGGCGTTACTGGGGTTCGGATACCTACCTGTCGGGTTATCCTGTCCTCTGCGAAGCCGCTGCCGACTGGTTTGCCGGATTCAGGCTGAAAGGACTCGGCATCGACATGGTTTCCTTCGATCATGCCGATTCTTCCGGCTATCCCGTGCATCGGCGTTTTCTTGAAAGCGGTCTTCTGCTCTTCGAAAATCTCTGTGGCCTTGAGCGGCTTCCGGAGGGGATTTTCCGCTTTATTGCGCTTCCCCTGAAACTTCAGGGGGCAGAAGCTTCGCCTGTCCGGGCGATTGCTCTGACTGATGCCGGGTGAGGGGATTTTTATTTTGCATTTTAAAAAGTTGGTATTACCTTATGCGGCAATGGATGTATTTTCGTGTTCTTTTCCATTGCACTGAAAAATCATAGCATGAACAAGTTATTGTTGTTTTCGTCAGTCACCAGAAAGGTGATCATGGCGCTGGCAGGACTTTTTCTGGTAACGTTTCTCTGTGTTCATCTTGGTATCAACCTGTTGCTGCTCAAAAACGACGGCGGCCGTGCTTTTTCGGAAGCGGCAGCATTCATGGGCACGAATCCGCTCATCAGGGTTTCCGAGATCGTCCTTTTCGGAGGATTTCTTCTCCATATCGTCTACGGAGTGCTGGTCTCCGTGCAGAACCGGTCATCAAGACCTGTCGCCTATGCAATAGCCAGCAAGACGGAAACCTCTTTTCTGTCGAGGTACATGTTTCACAGCGGTATCATCATCCTTGTTTTTCTTGCCCTGCACTTCGCCGATTACTACCTCGTCAAGATCGGTCTTGTCGCACCTCCTCCAGGGATTTCATCACACGATTTCTACGCCATCACCGTTCACCTTTTTTCCAGTTTCTGGTATTCCCTGGTGTACATTGCCGGGTTCTTGTTTCTCGGCTTCCATCTCAACCACGCCATCCAGTCGGCATTCCAGACCATGGGCTGGAACCACAGCAGGTACACGGGTGCGCTCAAGGTTGCAAGCACGCTCTATTCCGTCGCGATTTCTCTGGGCTTTATCCTGATTCCCCTCTGTTTTCTTTTTTTCAGATAGTTAACAATTGCTGATAATCCTGATTTCATGACGCTCCTCAATGCCGGAATTCCTGACGGTCCGATAGCTGAGAAATGGACCCGATACCGTTCATCAGTGAAACTTGTCAACCCGAACAACAAGCGGAAGCTCGACATCATCGTGGTCGGTACCGGCCTTGCCGGGGCCTCGGCAGCCGCTACGCTCGGCCAGCTCGGTTATCATGTGCAGGTGTTCTGCTATCAGGATACACCGCGTCGTGCGCACAGTATTGCTGCCCAGGGCGGCATCAATGCTGCAAAAAACTATCCGAACGATGGCGACAGTGTGTACCGCCTGTTTTACGATACCATCAAGGGTGGAGACTATCGTTCCCGTGAGGCAAATGTCTATCGTCTTGCAGAAGTCAGCACCCAGATCATCGACCTTTCTGTGGCACAGGGAGTGCCGTTCGCAAGGGAGTACGGCGGTCTTCTTGCAAACCGTTCATTCGGCGGCGCACAGGTGTCAAGAACGTTTTATGCCAGAGGTCAGACCGGCCAGCAGTTGCTGCTCGGTGCATACGGCGCCCTGAGCCGGCAGATCGCTGCTGGCAATGTCACGCTTTTCAACCGGAGGGATGTGCTCGATATCGTGCTTGTCGAAGGCAGGGCGCGAGGTATCATCACCCGGAATCTGGTTACCGGCGAAATCGAGCGGCATGCGGCACACGCGGTTGTTCTTGCAAGCGGCGGGTACGGCAACGTTTTCTATCTCTCGACCAACGCCATGGGTTCGAACGTCACGCCCGCCTGGAGTGCCTACAAAAAAGGGGCGCTGTTTGCCAATCCGGCGTTTACCCAGATTCACCCGACATGCATTCCGGTTCATGGCGATTTCCAGTCGAAGCTCACGCTGATGAGCGAAAGCCTCCGTAATGACGGACGCATCTGGGTTCCTGCAAACAGGCAGGATGTGGAAAGGCTTCGGAAAGGGGAGATCAGGCCGTCGGATATTGCGGAAAAGGACCGTGATTACTATCTCGAACGCCGATATCCGGCATTCGGCAACCTCGTTCCCCGTGATGTGGCTTCGAGAGCCGCAAAGGAGCGGTGCGATGCCGGCTACGGCGTCAGCAGCACGGGAACAGCGGTCTTTCTCGATTTTGCCGACGCCATCAGGCGAAAAGGCCATGATACGATCGATGCGCTCTACGGTAACCTTTTCCAGATGTATGAGCAGATCGCAGCCGACAGTCCTTATGAAACGCCGATGATGATCTATCCTGCGGTTCACTATACCATGGGAGGCCTGTGGGTCGATTATGAACTGATGACGACGATTCCCGGCCTGTATGCGATCGGCGAGTGCAATTTTTCCGATCACGGGGCAAACCGGCTTGGCGCTTCGGCACTGATGCAGGGGCTTGCGGACGGTTATTTTATTCTGCCTGCAACCATCAGCAATTATCTTGCCGCTGAAATTCATACCCCGAGGTTCGATTCCGGCAGCAATGAGTTCTCGGTTGCCGCGGAGCAGGTTCGGGAGCGGATCGTTCGTCTGAAGGAAACCGGTGGCACCGGATCAGTCGATCATTACCATCGCAGGCTCGGGAAGCTTATGTGGGAGTATTGCGGTATGGCAAGAAACAGGCAGGGTCTTGAGCTGGCGTTGCAGGAGATTCCTGCTCTTCGTGAGGAGTTTCACCGCAATGTCCGTATTCCCGGAGGTCTGACCGAATACAATCCGGAACTTGAAAAAGCATGGCGGGTCGCCGATTTTCTCGAGCTCGGGGAGTTGATGGTTCGCGATGCCCTGCAGCGGGAGGAGTCATGCGGGGGGCATTTCAGGGAGGAGTATCAGACCGCTGATGGCGAGGCACAGCGAAATGATCAGGAGTTTTCTTTCGTTTCGGCCTGGCAGTGCATGGGTCGGGATGAGCCGGCAACGATGCTCCGGGAGGATCTGCTTTTTAATGAGGTCTGGCCGTCACAACGTTCGTACAAATAAATAACAGGGAATGAATTTTACGCTCAGGATCTGGCGGCAACAGAACGCGGAAGCGCGCGGTGCCATGGTTGCCTATACGGTGAACGGCATATCACCGGACAGCTCTTTTTTTGAAATGCTCGATGTGCTTAACCAGCAACTGATCGAGAGAGGTGAAGAGCCCGTTTCGTTTGATCACGACTGCCGTGAGGGAATCTGCGGTACCTGCAGCCTGTATATCAACGGACGTCCACACGGGCCGGTCAGTGGTGTGACAACCTGTCAGCTGCATATGCGTTCATTTGCCGATGGAGATGTGATCACTATCGAACCCTGGCGCGCAAAAGCTTTTCCGGTAATCAGGGACCTCGTGGTCGACAGAAGCGCTCTCGACAGGATCATTCAGGCAGGCGGCTACATTTCGGTGAATTCCGGAGGCGTTCCCGATGCCAATACCATTCCGGTCCCGAAGCATCAAGCAGATGCGGCCTTCGATGCAGCAACCTGTATCGGCTGCGGCGCATGCGTTGCCTCTTGTCCGAATGCCTCCGCCATGCTGTTTGCCGGAGCGAAGGTTTCCCATCTGGCACTGCTTCCTCAGAGAAGAGTCGAGGCTGCCAGGCGCGTCAAGCAGATGGTGGCGAAAATGGATGGGCTTGGATTCGGCAACTGCAGCAACACCTACGCATGCGAGGCGGAATGCCCGAAACGGATTTCCGTGCTCAATATTGCCCGTATGAACCGGGAGTTTCTCGTTGCAGGGCTGTTTGCCGAAAAGGAAAAGATCGTCAGGGAGTCGCTGTAGGAAAAACCGCCCAGGCTCCCGATTCCTCGGCCAGGGACGTGCCTGTTTTCACGTTCCGGAAGCGCTTCAGTCGCGGACGCAGCGCACGGCAAAGCCCAGGCGTTTGCCGGCTTCCCCGCGCCGCACGATCGGGTCGAAATAGCCGACCGCCCTGCCACATGCTTTTCCCGGTGACGACTCCATTGATGACCACATCCTGCAATATTCCCCGAGCAGTACGAAGTCCCCGTCGCTGTCACGCCTGGCGCCTGCAGGAAGCAGATCGAAACCGCTATCGCCAGATTCGCTCTGTGGCTCCTTCCACAACCGGGCAGCCTTGAGCACCCCTCCGGCAAGCTCCTCGCCGCCAAGGGATTCGAGCAGACTGTTCCAGTCTGCATCTGTTGCGACATGCCAGCCCCTGGGAGCCAGCCCTCTGGGATCGTTGACCGCATACCAGTTGTAGAGCTTTCCGTAGATTTTCCCGTTTTCCGGGCGGTTTTTGTACCAGCACCAGGCTCCGGTCGTCAGCCTCGCCCATGCTTCAGGATTCCGGACTTCCGGGATGGGATCGCCGTTGCGGTAACGGTCGACATCAAGATTTTCCCCAGTCCAGATTCGGCCTCCGATCGCAATGGTCCGGTAGTTTTTTCCGGAAACATCGGTTACGGTTCCGGGTTGTCGGCCGCAGCCGCAGAGGAGTAGCAGGGAAAAGAGGCCGGTGAATGTCAGCGCTGCCAGACGTTTCATAAAGGAGAATCGATAGGTGATGACCTAAATACGGATATCTTCGTTCAAGATAGGGAGGAAAAGGTTTTTTGCAAGTATCGGGATTTGTGCCCCCGGGGAGCCCTTTTTCCAGGATGGTGCCCTGAAACCTTTTTACCTTTGCTGCTGTTAACAGATGGGTGGTTCAACGCTTATGGTATGGGCTTCAGGCATGTCTGCCGGACGGAGCACGTTGTAACCTGATTGTAACATGGCGGGTTTGGAAATTGTGTTTTAAAATTTTAGTTGTTAACCTCATAGAAAACGAAGGGTCTGAATAGGGAATCTTCTGTGCACGAACGTGCTGTTCACGCGTGTCCGAAGGTTCAAATGTTCATGTATGGAGATACTTTTTCTTTTATTTCTCATTATTGTCAACGGCATGTTCGCCATGTCGGAGATCGCCCTTGTGACGGCGAAACGCTCGAGGTTGCAGAAGCTGGCCGGTGAGGGTGACAAGGCTGCCGAAGTAGCCGTGAGCTTGGGCCAGGAGCCGACAAGGTTTCTCTCTACCATACAGATCGGCATAACTTCCATCGGCATTCTCAACGGCATTGTCGGTGAAGGTGCTCTTGCAGAGCCGCTGTCGCTCTGGATGCACGCTCTCGGAATGGCTCTCGATATCAGCAAGATCGTGGCCACTGCGGTGGTTGTGCTTTCCATCACCTATGTCACCATTGTCATCGGCGAACTTGTGCCGAAGAGGCTCGGCCAGTTCAATCCGGAAGGTATTGCCAGGCTTGTATCAAGACCCATGCGGACACTGGCAGCCATCACCAGACCTTTCGTGCGTCTGCTTTCGGCTTCCACCGACACGATCCTGCGGCTGATGGGCAAGAATCCGCAGATGTTGCCGAGTGTGACTGAGGAAGAGATCCATGCCATGCTCGAGGAGGGTTCTGAGGCTGGAATTATCGAGCAGCAGGAGCACGAGATGGTGCGCAATGTGTTCCGGCTTGACGACCGTCAGCTCGGAACCCTCATGGTGCCTCGGGCGGATATCGTCTATCTCGATGTCGCGTTGCCTCTCGAAGAAAATATCGAACGGGTGACCGGTTCTGAGCACTCCCGTTTTCCGGTGTGCCAGGGAGGCCTCCAGTCCCTGCTCGGCGTGGTGAACGCCAAACAGATGCTTGCCCAGACACTCAAAGGTGGTCTTACCGATTTCACTGCTCACTTGCAGCCTTGCGTGTACGTGCCAGAAACCCTTACCGGCATGGAACTGCTTGAACATTTCAGGCTCTCCGGAACCCAGATGGTGTTCGTTGTCGACGAGTACGGAGAAATCCAGGGGCTGGTGACGCTGCAGGATCTCCTTGAAGCGGTCACCGGCGAATTCGTCCCCCGCAATATCGAGGATTCGTGGGCAGTGCAGAGGGAAGACGGTTCCTGGCTGCTTGACGGTATGATTCCCGTTCCGGAGCTGAAGGACACCCTGGACCTGAAAAGTGTGCCAGAAGAGGACAAGGGCCTGTACCACACCCTGAGCGGTCTGTTGATGTGGCTGCTTGGCAGGATGCCCGTTACTGGCGACGTGATGGAATGGGAGGGCTGGCGGCTGGAAATCATTGATCTTGACGGCAAGCGGATCGACAAGGTGCTTGCCTCTCCCGCAACCGGAGAGCCGGAAGGAGACTCCGGGACCATGGCACAGGCACCTGAAAAGTAGTCGTTTTCCGGTGCGCCGGAATGTTTCTTCTTGCCGTGAAATTGCTTATTTTTCAAAAGATAACTCCTGAGTGCCCGAGCTTATTATTCACCATCACGGAGATTTCCACCATGAAGCTGCCATCTGTTTTCCGCACTGCAGTATTTTCCCTTTGTTTCCTGGCGGTTGCCGGGGGACTCTCCTCCTGCCAGAAAAAAATAGAGGAGGAAATTATTGAAAAAGCCATTGAGCAGTCAACCGGCAGCGATGTCGAACTGAACACCGGATCCGGAAAGGTTTCGATCGAGTCCAATGGACAGAAAATTCAAATCCAGCACGAGGGGGCTTCCTGGCCCGAGGATATTCCTGCCGAAGTTCCAGCATTTGTCCCGGGTACCGTTAAGGCAGTGACACGGACACAGACCGGCGAGGCCGACACCTGGACAATCGCCTGTGAAAACGTGCCTGAAAACAGCATCAAGGCATATGATGCGTTGCTCAAGAGCAAAGGCTTTGAAACCACACTGACCCTTGTTTCTTCCGATAACGGCAACGCCGGAAGCATCCAGGCGTCGAAAGGAGCTGTCACGGTTTTCCTCATGGGCGACAAGCAGGCAGTTTCCCTTTCCGTATCGAGAAAAAAGTAGCCGGAGGCGATCCTCCTGGCGGGAAAATCCAACAAGCATGACGCAACAAGCATGAGCGCAGATATCCATTACCATCCGGATTGCCTTTTTTGCAGGATCGTGCGAGGAGAGATACCTGCAACGGAGGTTTACCGCAATGAACATGTCATGGCTTTCCGCGACATTACTCCTGTCGCCCCGCACCATATGCTGATCATTCCTCTAAAACACATTGCGTCGCTCAGCGATCTGCAGCCTGCCGATACCGGGATCGCCGGTCATATCCTGCTTGCGGCCCGGAACGTTGCTGAAGCCGCCGGGATTCTCGACTCTGGGTACCGGCTCGTGTTCAACAGCGGTACCGATGCCTTGCAGAGTGTGTTCCACATGCACGCTCACCTGATCGGAGGCATCAGGATGGGCTGGCCGCCGTTTCCCGGCGAAGTGGCGCCGCATGGCTGAACTGTTTTTGTGTAGCAACCCCTGAATGCTGGAGAGCCCATGAGTACCGATATCGATCCGAGGGATACCGTGCGGCAGCTCAATACCCTGCAGGGAAATGTCCGCATACATGCACTTCATGAACTTTCTTCCATGGGAATTTCCGGAGCGGAGCGTCTCCCGAAATCCCTGAAAATCCTGCTTGAATCGACACTCAGGAATTGTGACAACTATTCGGTCACGGCACAGGACATCTGGCGCTTGGCATCATGGCAACCCTCTTCAGCGGAAACCGCCGATATTGCTTTCAGGCCATCGCGGGTCGTGCTCCAGGATTTTACCGGTGTTCCGTCGGTCCTTGATCTTGCGGCCATGCGCGAAGCATGCGCCGGGTTCGGCGGCGATCCGCTGCTCATCAACCCGCTTGTGCCGTGCGATCTTGTGATTGATCATTCGGTTCAGGTGGATGTTTCTGCTTCGAACGATGCCCTGCAGAGAAACCTGGAAAAAGAGTTTTCCCGCAATCGCGAACGCTATGCGTTTCTGAAATGGGGACAAAAGGCTTTCAGGAACTTCAGGGTTGTTCCCCCCGGTATCGGCATTGTGCACCAGGTCAATCTCGAGCATCTTTCCGGGGTTGTCCATTGCCGGGACGGTATGGCGTATCCCGACTCGCTTGTCGGCACCGACAGTCATACCACCATGATCAATGCGCTTGGCGTCGCAGGCTGGGGTGTTGGCGGGATCGAGGCCGAAGCGGTCATGCTCGGTCAGCCGCTTTCCATTCCATTACCGCGTGTTACCGGGGTGAGGCTCTTCTCTGCGCTTGCCGAAGGAGTTACGGCTACCGATCTGGTGCTTTCCGTTACGGAAATGCTGCGCAGAGCCGGAGTGGTCGGGGATTTCATCGAGTTTTTCGGTTCCGGGCTCGATGCACTGACTCTTCCCGATCGGGCAACCATTGCCAACATGGCGCCTGAATACGGGGCGACCATGGGGTATTTCCCGGTCGATGACCGAACGCTCGATTACCTCAGGATGACTGGGCGGGAAGCGCAATGCGATCTCGTCGAGCGTTACTGCAAGGAGCAGGGTCTGTGGCGTGAGCACAGGAGCGATCCTGTTTTCTCGAGGGTTCTCGAGCTGGACCTTGCCACGGTTGAGCCATCGATAGCAGGCCCGAAACGCCACC
>Ga0233420_10000733_pt1 | contig 13317 bp, 15 predicted proteins | sample Watercolumn_Mata_4_FD_183009 | JGI IMG/M metagenome (GOLD analysis project Ga0233420, IMG submission 183009) | Freshwater microbial communities from Lake Matano, South Sulawesi, Indonesia - Watercolumn_Matano_2014_102_MG | ecosystem: Environmental > Aquatic > Freshwater > Lake | place...
GTAACTTGCTTCATGGTCTGGAACTCCTTTTGAATACGGCTGATATCAATTGTTTGCTCACTTTTAATATCGCCCTTTCTCAAGTGTTTTCAGACCTTTTTTATTTTTAACCGGACACTACTGAATTGATATTTTATTGACAGTAAACACGAAGTAAAACATCGAATAACCAGCAACACGAACAATAAAAACGGGAGAACCCCCATGACTATCAGAAAAAACATCAGAACCATTCTTGCTGCAGCAGCAATCATCTCATCCGCGCCGGCAGCAGCCGAGGCCATTGCAATAGCCCCCCCCAAGCGGAGCCACAACCGACTGCACGGCAGATATCAGCGTGAACGTTCCTGATTTCATCATCCTTCACTACCAGTCATCGCTGACGATGAACTTTGCAACCCCCGAGACCGAGTCCATCGATGAAGGGTCAAACAAGATGGATGCAGCCTGGAACGGCATCGTAAGCAACAACAGCGAGCTTTCGCAGAAGAACCTCAAAGATGCGGTACTTGAACTCGATGGAAACCTCACGACAGTAAGCATCCCCAACGTATGGGCAGTCAGAGGCTTTTCCGCAAGCGGCACTGCCGGCGTCTCCATTGCAATACCGGTGGGCAAAAACACGCTGAGCAGGGAAACGTCAAAGATCGCGATTTCAAATGCAAAAGTCACGAGCGGCGGCAGTTCGTCTTCATCGCTGACCGTTCCCCTGAACGGCATCGCCAGAAGCCGCGCTACGCTGGGCGGAGTTGAGATGGACCTCAACTTTGTCAACACCAGCCTCTCCGGCCTGCACACTGGTGGACAGTACACCATAACCGCCTCGACGATCTGAGAGAATCAGTACGGTATCTCGATCACTGGCATAAAAAAACAGGGCTCCCATGCAGGGGCCCTGTTTTTTTGTCCTGTCGGTAACGTTCATTTCACGGTTTAAGCTTTTTGGCGACATCACCTTTTCGAAGCTTCCTTGCAGTCCCGATACCGAGCAGGTCGGCAATGTTGGCTCCGAAATCGATAACAGGCCGGATCTGCGATTCCGGGCAGGTCATGATGGTGGTGACACCCGGACCATGACCCGCCTCCTTGCAGTCGCTGTGAACCACGATTCCTACAGAAACAGCGCCCTTCCGGTATGCTCTTCCAAAACGGTTGTCCTGGTCCATGAGTGCCACGAAATCACCGAAGCGGATCCGGTCGATGCGGTGTTCCCTGACGGTTTCGGAATCGCTGGTCATGATGTCGTAGTCCCCTTTGGCAACGTGGGCGGAACCGATACCAGATCCCATACATACCGCAGGAACCACCGTGGTGACCGGCACTTCAAGGACTCCGTCGGCGGCTTCGCGGATCTTCAGTTTCCCGAGAAGTTCCGGATCAAGGTTGAAAAGCGTCACTGCAGGATAATCGACAAGTTTCAGCCCCTGCCCTTTCGCCCTGATCATGATGGTATCCGAGTAGGTAAGCTTTTCCTTCACGCTGCGGGAAAACTCGACGATGAGATGCTCTGATCCTCCGTGGTGACCGATGACCGTGCCACACTCCCCTTTCGCTTCACCGGAAACGATGGTTGCCCTGTTGCCGACACATGAGTAAAGCTGCAGACCTGAGTTTGGATGCTCAAAAGGCTTCTGGGTATCAGCCGTACAGCTCACGCCGGGCTCAACATGATCCCCGGCCCACCCGAACGCCGGGTCGCCGACCTGCACATTCATGGTGATGCCGCCAATCGACGGAAGAAGAAACGGCTTCCCGTGATGGTCTACCTCCCAGTTGCCCCTCGTTCTTGGCTGACCCGGCTGGCATTGCAGGAGAAACTCAACGAGAGCGCTTTCATTTGTTTTCAGCATCGTATAAAACCGTATTGGTTGGAAAAAATAAAGCCGGCAAAAGCCGCATCAATCGTCAAGGCCGAGTCGGCGAAATCCCCTGGCTGCTGGAAAAACAGCCTCAACGGATTTCCTCAGCCGGTCGAGATGGAGCAGCATGGCAAGCACCTCATCCTCATGTTCCGGATATTTCCGGTAAGCCATGCCCCATGCGGCAAGAGATCGATCAATGGCGATAAGAACCGTCTTTGCCGTTCCTTCGGCATCTTCGTCGACGGACTGGCTCCCTGAACTGTCGCCTGAAACCATGGCGACTTCCATGGCCCGCACGAGCTTGGGATACAAAAAATAGCAATAGTGCGCAATTATGGTACCGGCATCCTCTGGAAGAACAGGCCAACCCTTTCGTGAATCCTTCCAGGCATCGATCATACCCGCATACTCGAGCGCTGCCTTCGAACAAGGGTGCTCACGCGCTGAACGATGTCCTGAAAAATGAAGTCCTGCTCCTTCAGCACCGGAGGGTTGCTCACCGATGAACTGCATTGCCTCGGAAAGCGCCCGGTCGGTTCCAAGCCAGAATGCAACATGAAAAACATCTTGATTGTCCGGTGCAGACTGGCTCCCGGGAGATTGCTCGAGATAATACGCAAGACACCGTGAAGCGAAAGGACACCGTTCGCACCATCGGTCGCAATAACGGTCGATGCCCGGTATGAAACGGTATTCGTCTTTCATGATTTCATGCAGTCAGTTGCATTGCAGGTCGTTAATCGCAATGAGAACGCGCAATCGAGGAGAAAAAATCCCCCGGGCAACGAGATATCAGCGTAAATAAATTATTTTTCTGGAAGCATATGTGTAAATTGTTGCCTTTTACCAATGGAAAACTTGTTGCCGTATTCTGTACCGAAACCGATGTCGCATGAAAACCTTGAAACTGTTTCTTTCCGCTACGCTGGTGCAGCTAAAAAAGTCCCTGAGCCGTACCGAGCGTTCTTTCCTGCTCCCGTTTACCGCGGCAATACTGGTTATGATCTGCTTCATTATCACCATTTTCCGGTCAGCGCCCGGCACCTATGTCGATGAACTCGGGTTCACTGGCCAGGACGATTATGTCGTGATCGAGGACCCTGCCGAAACCAGAAAACCCTCTCTAGAAAAAAAGACCGTCAATACCGGCGAATCGCTCTATACCATTCTCACGTCCAACGGCCTCACCCCGGCAGAAGTGGACAGGGTTGCCAAACAGCTCAAGGGAAGCTTCTCAATTCGCGGCTTCAGGGCTGGCCAGAACTATGAAATCGAAAAAAACCCTGCCGGCGATTTCCGAAGGTTCACCTATTTCCAGGATCGGGCAGTTACGATCCACATCACGCGTGAAAACGGCAGCAGCGTCTTGAAGGTTAACCGTGACGCCAAGGAGTACGAGACCAGACTGGCTTCTCTCGAAGGATCGGTCATGGAAACGCTCTCATCAGAACTTGCCTCTCGTGAAAGAACCGGACTCATGAAAAGCCTGAAGAAACTTTTCGCAAGCAGGGTCAACTTCAGCCGGGATATCAAGCCGGGCTCCGGGTTCCGCATCCTCTTCGAAGAAAAATGGCTTGACGACGAATTCATCTGCACCGGCAAAATTCTTGCGGCAGAACTTTCAGTACGCAATAAACAGTACAGTGCATACCGTTACACGGACTCCGGGGGAAACACCGGTTACTATGACGACAAGGGCAATCCACTCGATGCAAAAAAAACCGCCCGGTTTGTCAGGCCCTGCAGCTATTCTCACATTACCAGCAGCTTCGGCTACCGTATCCATCCGATCCGCAGAACCCGCCATTTCCACGGAGGGGTTGATATGGCGGCACGCACCGGCACCCCGGTAAAAGCCGTTGCTGACGGAATCGTGATCTTCAGGGGCAGCAAGGGAGGCGCCGGGAACATGATAACACTGCGGCACCAGGGCGGCTACCACAGCCAGTATCTCCACCTGAGCCGTTATGAGCCGAAAGCGGGCAACGGCGCAATGGTGCACCAGGGCGAAATTATCGGTTATGTCGGCTCGACAGGAAGTTCGACAGGGCCTCACCTCGACTTCCGTATGATCTCGAACGGAAAGCCCGTCAACCCGCTTGTTGCACTTGCATCCTCGAAAGCTGAACCAGGACTTTCTCGCCGCGAGAGAAACAACCTCCTCGCAGCAATTTCATCACTGAAGGCACAACTCGACAACAGCCGGGTCCTTGTCGCCGGAACAGCGAAAAAGCAGGCTGCCGTCCTGTGATTACCGTATTGCAGCGGGAACTGCCTCCCGCGTTCAACCGGAGACCAGTTCCCGCTGCAACGTTCTTCCTCGACTCATGAGCGACCATCACTCAACCCGACCCCTCATGAGCTTGATCCCGGAGCGGCGCTTCTTGATCTTGAGACGTTTTTCCGTCGAACTACGGGATGGTTTCGTGGGCTTCCTCATCACCGGCTCCCGAACTGCCAGCAAAATCATATCCTTCAGGCGCTCCAATGCATCCTCCCTGTTTTTTTCCTGGCTACGGTAACGCTGCGCCTTTATGACAATCAAGCCTTCGGCGGTAATGCGGCGGTCTTTCATCTGCAGCAGACGTTCCCTGACCGGTTCGGGAAGCGAGGAGTCCCTGACTGCGAAACGAAGATGAACAGCTGTTTCGACCTTGTTGACATTCTGGCCCCCTGCGCCCTGCGAGCGCATGGTGTGCAGTTCGATCTCGCTATCGGGTATGCATATCGTTGATGTCACCTCGATCATGACGGTAACGCCTTGAGAATTGATGACCTCTACATCCTGGCAAGAGTCTCGATCGTCCGGGGCCAGTCCTGAAAAAGATGCGTCCGGATTCCGGCAGCCTCAGCACACCTGCAGTTCTCCTCACGGTCGTCGATCAGAACAAACTCCCTGGTGTCCATGCCCGAGCATGCGAGCACTTCGTGAAATGATTCCGGCTCCCGCTTGAGATAACCGTGTTCAAAGGAGAGCCAGAACCGCTCCGCCTCTTTCAGCACCGGATAGTGGTTCAGGAGAAAAGCAAAATGCAGCGGATCGGTGTCGCTCATGATCCAGAGCGAATGATCGTTGTGGATCCGGCGAACCGCGTCGGCGCTTTCGGGCATGGGGGTGAAAATATCCTGCCAGATCTCCCTGATATCCCATACCGGCATGGGACGTGCTCCTGGATCGGCGGAGATCATGCCGAGATAGTCGAACGGCGAGATGGCTCCCTTGTCAAACCGGTTTTTCAGGTCACTTGCACAGTAACGCAGGAACATATCCTGCGCGCCTGACTGACCGGAACCTGAAACCGCATTGCAGAAGCGGAAAAAATCAACGTTCACGATCACATTGCCTATATCAAGAAGTATGATGCTCATGGCGGTATTTTTTTCATCTGGTAAGGGTGGCGGATACCTCCTCTCCGGGGAAAAGAAACGCCGCCGGGTTGCTTTCCGTCATGTCAAGCAGCGCTTCCGCAGGGTTGACGATCAGGCTGCCGAGAACTGTCCGGACAAACCGTTCATACAGGTTCCGGTATGCAGGTTTCCGCTTTTGCTTGTAGGAGGCCGAAGCGATGACCATCGGCACATCGGAACCCCAGAGCAGCTTCTTCCTGACTGCAAAGCCGTCGCCATACATCCCTTTCTCATCGCGTTCAAGAAGTTTTTTCAGCGCGCTGCATGCCGCTCGGGAAGCGAAATTGAAGGCCGAAAGATCGGCATAGGTGTTGGGATATCTTTTTAGCAGCGACACCACAACCTGCGACCACGTCCCGGGTTCCCTTGAGGACGGTCCTGTGCCGCTGTCCTTATGCAAACGCTTGCCGGTTCCCTGCCAGGCAACAAGGTCTTCCCATCCCCCCGCGTGGGCAAGGTTGAGCCTCAGCGTTTCGAAACCGGAACGCGCCAGAAGCCTTTGCCAGTTGACCGGATGGGTGTAATACCTGATCCTCTCGCCGTTATGCATGGAGTAGGAGGAATACTGGCAATGTACGGTGAGGGGAATCTGGTTCTCGATGCACCATCGATAGAATGCAACGAAGCGTGCGCGTACCTCCGGATTTCGCTCCTTCGAAGGATCAGGGTTGAACCCGATGGGAGGGTAAAGCTTGATACCGATTACCTGCCCGTTCTGCAGCACGCCTGGGCCTGCCCGTCGTGCCGGAGAGGTGACGCCACCGGACTGTTCCCAGTAACGGATGAAACCTGCGAGTGTCTCCTGTTTCAGGTGTCTTGGATCGTACCCGATAAAAGGAAGCACACGGTCTTCTTTATGGAGTGCAGCGCATTTTGCGATGCCATCGCAAAGATGCGACACCTGCAGGGATACCGGCTTGGTTTCCGGATTGATATCGAAAAAGTCCATGACAAGGGGGGTGAGAAGCATGCTCCTGAAAGGAACGGCTTCTCGTGCCTCGGCGAGAAACTCGTGGAGGTTCGCGTGTACCGGCTGCTCGAAAAACATGATGAACGTTTTGTAGCGGTCGACGTTCACGATTCCCAGTGAAGCCGCCAGCATGCCCAGCGTATCGATCGGCTTGACCTTGCGCCGGAGGGTGGCATAGAACGGCACATCCTCGAAATTGAAGAGATGGCAGTGGGCGTCAATAAAATATGCGGCCATGGCCTTCCTCCCGCAAGAATGTTGTTGCATATACGGTAAAGATATGCAAACTTGTGCGTAACCCCCGCACCTGATCGGGCGTACACCGGAGGCACGATCGGAAAAGAGAACACTTGCATAACGCAAAAATGAACCCGCATGGATATCACCTCACTGATTCAGCTCGGCGCATCGGTCATCCAGGGCAACAGCGACAAAAGCACCACAGGCATTCCGCTTGAGAGGATCGGAGCGGCTCTTGGAAGCCTTCTGGGTGGAGGTTCCGGCAACCCGGACCTCGGCACCTTGCTTTCGAAGATGCAGGCCGGTGGTCTTGCCGACATCGCATCCTCATGGCTTGGAAAAGGAACAAACAGATCTGTCGAACCGGATGCGGTTGCCGGTATCGTGGGAGAAGACAAGCTGAAGGAGTTTGCTTCGCAACTTGGCATTTCCGAAGAGAGCGCGAAAACCGCCGTAGCTGATGCTCTGCCTGAAATGGTCGACAAGGCAAGCCCTGAAGGATCGCTGCTCGACAGCCTTGCAGGCAATCTGGGCGGAATAGGCGGCATTCTCGACGCTGCGAAAAAGCTGCTGTAGCGGCAAGGGACATTGACTTTTCACCGGCTCAGCCCGCAGAGGGCTGACCCTTTTCCAGAAACGATGCAATCAGGCGGGCACCGGCTGACGGCCCGTCGAAATCTTGCAGGATCGCCCTGTATTTCAGTGCGTTGTATTTAAAGGCTGGAGTGGAAAGAATGGTCTTTACCGCCTGCATCAGGTCCGCAGACGTAAAGCGAAGGTCGCTGAGCGCAATGCCGATCCCCAGCGACTCTACCCTTTCGAGATTGAACTCCTGGTCGTGCAGGGTAGAAATGCCGATAATCGGCACCCCCTCTTTCATGGCCTGGTAGATCGTGCCGTTGCCCCCTTGACAGATCACGACATCGCTTTTGCGCATCAGCATGCTGCCTGGAGCGTAATCGGTGACATGGATGTTTCCGGGAACCTCTCCCAGATCGGCAAGGCCGCCGGTCGTTATGATGCATTGATAATCGCTGTCTCCGAACAGGTTCACCGCATGCCGGAATAACCTCGGGTCTCCGGTGCTCCCCATGGTGAAATACAGCACTGGCCTTGAGGGATCGAGACCGGCCGGCCAGTTTTCAAGGCATCTTCCGGGCGGGGGCTCCCAGACAATAGGACCGATGTAGCTATAATCGGAGGGCAAATCCTGTGTCGGGCCATATTCAGGAATATCGGCAATGAGGTTCAGATCGCCCCGCCAGATTTCCCAGATATTCCGGCATTCGGGAAGACCGAGCTCACGGCGGTAGCGGTTGAACGGGCGGGCGTCCAAGGCAAGAATGAACTCCTTGAGCAGCGGCATGAGCGCAGTCGCCACTCCCCTGCCGACTATTCGGGTAAAGGCAAGATGTTCCGGCGCTTTCAGCTGGACAGCGTAGAAATTGGTCCATGATGCATTGAGCACAACTGCCTGAGGAATGCCCGCAACCCGGCACGAAATACCCGTAGGAAGCCTGAAGTCGGTCAGTACCAGGTCGGGCTGCAGACGCCTGAAAAGAACCGTGTCTGCTTCCACGCACGATTTGATGAACTCGTACAGAAACCAGTTCGCCCGTCCTCGCCTCGAACAATCAAGCGCCCTCAGGGGATCGAGCGTCAGCAACGGCTCGACGGAAAAGCCCTCTGCAGCAGCAAGCGCCATGTACCTGCCCTCTCCAGCAAAGATAATCTCGCAATCATACTTTCTGAGAGCCTTGGCAATCTCGAGGGGACGGGAGGTATGCGACAGCCAGTTGCCGTCAGGCATGACAAGCACTCTTTTTTTCATACCGGCAAACAGAAAAAGCGGATTGTTTGTGATTCCTGCGTGCTGAAACACAAATATGAACGAAATATCGCAAATTCCCCGCATTCCTGAAACCATGCCTGCAGCAGAAAAACTGTTTCCACAACAGAAAAAAGCCCGGCACCGCATTGAAGGACGGTGCCGGGCCCGGATCGAAGAGGCAAATGGATTCTGCTACTTGATGCCCCAGAGCTTGATCTTGAAATCGTCGCTGCCGCTGGCGATCAGACGGCCGTCTGGGGAGATATCGACCGACTGCACCTCATGGGTATGACCCCGATAGGTATGCAGCAGGGTACCGCTCTTCACATCCCAGAGCCTGACGGATTCATCATTGGCCGCACTTGCCACCAGGGTGCCTTCGGGATTGAAGCAGAGACTGCGCGCGCCATCCTCATGCCCCTCGAGCACTTTGCGTATCTCCCCGGTTCCGGCATCGAGAATCTTTACCTTCGCATCACGTCCGCAAAGTGCGATAAGCGTGTCGTCGGGGCTGAATGCGCAGGAATGCGAGAGCGTATCGCCGGTTTTATGGCTGGCAATGTTTCTGCCGGATTCCACATCCCATATTCTGATGATCGGCTCTTCGCCGCAGCTGACAATTTTCTTGCCGTCATGGCTGTAGGCGACACACTCGATGTATGACTTGTGACCGGTCAGGGTTTTCTGTTCCTGTCCCGACTCGACATTCCAGAACTTCAGGGTGGTGTCGCGGGAGCAGCTTGCCAGGGTCTTGCCGTCAGGGCTGAACGCGATCATGCGCACCTCGGTATCGTGACCCTTGCAGACATGGAGGCACCCTCCGGTTGCAGCATCCCAGATACGCACCGTGCTGTCAATACTGCCGCTTGCAACCCTGTCGCCAAGGGGGCTGTAATCGATGCACTTGACCCACGTTGTGTGGCCTGACATGGTATGCAGCACCCGGCCACTTTCCACATCCCACAGCATAACTTTCTCATCAAAACTGCCGCTGACCAGTTTTTTACCGTCCGGGCTGAACCTGACCCCAAGAACCCTGTCCTCATGGCCTGCAAGTGTCCTGATCAGGGCCTCGTCCTCCCTGACCTGGGGCCGTTTCAACTCTGTTTCCTTCTTGCCGAATATCTTTGATAGAAAACCCATGACAATTGATTCCGTTTGAAATATGAAATATAACCTATCCTTTAATTTAAGAAAAAAATATGACCTCCCCGAAGAACGTAACCCGAAAGATCGTTAACGGTTGGCATAGGCCGTCAGCCCGGATAATCGTGATGCCGCCCAAGGAAAAGGGTCGAAAATAACCCCGGAAGTTTCAGCCAGCTCCCGGCTCCCGACTCCTGCCTCCTGTCTCCGCTCTTCCGAAATTGTAACTCCTTCCTTTCCACTCAGGACCCTTTCCGAACCGGACTATGGCAAAGGAGTTCAGGGCAATGCCGACAAGCACAAGCTGGGAAAAGGCATGCAGCAGTGCGAAAACAGGCTGCTGACGAAACCATACGGCGATGATTACCCGGCAAAGCATGGCCAGCAGGATCTGCAGAAGCGGAAGCTGGAACAGGGCAAGTCCGGAATTACCGCTGAAAAGTGAGAAGGCAAGAAAGCCCCAGGGAAGCACATGAAATGCCACCGTGAGAATGATAAGCGCAAAAAGACCTGCGGTGTTATACCCGAGCCCTGCAAACAGATTTTTTGAGAATCCCCGGATGATTTCACCGGGAGTCCTGTACATCCTGCAGTTCAGGGCATCGACGCCGTTGAAAACCGAAACACGCCCGCCGGCTTTCTTGACCGCCCTGCAGAGCCAGACATCTTCGACAATAGCATCCCTCACCGCCCCGTGTCCTCCGATACGGCGGTAGATATCCCTTCGAAACAGCATGAACTGGCCGATGGCTGAACAGAAAGCAGTCCCCGGAGAAATCCTTACCATGCGAAGCGGCAGATAGCTCATGAGGATAAAGTAGACAAGCGGAATAACCAATTTTTCCCAGAACCCTTCCATCTCCTGATACGGGGTCAGGGTAAGCATGTCAACTCCGGACTGCTGCATCGCAGCAACCGATCGAAAAAGCGTATCGGGCTTGTGCCTGGTATCGGCATCGGTAAACAGCAGCAATTCGCCTGCAGCGGCATCAGCGAGTTGACGGCAGGCCCAGGCCTTCCCGTGCCACCCTTCCGGCAGTGGCTGACCCCGAACAAGCCGGAACCTTTTGCCCGAAACCTGCTGGAGAGAAAGGAGAATCTCCCCTGTCCGGTCTTCCGAGCTGTCATCGAGCACGATCACTTCGAAGCCCGGATAATGCTGCTGCAGAAGCGACAAAACGCACGCCTCAATGGAATGTTCCTCGTTTCTTGCCGGAACAAGCACAGAAACGAAAGGAAGGTCACCGTAACGGTCCGGCACCGGGGGAAGCCGTGAAAGTTCGGCAAGATTGCTGAAAAGAATGCCTGCAAAAACCAGCAGGGACAGAAGGATGATAATCTGGTAGCAAAGAAGCAGCATGATGATGAGTCATAAACAAAAGGCTGCCCGCCGGGCAGCCTCGTTTTTGTAACAGCCTGAAAAGAAGCTTCAGTCGATCAGCTTGTTGATGTCATACTCGAAGATCCCCTCGGCTCCTGCGCGTTTCAGCTCAGGAATAAGCTTGCGGACGATCTTTTCGGTAACAATCACCTCAAGAGCCACCCAGCCTTCATCGCTCAGATGCGAAACCGTAGGTTGACGAAGCGCGGGAATAATGGAAAGAATGGTGTCGAGAGAACCCTTCGGAGCATTCATCTTCAGGCCGACCTTGCCCTGCGCATTGATGGCGCCCCCCAGCAACATGGCCATGTTCTCGATCTTCTCGCGCTTCCATGGATCATTCCACGACTCCCTGTTGGCAATGAGCTTGGTGTTGGATTCGAGAATGGTATCGACAATGCGAAGCTTGTTGGCCCTGAGAGACGAACCGGTTTCTGTGACTTCGACGATGGCATCGGCCAGATCGGGAGGTTTCACTTCGGTAGCTCCCCAGCTGAACTCGACCGAGGCGTTGACTCCATGCCGGGCCAGGTACTTTTTCGTGATATTCACCACTTCCGTAGCGATGTGCTTGCCTTCGAGATCCCTGACCGAGTTGATCGATGAACTTTCAGGAACAGCCAGTACCCAGCGTACCGGTCGCATGGAAGCTTTGGAATAGACCAGGTCGGCAACTTCCACCACATCGGCGTCGGTCTCTATGATCCAGTCCTTGCCGGTCAGACCAACATCGAAAGCGCCAAGTTCCACATAGTGCGCCATTTCCTGCGCACGGATCAGGATGGCTTCAAGCTCATCGTCATCTATGGAAGGAAAATACGAACGGCTCTGGACGGAAAAATGAAAGCCCGCATGGGCAAAAAGATCAATGGTTGAATCCTGCAGACTGCCCTTCGGCAAACCAAGCTTCAGTACGGAATTACTCATATCGGAAGCAAACTGTTGTAATTAACGTTAGAGTTCCTTCAGGTGAAACGCATCATGCATGAACACTCCGTAAGGATACCGTCCGTCAATCCACGTCCCGAGGTTGATATAGCGACTCGCGCCGTTTCCGAGCAGGTATTCACCCTGTGCATGATTATGTCCGCAGACAAAATAATCAAATTCTCGTTCTGCGGCTATGGATTCGGCAAAATTTAACAGCCGGTTGGACTCCCTGGGGATATCGGCAGGCTTGTGGTGACGGCTCAGGTACGAGAGTTTTTTCATGAGGCCAACTCCGAGATCCGCATGAAAAAACGTAAGCAGGCCAAGACTGAACCGGTTGCGTATGAACCGTGCAAAAAGCTTGTAGCCAAGGTCGCCATCTCCCAGACCGTCACCATGGGCGAAAAGAAACTTCCGGCCGGCATGCTCGAAACCGTTCAGGCCGTACTTCGTTGCGATTCCCAGTTCATGCCGGAAAAACGTACCGAGATGGAAATCATGGTTTCCCGCCACATAAACCACCTCGACTCCGCTGCGGACAAGATCCTGCAGGTGAAAGAAAACACCCGAGAAGCCTTTGGGAATAACGTTGCGGAACTCCATCCAGTAATCGAGAATGTCGCCGAGCATGTAAAGGGAACGGCCATCCTGCTTGATTATCCCGCAAAGTTGTCCGAGTTTTTCAAGTTTCAGCCGTTCCTCCTCTGCGCCCTGAAGACCGAAATGAATATCGCTGATAAAGTAGATGCTCTCTTTCTTCCTTTCTGTCATGCATTAAAGGAGCTTTGCTGCAAGAATGACCGCAGCGGGAATGGTCAGGTTATCAACCTCCTTGGGACTTACTCCTTCAACAACGGTTGCAATGAGAGCAATAAGCAGGATCTTGCCGGCATCGAACGATTCAGGAACCACAAGCCAGACGAAGAATAACCCGGCGGCAATGCTGCCGGCAAGAAAAGCCAGGCTCCCCTCGACGCTTTTGTCGCTGAGAATCCGATATTTCATTTTTCCGTAACGGGTGCCTACGACGGGAGCAAGACCGTCACCCCAGCCAAGCACCGCCATGGCAAGCACGCCTTCGAAAGTCTTGTAATAGAGCGTCCCGCACAGCATGGCAACCAGAACAAAATAAAGCGTGCCTTTCAGCAGTTCACGCTTGTCTCCGGTACGTGTCATGGTTTTGACAGCCTGGTCGTCATCAGCAGCAAAAAGCCCTTTCTGGATGAGCAGGATCGTCCAGACAGCAAAGACTGTGATGTTCAGGTAATGCGACCAGTCAACATCAACGAACAGCGGCAGGAAAATGATAACCGAGCCCGCACAGATATGGGTTATTTTCCTGCTGATATCACGAGGCAGTCCGTGGTTGGTCACCAGATAGTCCATGAGCGGCGGAACGCTGAACACATAGACGAAGGTAAGCAGGGTAACAAGTGCATTATGCCAGACAGGGGGAAGCGAGAAAAAGGTATCCTGAAGCATGACCATGGCACATCAGTGATTAAGGGTTATTGGAATACATCTCACTGTGAAGCTCCTGCATCGATCT
>Ga0233420_10000736_pt1 | contig 13304 bp, 11 predicted proteins | sample Watercolumn_Mata_4_FD_183009 | JGI IMG/M metagenome (GOLD analysis project Ga0233420, IMG submission 183009) | Freshwater microbial communities from Lake Matano, South Sulawesi, Indonesia - Watercolumn_Matano_2014_102_MG | ecosystem: Environmental > Aquatic > Freshwater > Lake | place...
GGCCTGCGCTCGGAGCTGGAGCTGTTCGCCAACCTGCGTCCGGCCATCCTCTACCCGCAACTGGTCGCCGCCTCCACGCTCAAACCGGACGTGGTATCGGGCCTCGATATCATGATCATCCGCGAACTGACCGGCGGCATCTACTTCGGCCAGCCGCGCGGACGGCGGACCAACGACAAGGGCGAACGGGAGGGCTTCAACACCCTGGTCTACAACGAGTCGGAAATCCGCCGCATCGCCCACATCGCCTTCCGGACCGCCCGGAAGCGCAACCGCAAGCTGTGCTCCGTCGACAAGGCCAACGTGCTGGAATGCACGGAACTGTGGCGCGAGGTGATGATCGAGGTCGGCAAGGACTACCCCGACGTCGAGCTGACTCACATGTACGTCGATAACGCGGCCATGCAGTTGGTGCGCGCGCCCAAGCAGTTCGACGTGATGGTGACCGAGAACATGTTCGGCGACATCCTGTCCGACTGCGCCGCCATGCTGACCGGCTCGATCGGCATGCTGCCCTCCGCCTCGCTCGACAAAAACGGCAAGGGCATGTACGAACCCATCCATGGCTCCGCGCCGGACATCGCCGGCAAGGGCCTGGCCAATCCCATTGCAACCATCCTGTCGGTGGCCATGATGCTGCGCTACAGTTTTGGCGACCCGGTGAACGCCGACCGCATCGAACAGGCCGTGACCGCCGCGCTGGACGCGGGCTATCGGACCGCGGACATCCACTCGGAAGGCGCGCGCAAGGTCGGCACCCGGGAGATGGGCGCCGCGATTGTCGCGGGTCTACGCGCCTGATGGCGGGGAAAAGCACATGAGCAAGACCTACAACGTCGCCGTGCTGGGCGCCACCGGCGCCGTCGGCGAAACCATGCTGGAACTGCTGGAGGAGCGTAACTTCCCGGCCGGCCAAGTCTATGCCCTCGCCAGCCAGCGCTCGGCCGGCAAGAAGATCGATTTCAAGGGCGGGGAACTGACCGTGTTGGACGTCGAAAGCTTCGACTTCAGCCAGGCCCGGATCGGCCTGTTCTCCGCCGGCGCTTCCGTGTCGGAGTTCTACGCACCCAGGGCCGCCGCCGCCGGCTGCGTGGTGGTCGACAATACCTCGCGCTTCCGCTACGAGGACGACATCCCGCTGGTGGTGCCCGAGGTCAATGCCGCCGCCATCGCCCAGTACACGAACCGCGGCATCATCGCCAACCCGAACTGCTCGACCATCCAGATGCTGGTCGCCCTCAAGCCCATTCATGACGCGGTGGGCATCGAGCGCATCAACGTCAGCACCTACCAGGCGGTTTCCGGCACGGGCAAGCAAGCCATCGAGGAACTGGCCACGCAGACCGCCGCGCTGCTCAGCGGCAAGCCGATCACGCCCAAGGTCTACCCCAAGCAGATCGCCTTCAACGTCCTGCCGCAAATCGACGTCTTCATGGACAACGGCTACACCAAGGAAGAAATGAAGATGGTCTGGGAAACCCGCAAGATCATGGGCGACGACCGCATCCAGGTGAATCCCACCACCGTGCGCGTCCCGGTGTTCTACGGCCATTCCGAGGCCGTGCACATCGAGACCCGCGAGAAAATCAGCGCGGAGCGCGCCTTGGATCTGCTGCGCGCGGCGCCGGGCGTCGCGGTGCTGGACGAGCGCAGGCCGGGCGGTTATCCGACGGCGGTCACCGAGAGCGCCGGCCAGGACCCGGTCTTCGTCGGCCGCGTCCGCGAGGATATCTCCCACCCGCGCGGACTCGATTTATGGGTCGTTTCCGACAACATTCGCAAGGGCGCCGCGCTAAACAGCTTGCAAATCGCCGAAATCCTGATAAAAAAGTATCTCTAAGTACGCTTGGAGCCGCCCAGCGCAGGCGAAGGCGTACCATAGCCGGCCCAGACACACCATCAACCTGGGGAATGGGGTTATGTCTGAAATCACCAATACCCTCGTTCTGTTGGGGCTGCTGGTTCCAATGGGCGCCGGGGCTCTGGGTATTGGTGACATACGCGCGCGTTCGGCGCTCAATCAAAACCTGAGCGCTGAAATCCCCTTGGTTCTCTCGGGAAGCGACTCGCTCGACACACTCCAGATTCGGCTCGCCAACCCCGAAGCCTTTGCACGGGCGGGAGTGGAACGCTCCCAACATTTAACTCGACTGCGCTTTAAACCCATCGCGAAAGCCGGTGGAGAGCACGTCATTCAGGTCAGCTCATCCGAAGTCATCCAGGAACCCTTTCTGGATTTTCTTGTGGAAGTGGAATCACCCGATGGAACCCTGCTCAGGGAGTTCACCCTGCTGCTGGACCCGCCACGCGGATTGAGTTCAGCGAGCTCAACCGCCTATCAGAATTCGGAAACCTTCGGTCCGACTCAAGCCTCATCGGATGAGATGCCGGTCCAGGCCCCACGCCGCCAGGAGGTAGTCGCTCCACCCCACCGTTCAGAAAACCCGTCCGAAGCGGCTCCCGCCGCTCCCCTCCGGCATTCGGCCCCTGCTCCGGGACAACTCACGCATGAGACCTATGGTCCGATCCGTCGAGGCGAAAGATTGCTGGAGATAGCCAAACGCCTCCAAAGACCGGATTCGGTGACTCTCGAACAAATGGTGGTGGGGCTGTATCTGGCCAACCCCCGTTCTTTCAGGGGCAACCCGAATGGCCTCAAGGCCGGCAGTCTCTTGCATATCCCCACCGAGGACTTTCTCAGCCAAATTTCAACCACGGAATATGGGTCCATGCTTCGGGGCACCATCGCTCATGCCCCGAACATCGGCCCTGGCGACTCCGTCTTCATGCCTGGGGAAGTTTCTCACGTTCTTCCGTCAAAGCCGGAGCGGCCCGCTATGACGGGGCCCGTCGCGGAAGTTTCAGCCCGCGTTGCCTCGGCCTTGAAAAAGGAAAACGAAGAATTGCGGGAGCAAATTTCGCACCTGGAACAGAGGTTGGAGGAAGCGCAACGGATGCTGGCTTTGAAAAGCGCCGAACTGGCTGCCTTTGAGACCCGGCAAGCCATTCAGCCTAGCCAGGGCTCCGACGGAAGGGACACCTCGGCAGCGCGGCTTGAACGGACTCGGCCCCCCGAGGCGGTCCCGAATCCCCCGCCCAGCGCCCAATCGCCGGTCGCCGTCCCTAGTCCCAAGACCCCATCCGAACCCATTGCCAAGCGTCCGATCGCGGCGCCGCCGGCGCTCACCCCCACCGCGGTGGATCAGGAATCGCCGATCGCACCCGGTTTCCTGCTCGCCAGCGGCGGTTTGATCCTGCTTGGGCTGGGAGCATGGCTTTACCGCCGCCGGGTTCCCCATAACGGCGTGGGGGAGCCGTCTTCCCGGGTGAGTCTCGCCGGACCCCCAGAACCCGCCCTGAGCCAGCCTCCCGCTCCCGCCACCGGCCTGTCGATACCCCCAGTCACGCCGATGTCTCAACCCGATAGCCTGGTTGCCGAAGCGGATATCCTGGATCCCGCGTGGGAAGCGGACGTCTATATGCGCTATGGTCGTTATGCCCAAGCCGAGACTCTCATTCGCGAGTCCATCAAGGTGGACCCCGGCCGACCTGACCTGAAGCTAAAACTCCTTGAAATTCTGCATCTTGCCGACAAGGCCGAGGCCTTTCTTGACTATGTCCGGGAGTTGCAATCCAGTCATGCGGGTCTTCCCCCGTCTTTCTGGGCCACGGTGCGCTCCATGCGGCCCGATCTTCCGCCGGAAACCGAGACCCACGCGGCGATCATGGCTATCGAGCTTCCCGGGCCGCCGCAGAGCGGCGGTTCCAGCCATGATCAAATGGTGGAAACCATTCGACTGTCGGACGTCGAAGACTCCGACTTTAGCCAGGAACTGGCCGAATTGCAGGCTCAGCATGCTCAAATGGTCCAACGCGAAGACCGCTTGACCCTTGAGGCTCAGCAAGGGACGTTCACCGCGCACGAGCCAGCCATACCCGGCGGCATGACGATAGGGAATGTCCCCGGAAACCTTTTTTCCGCCGAGTTACGCGAACTTGAAACCCAGGCAAGGATGGAGACCTCTCAAACGCCAGGTGCAAGCACTCGACAGACCGTTGCAATCGACAGGGCCGAAACTCCCCAAGCGGAACTCCCGGATCTTGGCAATCTCATCGAATTCGAACTCCCCCCATCGAGGCCGGTACCCGAAGCAACGGAGACGCAGAAGCTCTATCCGAGCTTCGACAACCTGATTCCCTTCGATACCTCGATAGTGTCTTCCGAATTGCCCGATCTCAAGACGGTTCCCGTCACATCCGACCCCGGCCTGACGACCGCAAGTCGTGACTTGATCGAAACCGAACTCGAGCACGATCCAGTCAAACGGGACGATTCATCAACCAGACGCAGCGGAAGCCCGGGTGCACTGAATTTCACCCTGGAATTGCTTGATCCTGGGGAGCAGGCATCGCCACTGCCTCAGGCCGAAGCTTCAAGCCGGAAGGAAACAACGACCGCCGATTCCTGTGCCGCCTTGCTGGTCCAGGCTCGGGAATTCGCCAACCATGGCGATAAGGCAGCCAGTCGTCAGCTTCTTCAACAAGTACTTCAGCAAGGCAGCCCAGCGGAGCGAAACGAGGCCGAAACCCTCATGCAGGAATTGGGAAAAGTCCGACTCTCATTGGTGCAGCCACCCACCGCGCGGAAGGTGTCATAGGATAATCGCGAGCGGAACGCCGGATTTCCGTGGGCGATCGTTTGCTATACCGTACCACCATCGGCTCCCCATAAAACCGGCCCCTCACCGGGTCGCGCCCCTCTCGATCCTCGCGCCGCGCCGGCAAAACCCTGTTGACGCCAGGCCTCGTAGAGGACCAGCGCCACGGTATTCGACAAGTTCAGGCTGCGGCTGGCGGGTTGCATGGGAACATGCAATCGGTGCGTTTCCGGCAAAGAATCCAGAAAGGCCGGTGACAAGCCGCGCGTTTCGGAACCGAATACGAGGGCGTCGCCCGACAGGAATTCGACATCCGAATAGACCCTTTCGCCCCGTGTCGTCAGCGCGTAGAGGTTCGACGGCTGAACGGCCAGCACGAATTGATCCATGCTGGAATAATCCCGGACCTCGGCATATTCATGGTAGTCGAGACCCGCCCGGCGTAAACGGGCATCATCGAGACTAAACCCCAGGGGATGAATAAGGTGCAGGCTGGCGCCCGTATTGGCGCAGAGCCGGATGACATTACCGGTGTTCGGCGGTATCTCCGGCTCGGAAAGGACGATATGGAACACCCTCAGGCGGCGCTTCCTTGGATGGGTTCCAGCTTCCAGATATCGCGGTTGTACTCTTCGATCGTACGGTCCGAGGAGAACTTGCCCGCCGCCGCCGTATTGAGGATGCTCATCCGCGTCCAGTTTTCCTGATCCTGGTATGCCGCCGCCGCCCGTTTCTGGGCCTCGACATAAGCAGGAAAATCGGCCGCCGTCATCCATGGATCCCATGAAGCCTTGATGGACTCGATGATGGGGTGGAAGATGCCCGGCTCATCGGGATTGAAATGGCCCGATTCCAACAGCTCCATGACGCGGGCAAGGTTTTCATCGGCGCGAATGATCGCATGCGGATCGTAGTGGTGGCGGGTATGTTCGACTTCCTGGGCGGTTAACCCAAACAGGAAGAAGTTGTCCGCACCGACCTCCTCACGAATTTCGATATTCGCTCCGTCGAGTGTGCCGATGGTCAGCGCGCCGTTAAGCATGAATTTCATGTTGCCGGTACCCGAAGCCTCCTTGCCGGCCGTGGAAATCTGCTCGGACAAGTCCGTGCCGGGACATATGATTTCCATGGCAGTCACCCGATAGTTGGGCAAAAACATCACCTTCAGCTTGTCTCCTATCATCGGATCGGAGTTGACCACTCTGCCGATGTTGTTGATCAACTTGATGATCCGCTTGGCCATCTGGTAGCCGGGCGCCGCCTTGCCGCCAAAGATGACCACGCGCGGCGTCCAGTTCGCGGTATCGCCCCGGCGTATCCGGTCATACAGGTGAATGACATGCAGGGCATTCAGTAATTGCCGCTTGTATTCATGCAGCCGCTTGACCTGGGTATCAAAGAGGGCATCGGGATCCACGGCGGTGCCCGACTTGTTGAGGACATAGGCCGACAGCCTTTCCTTGTTGGCCCGCTTGACGGCGCGCCAGCGGGCGCGAAACGCCGCATCCTCGGCATAAGGCGCCAGTTTGCTCAACTCGGTCAGATCACGGGTCCAGCCATCGCCGATGGTCTTGGTGATCAGATCCGCCAGTTCCGGATTGCAGCCCGCCAGCCAGCGCCGCGGGGTGATGCCGTTGGTCTTGTTGTTGAACTTTTCGGGCCACAACTCGTAAAAGTCGCGGAACATGCCCTGCACCAGCAGATCGGAATGCAGCGCCGCGACGCCATTGACCGAAAAACTGCCGACGATGGCCAGGTAAGCCATTCGCACCTGCTGTTCCCAGCCCTCCTCGATCAAGGACATGCGCGACACTCGATCATGATCTCCAGGCCAACGGGCTGCCACTTCCTTAAGAAAGCCGGCGTTGATCTCGAAGATGATTTCCAACAACCTGGGCAGGAGTTGGCGGAATAGCCGCACCGGCCATTTTTCCAGCGCCTCCGGCAGGAGAGTATGGTTGGTGTAGGCCATGGTCCTGCGAGTCATGTCCCAGGCCCGAGCCCAGGGCACTCCATGTTCATCCACCAGCAAGCGCATCAACTCCGCCACCGCGATGCTGGGATGCGTATCGTTGAGCTGAAAGGCGTTCTGTTCAGCGAACCGGCTGAAATCCTCGCCATGTTTAATGACCCATCCGCGAATGACATCCTGCAGGCTGGCCGAGGCCAGAAAATATTGTTGCCGCAGCCGCAACTCCTTGCCGTTCTCGCTGGCGTCATTGGGATACAGCACCATGCTGATGTTCTCGGCCATGTTTTTCGAGCGCACGGCCTCGGTGTAATCCCCCGCATTGAATTCGCTCAAGCTGAACTCGTCGGTGGCGGCGGAACTCCAGAGCCTTAGCGTGTTCACGGTGCCATTCCGATAGCCGGGAATGGGAATATCGTAAGGTACCGCCAGGACATCCTGAGTATCGATCCAGCGTGAACGACCCGCCCCATCCTTCTCGGTGTGACCGCCAAATTGAATGCGGGTGGTCAATTCGGGCCGCTCCAGCTCCCAGACGTGGCCGTTGCGCAACCAATGATCGGGTTCCTCGACCTGATAACCGTGCTCAATCAACTGCCGGAACATACCGTATTCATAGCGGATGCCATAACCGCTCACGGGTAACTGCAGGGTGGCGCAGCTATCGATAAAGCAGGCGGCGAGACGGCCAAGACCACCGTTGCCCAGGCCGGCATCGGGCTCGCTTTCCGCCAGCTCCTCAAGTTCCAGACCGAGGGTTTGCAAAGCCTGATGGGCCGCATCGTCGACGCCCAGATTCAACATCGCGTTGCTGAGCGTCCTGCCCATTAAAAATTCGAGGGAAAGGTAATAGGCGCGCTTGCACCCACCTTCGCGATAATTGTGCTGCGTCTTTTTCCATCGCTCCATCAAACGATCCCGCACCGCGAGCGCCAGGGCGGTATAGCTGTAATGCACGGATTGACAGGTATGGTCCCGCCCCAGTGTGAAGTTGAAATGCTGCGCGATGTCCTCGGCCAAATCCTTGGGCTGCATGCCCAAGGGGGGCGGTTCGGTCAGTTGCACGCTAGGTTGGCTGATTTTAAGTTTGCGGGTAGGCATTCAGGTGTTCCGTTCGTGAAGCGTATCGTCGATGAATGAATGTCGAGTGGCGCTGATGCTGCCGGTTGATGCGGTTGGCCGCTCTTGTCGGGTGTTCAGTCCGCGCTGTCTGACAGCGCCATCCGCACCCCTAAGATCGGGTCACCCGGAAGAGCATCGAATGATAATTATCTCATTGTGGAACGCCAAATGGACTATCCGCCAGGAATCGACGCATTTCCTGATCTCTTCATACATCCAGGCGAAGCTCGGCTATCTTGCGGGTCAAGGTATTGCGCCCGTATCCCAGGAGCTTGGCCGCCTCCTGCCGGCGTCCGCGGGTGATTCCAAGGGCAGTGGTAATCAGAATCCCCTCGGCGGACTCGATGGCTTCCTTGGCAATATTGACATGACCGAGCTTGAGCTGCTCATCCACCCAGCGACGTAACGCGTCTTCCCAGTTGGCACCGGTTTCCACGCCCACGGGCTCCCTGACGGGCTGCAACAGCTCGGGTGGCAAATCATCCAGATGCACCTCGTCACCCGCCGCCATCACGGTGATCCACCGGCAGGTATTTTCCAACTGTCTGACATTGCCGGGCCAATCCAGGCCGCAAAGATATGCCTCTACCTCCGGCCGTAAGACCTTCGTCTCGGCCTTGATTTCTCGGCTGGCCTCATTGAGGAAATGCCGAAGCAGCAGAGGAATATCCTGGCGGCGTTCACGCAAGGCCGGTAAATGGATACGTATGACATTGAGACGATGAAACAGGTCTTCCCTGAAGCGCCCCTCGGCGACCAATGCATCCAAATTTTGATGAGTGGCGGCGATAATGCGTACGTCGACCTTCACGGGGGCGTGAGCGCCCACCGGAAAGAATTCACCATCGGCCAGGACCCTCAACAACCTGGTTTGTAATTCCGCCGGCATGTCGCCAATCTCATCCAGAAACAGCGTGCCGCCATTCGCCTGTTCGAACCGCCCCGCCCGGCGAGCCTGAGCCCCGGTAAAGGCGCCCAGTTCATGACCGAACAACTCCGATTCCAGCAAGTCCCGCGGAATGGCCGCCATGTTCAGCGCGATGAACGGGGACTTCGCGCGCGGGCTATGGCGATGCAAGGCCTTCGCGACCAACTCCTTGCCCGTGCCCGATTCTCCGTTGATGAGCACGGTGATATGGGAGCGCGCAAGTCGGGCAATGGCTCGAAACACCTCCTGCATGGACGGCGCCTCGCCGATGATCTCCGGGGTAACCTCGGGCAAGGATGCCGGCTCCCGATCCTGCCTCCAGTTACGCGCCTGGGCGCAGGCCCGAAGCACCCGATCCACAGCCTCGTCAACATCGAAGGGCTTGGGCAGATATTCGAATGCCCCGCCCTGGAACGCGGACACGGCGCTTTCGAGATCCGAGTGGGCGGTCATGATGATGACCGCTAAATCGGGGTGGCGATCCTGCAAGTGTTTCAGCAGAGCCAACCCGTCCATGCCCGGCATTCGGATATCGGTAATGATGGCCTCGGGCTGCGTCCGGCCGAGACTCTCGAGCAAGTCATCGGCATTGGAAAAACTCCGGGTTTCGATGCCCGCTTTTTGAAGGGCTTTTTCCAATACCCACCGTATGGACCGATCATCGTCAACAATCCAGGCCTGATCGGGTTTAGTCATGACCCAACTCCAAAGGCAAAAAGATGGAAAAAAGCGTCTTTCCTGGTTCGCTGCTGCACTCGATAACGCCGCTGTGCTGACTGATCAGGGATTGGGCGATGGAAAGGCCAAGCCCGGTACCTTTGGCCCGACCGGTGACCATTGGGTAGAAAATTTGATTCATTAATTCAGGAGGAATTCCAGGTCCGTCATCCTGAATATCGATTTTGACCGTCATTCGATTACGTCGATGTCCAATCGTAACCTGGCGATGGATGCGGGTGCGAATGACGATCCGCCCGCGCGAGCCGATAGCCTGTGCGGCATTGCGAACTATGTTGAGTATGGCCTGGATAAGCAGATCGCCGTCGCCCTTAACGAGAGGAATACTGGGATCGTAGTCGCGCTCCAGCATAACGCCCGCCGGCGCTTCAACCTGGACCAACAGGCGGACTAGTTCAAGCACCTTATGTATGTTGATCGGCTCAAGCATGAGCGGCTTGTTCGGACCCAACATACGGTCGACCAACGACTGCAACCGATCCGACTCGTCCATGATGATCTGGGTATATTCACGCAATTCCTCATCCATCAATTCTCGCTGCAATAATTGCGCGGATCCTCGAATCCCGCCCAGCGGATTCTTGATTTCATGAGCCAGACCACGCAGCAACATGCGCGCGGCGTTTTGCTGGGCCTGAATTTGTTCCTCCATGGATATCCGGAGGTGACGATCCACCTGCTCGATCTGGAGCAGGATGGCTTCGGCATTATCCTTGTCCTGCTCCTGAAATGGTATCAGGGTGAGATTGACCGTTATCGGCCGGGATGCCGTCCCCAAGGTTAGATTCACCTTGGTCAGGATATCGCCCTCCTTTATGACGCGCCTGAAATCCGCCTCGATCTTTCGATCGCAGAGACCAAACATGTCCCGCGCTCGCATCCCCATGACCTGACGGGCGCTGACGGCGAACAACATCTCACCCGCATGGTTGATATAGACCAAACGGCACTGGGGATCGAACAATAGAACCGCATCCGTCAGATGATCCAGGATTCGAGGAATGACGGTGGTGGCCGTGCAATAATTCATCATGCATTGGACACTGCAATTACAGGGCCAACCGGCGAACAGGAATCATAGGCGGGGCTATCGCCCAGAGCGGGAATCATCGCGGCGGCGAGGCATGCACCATGTCGGCGCAACCCAGAGCAGAAACAAGCACCCCCATGGAGCACGCAATCCGGGGGGAACCACCTCCATCGAGCGCATTGCCTAGGCCATTAGGTCGAGAACACCTCGCTTATGAAGATCCAATAGCAAGGTCGTACCGAATTCCAGGACACTGGCTGGGTCGGGGTGCAGGAGTTCATCGGCGACTCGCATCAGATGTTGTCGGACTGTGACGTGGGGATTCCGTTCAACCCCTTCCAGGAGCCGATAGGTCGCCGAATTGACCTCCATGAAGCGAACCACATCCTGCCGATCGCGATAAACTACCAGGCAGGTGGGCTGCAGGGGCGGCTCCTTCGGCATGAAATCCGGTCCGATACAATGAACGGGAAAACGATAGCCGAGCCCCCAGGCCACGGGCGATAGTTCGACACGGGCATCCGGCAAGTCGGCGATATCATGCCGTCTAAGCGCCGGCGGCTCCCCTTCTTTCACCGCCAAAACCAGTTCGACCCACTCATAATGAGCCAACTCCAGCAGGAAAGGGGGATCCGCCGTTTCCTGCCTGTCATCACGTAAATACGCGAGGAACTCCTCCGCGATGCCGATGAATAGCGGCGTCTTGCATCGGTGCTTGGCATAGAAATCCCGAATCAGCGTCTCCCAATCGATCTTCTCCCCAAGGCTTTTCAGCACCGGAAATCCCGTGGCGATGAAATTCTCGATGTTGTTGAAGAACAAATCCCGATAGACCGCCATGCGATGGGGAGAAATACCGGCGGGTGGAGGAAACCCTAAGGGATCGCGAATGTGAGAGGCAAAATCAAGCTGAATTTGCCGAAAGTCGACCGCCCCTTCACCCATGCGTCAACCTCGGCGGGGAGTATGCCCCTTGCAAGCGCCGAACCTTTCCCACCTCGACCAGCAATTCAGACAATGGCGGCAAGTTGAAATCCCGTTCCAGCAGTGTGGGTACAACGCCAACCCGTTCGTAGAAACGCTCCAGCAAACGCCATACAGCGTCGACCACAGGGGTGCCATGCGTGTCTATCAGAAAATCAATCGACTCGACATGATGGCCGGCGACATGAAGGCTGACGATCCGTTCCATGGGCAGCGCATCGATAAAGCGCTCGGCATCGTACCCATGATTGGCGCTGTTGACGTGAACGTTGTTGATGTCCAGCAACAAATCGCAATCCGCGGACTCAAGCACCGCGCATAGAAAATCGATCTCGGCCATTTCCTGGCCCGGAGCGGCGTAGTAGGAGATGTTTTCAATGGCGATTCGGCGTTCCAGGATGGCCTGGGTCCGCCGAATGCGGGCCGCCACATAGTCGACGGCCTCCTCCGTGAACGGGATGGGCATCAAGTCGTAAAGGTGGCCATCATCCCCGGAGTAACTCAGATGTTCGCTATAGACATCGATTCCATGCCTTTCAAGAAAACATTTCAGCTCCAGCAGGAAATCTTCATCGAGAGGCGCGGGACCACCCAGCGAGAGCGAGAGGCCGTGACAACTGAAAGGATACGCTTCGGTCAACGCCCGGAATTGCCGACCCAACCGCCCCCCGACGCGCATCCAGTTCTCGGGGGCAATTTCGAGAAAGTCGATCGATTCCGGCCGTTGCTCGGCCAGCGGGCCCAGCAGGGCCCGCCGTAAACCCAGTCCCGCACCCCGAATGATCCGACTCCGGGCCGCTTGGGGACATGGGTTCAAATTACTTGCCAGGCGCCGGCGGGGCGGCCGGCGCGGCGGGGGAACCGCCCATGTTCATACCCGCGCACTTGCCTTCCATCGCCTTGGTTTCCTGAGCCTGTGACTTTTTGGCCTGTTCCATCATGGCGCCACAATTCATTTCGGGACTCTGCATCTTCTGGCCTCCGCACTTGCCCTCGCCGCAAACCATTTCCTTGGTCTCCTTCCCGGCCTCGGCCAGTCGCACATAACCCGAAGCCAGTTCTTTTATCGCAAACGGGTTTTCACCCGCGCTGGCGGCACCGGCCAGCGAAGTTGCCACGGCGGCGCCAAGAACAGTGGAAAGATTTGTCTTGCTCATCTCGGTTGAGTCCTCTTCAGTAGTGTGGGAAAGAAAAAAAATTTAAGATTTGGTCATCATCGGGCGGGCGAAAACCTCCAGCACCGGTGTTTACCTGAAAGCGAACCGTACCACCGATTCATGGCGGACACCCGGACTTCCGCGGCGAGGCTATTCTTGCATATCCGTACGGAAGCGTGCATATATGGAAAGCGGAACGCGGACCATCCCTCCCTTCATGGCCGAAGTCAAGACGTTCCTGATGCCTATCGGTTCAAAAACCGGCGTCGCGGATGGTCAGCCCCCTAGGGTTAAGCTATTCTTTTCGCTAAATGATCGCGGATACCCCCGCGATCTGGAAAATCATCAAAACGCGGAGGTCCAGCCATGTATTGCCGTCACTGTGGAAATGAATTAAAGGATAAAGCCGTGGTTTGCAGCAGTTGCGGCAACCCTGTCATGGAGGGAGAAGAGCCCATCCAGCCGACCCCGCCTCGGTGGAGCTGGTTCACGATGTTCATCACCATCGGCGTGATCGTCCTCCTCCTGCTAATTGCCATCATCGCGGGACTCTGAGAGCTTGTGAATAAACCCCCGACCTACTGCGGACGCCCCTGGACGCCCTCGCTACGGCCGGAGTTTATTCACAAGCTCTGAGTCCGCCGGCTCAAATCTTCATTACGGCCGTTCGGTAGAACCTCAATTCCGCTATGGACTCATGGATGTCATCGAGAGCCCT
>Ga0233420_10000737_pt1 | contig 13300 bp, 8 predicted proteins | sample Watercolumn_Mata_4_FD_183009 | JGI IMG/M metagenome (GOLD analysis project Ga0233420, IMG submission 183009) | Freshwater microbial communities from Lake Matano, South Sulawesi, Indonesia - Watercolumn_Matano_2014_102_MG | ecosystem: Environmental > Aquatic > Freshwater > Lake | place...
GCCCGTAAATAGCCGCCATGCGTGATCAGGCAATCCGACTGGCACTCCAACTCCAGAAACAGCCGAAAATCATCCGGCGTAGTCAGGGATTTGGGTAAATACGGTTCCCCCTCCCCATCCTCGAGCGCGATACGGCCATCCAGACTGGTCAAAAAGTTGGCATACACAAACGGCTTATCGGTAGAGCCTCGTCGATGCAGGCCAAGACGCAAATACAGTCCTTTCAGGGAGACGGTCTCGAAGGGGGGAGGATACAGACGATAAAGAGTCTTCGCCACGATGTTCGGCCCGAGGGATGAAGGCTGCGAATGTTAAAGCATTCCCGGGGAAGTCGTGCGCCCCGCGGCTCAAGCCAACCCTATAAACTCCCATCACGTTCCAGTCTGCCAACCTAATCTTTGACTTGGAAGTGGCTTAACGGCTATGATCGGCACTTCGGGGTGTAGCGCAGCCTGGTAGCGCACCTGTATGGGGTGCAGGTGGTCGGAGGTTCGAATCCTCTCACCCCGACCAATTAGATCAAGCCCTTGGCAAGTAAACCGATGTTACAACATCGGCTTTTTGCGGTTTTATCCCAACAAATCGAATTACTAACGAGGCTCCGCCTCAGATCGACGAGGCGTGTGGTGGCGTCGGGCGGGCTCCGCCGTTACCGGATGTGGTAGTGTAGCCACGCGCGGCGTTGGATCGCTGAGCAATCGGACCTTAATGGTCAAACGGAAAGCTAGCGGAGCCCAGTTTCATGGTAACGCATAACGTCGCTGAAATGCTCCGTGAGGATGTCACGCTGGAAGTGGAATGCGGGGTTGCATGGTTCAGTTGGTAATCGGAAAAGCCGGCGCTGGCGGAACAGCATTACGGATTTACCGGATGGTAGCCGCCGGTTTTGGGGGGACCACGAAAGTCGATCGGGTCATTTTCTCTCAGAGCTTGTGAATAAACCCCCCGCCTACTGCGGACACCCCTGGACGCGATGGGCGGCGTTGCGGGGACCCCCAAAATCTGGTCGTTTAGCGCTGCTAGACTCCCAGATTTTATGCACCCCCGCGCCTTGCCCACCACGCCCGGGGACGCCCTCGCTACGGCCGGGGGGTTATTCACAAGCTCTCAGTTGCCTGAGCCAAGTCTCGACATTCTTCGGTGAAGTTTCCAAGGCTGCCGCCAACGCGGGGACTCGCAAGTCAGGTTGTTTGCGGATGACCGTCAAAAGCAAGCTTACTCCCTCGGTTACTCCCTTACTCGGGCTGGTTTGGCGAACAAAGTCAGGGCAACCATGGAACCTCCGGATGACGGCCGATGCCGGAATTCAAGGCGCCAAGGTTCGTCCTCATTGATTGCCGCCTCGATAAAACCGCTTCAAACGATTTTCGGTGGGCGGCTTGGTTGAAGAGTCTTGCAGCCGAATCATCCAGGGTTCCTGGGTACGCGGGTCGATATGGAAGGCGAGCGAGGCATGCTTGTGCAGCAATCCCTCTTCGCCCGAGGCATTGGGATTCAACTGACCTTTCTCCAGAAAGTCCACCAGGCGCCGCGCGCTGTAGACCAGGAGCACGCGGTGCCCGCTTTTATAGCTGTAAACCTGATAGGCCACATTGGCTTCTCCCCAGGCGGGGATGCGCTCCAGGTGATTGTCGATCCGCCGCTCATCGCCGCCCGCCAGGTTGCGCAGGGTGGAGTACGGATGGTGCCGGACGAGATGGCGAAGATGATCGGCGAGACTGCCCGAACGCTGGCAGTCCTGGAGTTGGCGCACCTCTTCCGTCGTGAAGGAGAACGTTTCCGCCACGAGATAATGGCGGTCCATCTCGCCATCGTTGGCGAACAGGGACAGCTTGTCCAGCGCCGCGTGTTCCAGGGCGTCGAGAAAGGCGCCCGGCGCGCGGATATGCTTGTCCACCGCCACGACCCAGGGCAAGGCGCGGCCGGTTTTCTCGAAGCGATGCTTGACGCTGCCGATGGCCGCCACGCGGGGCAGCTCGTCTTCCCGCCCGCGCGGCTTGACGATGAAAGCGTCCACGGCGGCGATGAAGGTCCGGAAGCCCGCCAGCTTGAAGCTGTCGACGATACCCGAGTAACGCGGGATATAGGGAATGCTGGTGCCGTCGTAGAGCAGATTGATCCGGTCCTGCCGGGCATGGCCAGCCACCCAGTCGCGCAGGGTGTTGGCGAAGGGCTCGACGTAGATGTAATCGTCGCTGTGATGATTGGCCGCCGTGAGCACGCCATAGAGGTCGCTCAGCTTGCGGAATTCATCCAGTGACGCCGTCACGAAGTTTTCGCCGCAATGCGCCCGGGCGATCTCCTCGACCGCCGTCTTGCCGGAGCCCGCGCCGCCCATGCACAGGAAGAGCACGGGATTGTCGACGGACGACTTGCCGGAGAAGATCCCCTCCTTGGCCCGATCCAGTTTGCTGGCGATGAGACTCAATCGTTCGTAGGCTATCTCCACGCCTCGTTGCAACCGTTGATCGCCATCGGCGGCCGCGATCAGGCGCTCCCGCAATGCCGGGTTGTTCGCCAGGGTAAAAACGGGCGTCTTCTCGCCGGCGCATTCCTTGAGCAGCTCCACGAACTCGGTGTGGCTGGGCGAACGCAGGCCGGTCAGGATGTTGACGTCGAGACAGAACAGCGGCGCCTCGCCATTGGACCCTATCGGGATCCCGTCGATATCGGATTTGCCGCGGAGGCCCTCGGTGCCGGGCAGATAGCCGATAACGTTTCCGGAAAGACTCAAAGGATAATCGGCGAAATGCGCGCCTAGAGGTATTTGCTCCTCCCGCAGACTTTCCAGTGGGACCAGACCGCCGTTGACCGTGACCAGGCAATCCACCCCCTCCTTCGTCCGGTGGCGCAGGAACTGCATGCCGAAAACAAAAGTCTTTTGCTCGGGCCATTTGCCATAGCCGTTCGCGGTATTTTCCAGGCATCGCGTCCGAAACGGCTCCATGGCGTGCCGGAAAGCCTGAGTGACATCCGCCGGGCTGCTGCTGGAGTTGTGCAGCGCTTCGGCATCGTGCGCGTCCAGCCGCCGGAAATCGATGCCCATCTCGTACACGCTGTTGAAAGCCGGCAGATGGCTCAGGGCGATCATGAAGAAGTCCAGCGTGAGCTTGTTGCCATAACCAAAGGGCTTGATGGACCGCATGGTGAAGTAGAAACGGCCCAGGCGCTCGGCGACGTTGTCGGTCTTGATGACGAAGCCGTTGTTGTCGAAGAGCGCGGTATCCTTGTTTTCGTCCTCGTTCAAGACCAGGCTTTCGATGGCCTCGCGGAAACGCTTGCGCTTGTCCGCCTCGGCCATGGCGCCGGGCCGGTCGATGGTGATGGCCTGCTCCTTCCAGTCCTGGAAGATCTCGCGGTGAATGCGCGAGAACAATTCCGTCAGGTACGTCACGCGCTTGGCCTGATCGTGCGAGATCGTGCCTTCGGCCTCCTTCTGGAAGGTCGACACCAACCGCCGGCAATGAATGATGGCCAGGGCGTTGCGGAGCTTCTTGAGTTGGCTTGCGCCGACAATGGGCGAGGTTGGAAAATTTTTCATGACTGTTCACGGATAAGGCGTCGAGCGCCATGTCTGCCGCTACCACTTCGCGCGGGTAGCTCGCTGAGCATACTATTCTACGCCGGTTCGGGGAGTTCGAGCGCCGCGCGGAGGCTCCGAATAATTCGGTTTACCTGGTTCGCCGGGGCTGGAGGGATGAGTCCATCGCCCGCGCCAGCGCCGCCCTCGCCCATCCGTAGCCGATGGCCTCCTGCTCCAGCCGCACCGCCCGGCCCAGCCGATGGTCGCGGAGAGCGTCATAGAGCGCGGCTTCGGCGGCGTCGAGGCGGGGCAGGTCGCGGGTCACGGGCTGAGGCTCGGTATCCCAAAGCGGCTGATGGGCCAGCAGGGTGGCCTCGTCCATCAGCAGGGAGCGGGCGTGCGGCAGGTGGGCGCGAAGCTGGTCCAGGATGGCGAAACCATGGGTGTCGATGTCACCCCAGTAGTAGACCGGCAAATCCAGGAGCCAGCGCGCGTCGGCCAGCGCCTCGAACCCATAGCCGGCGCCGAACAGGAGCAGACTCTCCAGCAACGGCGGGAAGGCCAGGAAGTTGATTTCGTTCTCGGTGATGAAGACTCGGCTGACGCCTGGATTCAGAGCGGCGAACGCATCCCGGCGCAGGGTCAGATCCTCCGCCATCGCCACGGGCCATCCCGAGTTGGCGGGGTCCAGCCAGCGCAGGCGAATGCGCTGCGGTTTCTCGAGGAATCCATAGCGCGCGGCGAAACGGACCACGCCGGTTTGCACCGGATCAATGGCCGTGCTCGGCAGGGCCAGATCGAACAGTTCCGACAACACCCCCCGGTGCTGCTCCATGAATTTGGAGTGAACGCCCGGGATGTCCGCCTGGCGCGGGTAGATGCCCGGCCGGGGATGGGCCCGCAGCCAGGCGACGATGTCCAAAAGACGCGGCCAGGCGTCCGCCAGTTCCAGGGCCTTGAGCGGCTTGCGGGCCAGCCAGTCCAGCAGCACGGGCTGTCGCACGGCCAGCAGTGACTGGATATCGCCGAAGCGGCGCAGTTCGCGGCTCTTCCCGATCCACGCCGCCGCGGCCTCCAGGCTGTCGACCCAGGCGCATTCCGGCAACGGGTTCGCGCCGAACAATCGATGCCTGACCTCCCGGTACTCCAGACGGTAGTGGCGCCCCTCGCCTTCCTGCAACCCCCGAATCCATTCGCGGACCGCGTCGAAGTGATCCGCGATGTCTCGCGAATCCGGACCCCGGATGGCCAGCCGCCGGGGAAACGGCGGCTGGCCCCGCGCCATTCCGGCCAGGATGTCACCACGCTCCCACCCTCTCTGGATCTGGGCGCGCAGATCGGCGGGGGTCGTCCAGCTCACGGGGCCTGCCGGTCCCGCTCCGCGCGGTATTCCTCGATGGTGAGATTGCGCAGCATCGAGGCGCGGCCTGCCTCGTTGTGGACGAAGCCGACGCCGGCGACGAAAGGCTCGATGATGTGGATCTTCTGCAGCGGCGTGACGATCAGGAGTTGCAGCTTGAGCTTTTCGAAAAGATGGAGGCCATATTGCGCCGACTCGTCCGAGCCGCGGCCGAAGGCCTCGTCGATCACCACGAAACGGAACGAGCGGGAGCGCGCGGCGCCCCACTCCAGGCCGAATTGATAGGCCAGGCTGGCGGCGAGGATGGTGTAGGCCAGTTTTTCCTTCTGTCCGCCCGACTTGCCGCCGGAATCGGAGTAATGCTCGTGCTCGCTGTCGTCCTCGCGCCAGCGCTCGCTGGCGCCGAAGACGAACCAGTTGCGCACGTCCGTGACCCGCGCCGTCCAGCGCCGATCCAGCTCGCCCTGTCCTTCCCGACCGCGAAAGCGCTCGATGATGTGCTTGACCTCCAGGAACTTGGTCTCGGAATACTGGCTGTCTTCGGACCCGGTCAGGGCGCCCTCGGTGCAGGCGCGCAGTTCCCGCAGGAAATCCCTGACATCCGAGTCCTGGGTCGGCTGGGCCTCCAGTACGATGTAGCGGCCGGGGCTGTAGTCGATCTGGGTCAGCGATTCGTTGATACGGGCGATGCGATCCTTGATGGTCTCGCGCTCCCGGTTCAACTGGGACTGGAAGTTGGCCACCTCGCGGATCGTATTCTCGTTCAGCAATTCCTTGAAACGCGCCTCGAAGCGAGGCAAATCGTCGGCCCACAACTGCTCCAGCATCGCCTCATATTCCTGGCCGGCCTCGATACCGATGTCGACCTCCTGGGTTTCCAGCGGATAGGCCTGGCTGTACTCGGTCATGGCGCGGATGATGCGATCGCCCAGCCGCTTGAGCTTGTCCGCCTCGGCGTCGATACGCGCCTGCAGGGCGTTGCGCAACTCCTGCTCGCGATTGTCGCAGGATTCGACAGTCAGCGTGTGCGGCGCCAGCCACTCGGCCCGGAGGCTGTGCAAACGCTCGAATCGGGCCGCATGCGCGGCGGCCTCGGGCAGTTCCATGAACGCCAGGAGTTGCGCGCGCAACGCCTCGGCGTCCGCGCGCTTCTGCTCGGCGCGGGAGCGTTGGTCGCGCCGGTCGAGCAGCTTCCGTTCCGTCTCCGCCAAGGCCACCCGCACGGATTCCAGACTGGCCCGCAGGGTCGCGAGAATGTCCGAGGCGGCCACGATCGTCCGCCGCTCGTCCTCCAGCCGCACGATCTCCGCCGCCAGCGGTTGCCAGTCCAGCTCGCGGTAATCCCCGTAGACCTCCAACTGGGACAGGGTCCGCAGGCGCGACCGGAGCGCGCGCTGCTCCTGTTCCAGCGCCGCGATGCGTCCGGCCATGTTGGCAAGGGACTCTTCGAGCCGGTGGGCTTTGGTTTCCAGCGCCGCGATCTTCTCCCGGTTGGTCCAGCCCAGCACATAGCGGCCGCGGTCGTCGAGGCGATGGCGATCGTCCTTCTCGTGCCGCTCGCCGGGCGCCTTGATCTGTCCCGTCGGCGTGATGGCGCGGGTCTCGCGCCGGAACTGCTCCTGGGTGACGCAACAGGCCACATCGAAACGCTGCGCCACCTCTCGCTCCAGCCAGTCATAGAACGCCGAATCCGTCCTGATCGCCAGCTTGTGGACCAGCGAGTCGCGATGCGGGCCGGGGGGCTCGCCCCGCGGGCCGGGTCGCACGCGGAAATAGACCAGTCGGCCCTTGAGGTGGGTGCGGTCCACCCACTCCGCCACGGCGGCATAATGGCGGTCGGGCGCCAGCAGGGACAGGCCGAAATTCCGCAGCAGGCGTTCGGCAGCGCCCTCCCAGTCTTTCGCATCCTCGCGCACCCGAATCAACTCGCCGGCGAACGGCATGCTGTCCTCCGGCAGGTCCAGCGCCTCGCAAAGCGCGGCTCGCAACGCGATCTGACTGGCATCGATGTTGCTAAGGCGGGCCTTGAGACTGCGGATCTCCTCCTCCATGTCTTGACGTTCCCGACGCCCCTGAGCAAAGCTCACGCTCAATTCGGTATGCGCGTTCTGCGCGTCCGCCTCACGCGCCTCGGCGGCCTGCCGGAATTCGTCGAATGTTCGTCGTTGGCGCAGGAAGGCGTCCTCGTCGGCGGGCGGCGGCAGGTCCAGTGCCCGCACCAGTTCGGCGTGATGATCGGCCTTGCGGCGGCGCCGCGCCTGTTCCTCCTCCCTTAGGCGGATTTCCTCGCCGATCCGCTCCAGCCGGTCGCCGCCGTTCTCGGCGATCTGCCGCTGCAACTCGCGTTCCTCGCCCTGTCCGCGCCGGCGCTGCTCATCCAGCCGCTCGATCCAGGCCACGTGTCGGTCGAGATCCTCGTCCAGGGCGGCCAGCCGCCGATCCAGCAATTCCAGCTTCTGGCTCGCGAAATAGGTTTTCAGCGCCTCGCGGCAGGCGCGCAGATCCGCATGGCCGGCGGCCAGCTCCGTGTGCCGCCGGGTATCGGCGACCAGAGGGGTGAGCAGATCGACCTGTCGCTTGGCCTTCAACACGGCCCCGTGCGCGCGATTGAGGTCGTCGAAGTGGACGATCAGCGCCTGGATGCGCGTCTCGACCTCGAACGGCTCCAGCATGTGCTGGCGCACGAAGTCGGTCAGGTTGCCCACCGACTTCATGGACACGGTCTGGTGAAACAGCTCCAGGGCCTGTTCGTTGTCGATGCCGAAACGCCGACGGAACCAGGCGGCATAGGGCGGAAAGCTGTCGAAGACCTCGACTCCGCCGGCGCGCAGCCGCTTGCGCAGGGCCGTGATCTCGGCGCCGAACTGGGCAAAATCGACGGCAATCGACAAATCCCGCTCGACGCCCGCGTAGAAACGCGTGGGTTGGCCCTGCGAATCCTTGAACCAGAACACCTGGGCCAGCGTCACGGTCTGGCCATAGCCCTCGTTGTGGAAGACGCCCAGAATTACCGAGTAGTCGGACACCGTCCGCAGCGCCACGGGTTTCGCGCTGCCGGTCAGGTCGTTGCGCTCGGATTTGTAGTGGCCCAACACGTAGGAGCGCAGCGAACGCTCGCGGGCGTCCGCGCCGGCGGCCTTGTTGTAGGCGATGCGCTGGGTCGGCACCAGCAGGGTCGTGACGGCGTCGACCAGGGTCGATTTGCCGGAACCGATGTCGCCGGTCAGGAGTCCATTCCTGCCCCCCAGCCATAGGGTCCAGACGCGCCCATCGAAGGTGCCCCAATTGTAGACTTCCAGCCGCCACAGCCGGAAGCCCGAGAGTTGCTCGTCGCCCTGGAAATCCAGCTCCAGATTGCGGGGATCACTCAACGCCGCTCTCCTCCACCGGCATACCGGATTGCTCCTCGCTCAACCGGCGTTCCAACTCCGCCAGCCAATTGGCGTCGACGAAAGCCTTGATGATGCGCAGGACCTCCCAGGTCGGTTCCGCCGCCGCTGAGACCGGTTTGAGTCGGCGCGCGAAGCCCAGCTCGACGATCTTGTTGAGATGGGTTTCCACCTGGTCGATGATCCGGGTCTCGTTGGTGCTGGCCGGCAGGAAGACCTGGATCAGTTCGACGATCTGCCGCCGGGTCAGGATCAGCCGGGTCTCGCCGCTGGCGGCGTCGAATTCCACCAGTTTCTTGCGCAGCAGGGCCAGCAGCAGGCTCACGGGATAGGAGAGGGGCCGGCGCGGAATCAGGCGCGGCAAGCGGGCCACGGCGCCCTCCTCGACTTGCGGCGCGGAACGCAAAAAGGCATAACCCTCGGCCTCGTCCAGATTCAATTCCAGCCCCATGACCGCCACATAGTCCCGTACGCGCGCCTGCAGGCGCAACAGCGCGGCCCAGACCGCCGGATTGCCGTCGCGATAGATCACTCCCTTGAGCAGCGGGATGACTACGCCCGACAGCTCGGCGCCCGCCGCGATGGACACCGTCCCTTCCTCGTCCATGCCGTTTCGTTACCTCATGAATATCACGCGCGGCAGACGCGCCTTGCGCCACTCGCCCTTCGGTGTTGCCCAGGCGATCTCGTCCTCCACCGATTCGTCGACCATGGCCCGGTAAGGCCCCGGTGCAGAATGCCCCCGGGCCGTGGTATCGCTCGACGGCAAGGGCTGCTCCGCCGCCATCTGCAGATACGCCACCAGTTCGGCCAATCCCTGCCGCAGGGGCCGCGCGGCGACCAGTTCCCGCAGGGTCAGTCGCTCGCGACCCTGCAGGGACTGCCGGATGTGCCGAACCAACGCCGGCTTGTCGACCACCACCGGTGAAAACAGCGCCGCCGCATTGATCGTCATATCCCCGTCCGCCAACGGCGCGGCGGTGATTTCGGCCCTGTCGCCCAGTGGGTAGAGGGGCCTTTCCATCGGCAGATCGATGGCCACGGACATGGCGTCAAACTCCATGAGTAAGCCGCTGGGCGGGCTGTCCCGCCGGCTCAGCGCGGCCGCCTCGATGCCATGGAGGATATCCATGATACGACGGTTTTCCAGCCAGGCCTGGTCGTCGAGGAACCGCCGCAGTTGTTGGGACAGTTGCGCCACGGTCCGTTGCGTATGCTCGCCAGCCTCCAGCCAGTCGTAATGGATGCGCCGTGTGCGGCTATCGGGCTTCAGCTCGGCCACCGGGGGCAACGCCATCACCTTCTCCAACAGGCGGGTCAGTTCTTCCTGCCGGCGGCTGGACATAAGGAAATCCCAGAACGCCCGGAAGCTCTTACCCTGGTCGGAGTCGGCGATGGCGTCGCGCTCGCCCATGATCTCCTCCAGCAACTCGCCCTTGTTGCCCGCCCAACACGCGATGCGCTCACGTACCCGCCGGTCCAGCCCCCGAAAGTTATGCTCCACCTCGCGAAAGTCCGACAGCAGTTCACGCGCGAGTTGGGTGAACTGCTGGAAACGGTCCCTGAGCGCCGTATCGTCCAGTAACGGCAGGTCACCCGCCTGTATGCAGTCGATCTCCGCCTCCAGTTCCGCCTTGCGCTTGTTCAGTTCCGCGATGCGGGCCGCCGGGTCGGTTTCCGTCCCTACACTCATCTGCTGCAACAGCGCGAACAGCGTCAGGAGCCGCGACTCGGTGCCGACGAATTGCCGCTCGGCCAAGCTACTCAGCCAGGCGATGGCCTTTTCCGTGGCGGGCGTCAGATCGAAGTGCGGCTCGTCGCTGCCGGTGGGATAGAACTTGCGCAGCCAACCCCGCTCCGGCGCCGTCCAGTCGTTGAGATACTCCAGCGCGCTTTTCGGGAAGGCGCCCTCCCCCAGCTCTTTCCGCAAACGGTACAGTTCATCCTCCAGCGCCTCGGCCAAATCGGCCTGAGCCATCGCCCGGAGATTCGGCATGATAAACACCCGATGCAGGAATCCCGCGATCAGCGGGGCATGATCGGAACGCAGCAAGCGCCAGGCGGGATGCTTCTGACGGAGTTGTTCGAGGGTGAAATAGTCGAGGTTCAAAGCCAGCGGCGGCAATCGGGATTTTCGTGCGGGGACCCTAGGGACCTTGGATTATGGCGCCACGCGGGGAGCGGCCGTGACGGTACAAGGCCGCCGCCTTAATACAAAACCATCTCCCCAAGGACCCGCCAGGTATCCGCGAGAGTCATGGCGAGCAGGGAGCCCACCAACCCGCCCGCCAGCGCGCAATGCCAGGCCTGGCATTTGAGCTGCTTGAAACCGGGCGTGATCCATGTCCGATAGCGGCGCATCAGCCTGCCAGCGGTGGTGCGCGGCAAGATCCAGCACCGGAATGCCGCGAAAACTCCCACGAAAATCAGCATGTTCAGGGTGATGAAGCTCGGCACGATCACCCAAATGGGCAAGCCGAATAACCACAGCAAGGCGGGTGAAGGTTCGGCGCCGTTCCACGCCGAGGATAAACCCGGCACGCCCAGGAAAACCACGCAAGCCCGAGCAACCTTGAACCTATAGGTAACTTTCATGGATAACAACCCCGCGACGAGTTGACTGGTATTCGACGAGAACGACTCAGAGCTTGTGAAGAAACCTCCGGCCGTCGCGAGCCCGTAGGCTGGGTTGGAGCGCAGCGGAAACCCAGCGATGCCGGCAATTCGCTGGGTTTCGTTCCTCAACCCAGCCTACGGGCTCCGATCTCGTTCACCGCACACGGCTCACCCATTTTTCGGATTTACCGTCGGCATATAGGGGTAATTGCTGGATAATTTCCCCACTTTCGCAGGGGGTCAATCTCGGTCTTTCAAGCCAGGCATAAACCGTGAAATGAAAGGTAGAACCTAGTTTGAGGTTTTCGGCGGCCCTATCCACGCTTTAACCTACCCTTTCTTCATGCCTCACGCAATACAACAAATGATGCACGTAGCAATTCGAATAGTAGGCTTCTTGCGTGCAGTCATTACCCAGGCGCCGATAGTCTTCCGCTATCCCAACCACTTGGCGCCCCATGGCATGACACCTTAGCCCGTAGCCCGTAGGCTGGGTTGGAGCGCAGCGGAAACCCAGCGATGCCGGCAATTCGCTGGGTTTCGTTCCTCAACCCAGCCTACGGGCTACGGGCTTCCGCCGGATGCGTCACGGGTGTTGTTGGCCACCGGCAAGCTGGTTGGCGAAGGTTTCGACCTGGATGATGCTGTTGACGGTAGCGGCATCCAGCCGCGCCCGCTCATGGACGTCGAGTTCTTGATTGCGGGACGACAAGACTGGCTTCCGTAGGGTTGGGCCTCAGCGATTGCCGCATCCCGAGGCGGCGAACTTATCCGCCATGAATCGCAAAGCGCCGCACGATCGGGAGACAACCCGGCCTCTCGCCGCCTCTCTTCCGGGAGGTACGGAGCTGGCGCCCATCGACCCTCCTCCCCGGCGACCAGCAAGGTTCCGCGTCGTTCCTTGACAAGGTCGATCGATAAGCCCATTGTCCACTCGGTATGCCCCGGAGCAACCTGATCGGCATACCGGTCTGGGCGGCGTGCGGCAGGCTGACTCCGGCCGCCGCCCGGCAATCTTCCGCGATGACTCAATAAAGAGGAGATACTCCCATGCGCATGAATAACATCTTGAAAAGCGCCCTATTGCTGCTCGGCTTGTTCGTGTCGGCCGCAACTCCGGTCGGCGTCACCTGGGCGGATGGCGGCGGTGGTCCGGGCGGTGGTCCAAGCGGCGCCTGCCGCGTCAACGTAGGCCCCAACCTGGTCACCTTTACCGCCTATCAACCCCAGTTGACCGGTACCGCTCCTTACTGCAGCGAGATCCCCGAACTCGGCAAGGCCGCCATCGTCTTCGACTACGAGACCAAGGCTCTGCGAAACATGACCGTGGAATTCGAGATCACCAAGGAGCCGGGCGCCACCCGCTTTTTCTACCAGCCCCCGCAAGTGCACCCGACCGGCACCTTTACGCACGACGTCATCTTCACCGAGCCGGGCGACTACACCGCCCACGTCACCCTGATCCATGAAGGGCAGAAGTACGACGCCCATGTTCCCTTCAGCGTGGCCGAGGCGCACGGCTTGTCGACGAACACCATTGTCATCATGGCGACCGTGCTGATCGCGCTCGGCTATTTCGCTTATCAATCCAGCCCGGCGGTAAAAGCCGCCGTCGATCGCTTGCTGAAGAAATCGGCCTGAACCCCCCGCCGCTTGCAGGGCTCACCCTGGCGCGTGAGCCCTTGCAAGCGCCGGCAAGGCCCGACCCAAAGTTCCTTCGGTTTTGAGCCAGCGAGGTTCCGGCTTGAGGTCTTCCGCACGGGCAACCACTGTCTCAGGACTTACGCAAAATACCCATGCATGCACAACATGTAGTGCTCATCAAATTGGTAGACCACCATTAATGGTGTGTCTGCGTAAGTCCTGTGTCTTTTGTTTGCCGTATTTGTTAGGTTTTTCCCAATTATAGTTGCCCCTTTCTCCAGAGGTGTTTGTTTTTTCGCAACTGCATCAAAATTAAAAGGCTTGTCCGGCGCATTCAGAGGCTACGCATTACCCACAAGTCCGAAATCATCAACAAATTCAGCTATATGGCTTTTTGCTAATGGCATTGATTTCATTGGCTTTTTTGGACTTATGGGTAATGCGTAGCATTAAAGCCCGTCGGTATGACAACTCCCTTACCGGCATCTCAATAACGCTAATAAATACGGCGCTAGCAGACTATCTTTGGCGCAAGCTTTAGCCCGTAGGCTGGGTTGCAGCGCAGCGGAAACCCAGCGATGCCGGCAATTCGCTGGGTTTCGTTCCTCAACCCAGCCTACGGGCTCAACCCAGCCTACGGGCTTGACCTTGGTGCCGTCCAGCGAAATCGTCCCCAGCTTGACCAATTTCATCGTCTGAGCGTAGGTCAGCACTTGCACGAACAAGTCCTCCAACTCCACCAGAAAAGTCTTACGGAAGTGGGCCAGG
>Ga0233420_10000738_pt1 | contig 13282 bp, 23 predicted proteins | sample Watercolumn_Mata_4_FD_183009 | JGI IMG/M metagenome (GOLD analysis project Ga0233420, IMG submission 183009) | Freshwater microbial communities from Lake Matano, South Sulawesi, Indonesia - Watercolumn_Matano_2014_102_MG | ecosystem: Environmental > Aquatic > Freshwater > Lake | place...
AAAGCCTGAAGATCTGCCAAAGGAACGGTCAAAAGCCGGGTATACTGATTTATTTTTTCCTGTCCGTATTCCCCCTCCTTTTGCAGAGCTTCTATGCTGGGAACGACATAACCCAAAAGCTGCAGGATAATCGAGGCATTGATGTAAGGATTAAGTCCCAAAGCCAGTACTGAGAAATTGGCCAAAGTTCCCCCGGAAAAGACATCCAAAAGCGAAAGGAGAGGACTGCCGGCAAAAAGCGCCCCCAAAGTCTCCCGATTAATACCCGCGGCGGGAATATGGGCCGCAAATCGAAAAAACACTAAAATACCGGCGGTTACCAAAAGCTTTTTTCTTATAGACGGAGTTTTAACCGCCCGCGAAAAAAACTGGGCAATTGAATTAAACATTTTTCTTCCTGTATTTCTCTCTTCTGTCCTTCTTGGGATGGAATTTCCCTTTACCTCGCATTTTGGGAAGTCTTTTAAGAAGCGATTTCTTCATTTTTACACCTTCGAAAATAACGCCGATTTTTCGCCTTGTTTTCTGACCTTTTTGTCCACGTCCTGAGGTATGACTTCCTTTTCCGGAACCCATTCCGCGCCCGACTCTCTTTTTTCTTTTTTCAACAACTTTAGGTAATTTCATAATATTATTTCTGCCTTTTTGCCTCGGCCATTTCGGCAATTGTTTCCAGTGCTTTTAGTGTCGCATAAACATTTGAAATTTTATTCTTGGTACCAAGAATCTTACCTGATGCGTCTTTAACTCCGGCTGCCTCAAGAACGACTCTCATCGGTCCTCCGGCAATAATACCCGATCCCGGAGGGGCCGGTTTAAGTAAAACTTTGGCGGCGGAAAATTTTTCTCTGACAGAGTAGGGGATTGTGGTTCCGGAAAGCGTAACCGTAATCATCTTTCTTTTTGCCGCTTCAATTGCTTTTCTGATAGCGTTTCGCACATCTCGGCCTTTGGCAATCCCAATCCCCACTTTACCTTTCCTGTCACCAACAACAAGAAGTGCCGAAAATCTGATTTGATTTCCACCTTTAGTCTTTTTGCTGATCCTATTGATTTGAACCACCGTTTCTTCAAATTCTTTGGGTGTATTGTCGTAAATTCTGTTTAGCATGCTTCTTAAAATTTAAGGCCTCCTTTTCTGGCTCCGTCAGCCAAAGCTTTTATTCTGCCGTGGTAAACAAATCCGTTTCTGTCAAAAACAACACTTCTTATTTTCTTGGTAATGGCAAGCTTTGCTATCTTTTCACCAATTTCAGCCCCTTTGGTTTTTTCACCATGGGTAGATACAAGGGTTTTCCCCTTTGCATCGTCAATAATTTGAGCATACAGATATTTGTTTGATTTGAAAACAGAAAGCCTGGGCCGATCCCCGGTTCCTGCGATATTCATTCTTACCCGGCTCTTTCTCCTTATATATCTTTCAGATTTAAGTTTTAAGCTTTTCATATAAATTTGACTGCGCCTACTATTAAGCAACTACCGCCTTTGCGGCCGCCTTGCCCGGCTTTCTTCTTATTACTTCATCAACATATTTAATTCCCTTACCCTTATAAGGTTCCGGCGGTCTGGCTGCGCGTATGTTTGCCGATATTTGTCCAACGATTTCCTTGTCCGACCCTTCAACTGTAATAATGGTTTTCTCTACCTTAAAACTAACGCCTTCCGGCGCATCTATCTTAACCGGGTGTGAATACCCGATCGTCAAAGAAAGAGTTTTGCCCGAAACCTCGGCCCTGAATCCGGTTCCGACAAGCTCCAGCTGCCTGCTCCAGCCAATACTTACTCCCTTAACATCATTATTCAGCAAAGACCTAATTGTTCCATGAATACTTCTCCCCAATTGGCCCCCGCCCTTCACTGAAACTTTAATTTGTCCATTGTCATTTTCCACATCCACACCCCTGGGAATTGTTCTTTCCAGTGAGCCTTTAGGACCGGAGATTTTAACTTTTCCGCCTCCCGACTCAAAAGTTACACCTGCCGGTATTTGTATTGGTTGTTTACCGATTTTTGACATATTTTTAATTACCAAATTTCCGCTATCACTTCTCCGCCCACCCGGTTTTTAACAGCCTCCCTGGAGGAAAGTACCCCCAAAGGAGTAGAAATCAGGTAGACTGACGGCCCCTTCTTTTTACTTATAGATTCAGCTTTCATATAAACCCTGAGTCCCGGTTTTGAAATTAGTTTTATATCTCTTATCACGGGCTTTTTGTTTTTAAAAGTCAGGCTTGATTCAATGCCTCCATTCGCCTTTTTGGCCTCTTCCAAAAATCCCAGCTTCAAAAGAGCCTTTGCAATTTCAAACACTTTCCTGCTCTCAAAAAACTGAACCTTTTTATTTCCTGACATCGCCGCATTTTTGACTCTGGTTAGAAAGTCTCCCACAGAATAATTTGTCTTCGGAAAATTTATTACCTTCTCTTGCTTTTTCATATGATTACCAGCTGGCCTTTCTAACCCCGGGGATTTCGCCCCTCATGGCATGCTCGCGGAAACACAGGCGGCATATTCCAAATCTCCTTATGTAACCTCTGCCTCTGCCGCAGATCCTGCACCTGTTCCTGTATCTAATTTTGTACTTTAGCTTTTTATTTTCTCTTGTTTCTTTTGCTGTTGTTGACATATTTTTATTCCTTTACAAACGGGCATCCCAAAAGCTCCAAAAGTTTCTTTGCCCTCTTTGTCTCCCCCGCCGTGGTAACAATTGTTATTTCCATTCCGTGCGCAGGTGCGCTTTTTGTCGTATCCACCTCAGGAAAAACCGTGTGTTCCGCAAATCCCAAAGTATAATTGCCGAATTTATCGAATGATTTGTCAGAAACTCCGCGAAAATCCCTGAGTCTCGGCAGAACTACGGAAAACAACCTATCCAAAAATGAATACATCTTTTCTCCCCTCAAGGTTACACTCAAACCAACGGGCATGCCCGCTCTCAGACTGAAACTTGCTATAGAAACTTTTGCATTTCTGGTTGACGGAAATTGTCCCGTAATCACGGATAAATCTTTTTTCAGGCTGTCCATAGACTGCTTATTTTTAGCCGCCTCCCCAACACCCATGTTAACAACAACCTTTTCTACCTTAGGAACAGCAAGTTTATTTTTAATATCAAACTCCTTGGCCAAAACAGGCATTGCCTCTTTTTCAAACTTTTCTTGTAATCTTGTGCGTGCCATATTATTTAGTATCAATTTCTTTCCTGCATTTTCTGCAAACTCTGACTTTTTCGCTGCCGGCAAATTTAAAGCCTACGCGGGTTATCTTTTTGCACTTTGGACAAACCAAGGCAATTTTTCCAAAACCCAAAGGCCTCGGGATGTCATAAATTCCCGATTTTACATTTCCAAAACCCTTAACGTGTTTTTTGTAAAGATTGACGCCGGCAATCAGCACCTCACCCGATTCGGGAAAAATCTTTTCGATCTTCCCGTCTCTACCTTTGTCTTTTCCTTGAGTTAATTTTACCGTGTCTCCAACTTTAAATTTGATCATATTATTAAATAACCTCCCTGGCCAAAGAGGCAATCTTATGATAACCAACCTCTTTTACCTCCCTGGCAACCGGACCCAAAATCCTGGTTCCGCGGGGAAGTCCCAGTTTATCGATCACCACTCCGGCATTATCATCAAATCTTATATAGGTCCCGTCCCTTCTTCCCACTTCTTTTCTGGTTCTGACAATCAACACTCTAACCTTTTCGTGATCAAGAACTGTCCCGGCGGGATCGGCCCCCTTAACCACGCAAAGAACCACATCCCCCAGGGTTGCCTTTACTCCGACGCGGCCGGGAACGCCAACAATCATTAGTCTTTTGGCGCCGCTGTTATCGGCCGGTGTCAGCATGCTTCTAAGCTGTACCATATTATTTTTTGGCCCCTTTCTTTTCTGTTACTTTTTCAATAATTTTCCATTTTTTAGACTTTGAATAAGGACGGGAGGCGGTAAATCTGACCAAGTCTCCCGCGGCAACGCCCAGCTCGTCATGAACTTGATATTTCCTGTCCCTGACAAACCTTTTCTTGTATAAAGGATGAATCGTAACTCTATCCACTGATACAGTCGCGGTTTTACCCATTTTTGTACTGATTACCCTGCCCGTAAAAATTTTCATATTTTATTTCTTTTCTTCCTTTTTTGGTTCCAGACTTGCCAAAATTTCCTTCTCCCTGATAAGCGTCAGTGTCTGGGCAACTTCGCGCCTGAGATTCTTCAAAATCTTCAGGCTTTTTTCTTTTTTAGCAACCGCCCCGACTCTTGCTTTCTGAATCTCAGTTTTCTTCTCGGCAAGAACTTTCTTCAGGGCTTCTGCCGTTTTGCTCCTTAATTCTGTCAATTCTTTTCTTTTCATAATATAAATTTTATTCCTTGCTTGATTTCAAGCTTTGCTTATATAATATTAATTAGTCTTCCCGGCTAACGATTTTAACATCGACAGGTAATTTTGCCGAGGCTTTTCTGAAAGCCTCTCTGACTACCGCCGGATCTGCTCCCGCAACCTCAAAGAGTATCATTCCTGGCCTTACTACCGCCACATAAGTTGAAATATCCCCTTTTCCTCCGCCCATTCTTTTTCCTGCGGGACGGGAGGTGATCGGTTTATCCGGAAAAATCCTTATCCAAACCCTTCCCCCTCTCTTTAAATTGTGTGTAATCGTCCGTCTGGCAGCTTCTATTTGAGCGCTTGTAATCCAAGCCACTTCCTGAGACTTCATAGCGATATCACCGAAAGAAATTTCACTCCCCCGCGTCGCCACGCCCCTTCTTCTACCCCTAAAATCTTTAATATATTTCCTTCTTTTTGGCTGTATCATATTTAATCTTCCGTTTTTCTATGGATCCAAACCTTCACTCCGACATATCCTCTTTTGAGTAGAGCCGGAACTTGTGCATAATCAACATCTTCCCTTAGGGTCTGAGCGGGAACGGAACCTTGATGAAACTTCTCAGACCTTGAAATTTCTGCCCCGTTAATTCTTCCGGCCAAAACAACCTTAATTCCCAAAGCTCCGGAGGCCATTACTCTCTCAATGGCTTTTTGGACTGCGCGCCTGTGGGGAATTCTTCTCTCCATCTCCCCGGCGATTCTTCCTGCAACTAAATGTGCCGAAAGTTCGGGATTTTTGACCTCATTGATTCTGATATCTATTTTCAGATTTGCCACTTTCTTCTTTCTAACTTCGTTCATAATCCCTAATATGTATTTTTTGACATCCTCAATTCCGGTTCCTCCTCTGCCGATAACAACTCCAGGGCGGCTGACTGTAATTACCACCACCATGCTTTTCGGCAACCTTTCTATTTCAACACCCGTAATTCCGGCAAGCTTGAGCTTGTCCATGAGGCTCTTTCTGATCTTAATGTCCTCAATCAGAAAATCTTTGAAAAGGCCCTCATCAGCAAACCACCTTGATTTCCAGGGTAAATACGATCCGGTTCTTATGCCGATAGGATTAACTTTTTGCGACATCCTTTTTTCCTCCTTTTTTCTCTTCAATTTTCTCTGTTTCCTTCTTTTCTGGCTCCTTGACCTCCGGCGCCTTCGGTTTGGCGTTCGCCGTCAAAATAACTCTTATATGACTCATTCTTTTCTTGAATTGATGCCACCTTCCGCGGCTGGCAGCCATTCCCCTTTTAAGCCTTGGGCCCTCCCCAACCTGAATTTCTTTAAAAACAAGATCCGTCTCGCCGACTCCCTGCGCCCTTGCCGCAGCGATTGCAGCTTTGATAACTTTGGATACTTCAATCCCAGCCCGTTTCTGGATAAAAGGCAGCCTCTCAACAGCTTCGGCCGGCTTCATTTTTTTGATCAATGCGACAACAAGCCTGATTTTTCTCGGGCTCATCAATAAAAACTTTTGTGTTGCTCTAAATTCGTTTTTCATAATTTTTCGTCTATTTTATGTCTTCTCCATCGTCCTCTTAACAATTTCTCCATGTCCTCTGAATGTCCTGGTCGGGGCAAATTCGCCCAAGCGATGCCCTACCATATCCTCGGTTACAAAAACATCAATAAACACTCGTCCGTTGTGAACCTGGAAGTACTTGCCCACAAATTCCGGCGAAACCTGGCTATTTCTGGACCAAGTTTTAATGGGAGATTCTTTTGCCCCCAGGCCTTTTTCTATCTTTTTGACTAGTATTGGGTCCACATACGGACCTTTTTTGCTGCTTCTGCTCATATAATTAGCCTAAAACGGCCTTTCCTCCTCTTCTTTGAACTATCAGATAATTTGAATATTTGGTCTTGTTTCTGGTCTTACCCACTGCCCGTCTGCCGTAAAATGTCTTTGGATATTTTAGCCCCACTCCGCTTCTTCCTTCTCCTCCGCCGTGCGGGTGGGCATTAGGATGCATGGCAACTCCGCGAACGGAAGGCCTGATGCCCATGTTTCTGACTCTCCCGGCCTTGCCCATAACTCTTTCCTTGGCCTCAATATTGCCCACCTGACCGACTGTGGCTAAAGATTCAGGGTTAAACCTTCTTATCTCTCCGGAAGGAAGCTTAATCAAAACCCAATTTTCATCACTGCCAAAAATGACTGCCGCACTTCCCGCCCCTTTTACCATCTGACCGCCCTTTCCCTTGGTTATTTCAATATTATGAACCTGGGTCCCAACTGGAATTGATTTCAAAGGTAAAGCATTTCCCGGCTCAACAGGGGCGGCCTCGGACGAAATAATTTTGTCTCCAACTTTAAGCTTGTCGGGTGCAATTATATATCGCCTATCCCCGTCCTCATAGAGGACAAGTGCAAGGAGGGCATTTCTATTCGGATCATACTCCAAAGCGGTAACTTTACCCCAAATATCGGTCTTATCCCTTTTGAAATCCACTTCCCTCAAAAAGCGCTTAAAAGCCCCGCCCTGGTGCCTGACCACCACTTTCCCGTGAGCCCTACCCGACTTTCTTCTTAGAATTGATTTTAGATGTCCCATATTACTTTTTGCTTTCCTCAAAAACATCAATTTTATCTCCGTCCTTCAAAATTGCTATAACCTTTTTTCCGCCAAGTTTGGCATATTTGTTGCCCCTTGCATTCCGGCCTGTTTCTCCGGAAACTGCCGTAGATTTAATGCCCACAACTTTTACGCCAAAAGTTCGGCCAATTTCGGATTTTATGGCCGGTTTTTTGGCATTCCTGGAAACGGAGAAAGTATACTTTCCCTCCTTGGCCAACTTTAAGCTTTTTTCTGTAAAAACCGGTGTAATCATTTCTTTGCTACCTTTCTAACTGGCGCCTTTTTGGCGGGTTTTACAACTTTCTTGGGTGTTTCAAAAATGTCCTGGTCCAGAACCAAAAATCCGCCGCCAAAAACGTCGTAGGCGCTGGCATCTTTATAAAAAACCGAGGCTGAATTATTCAGATTTTTTAGAAACTTGCCGGCCTCACGGGCCTTTTCCGAAAGAATAAAGGTAAACCTTTTGGCGTTCAGGTCCTTTGAAATCTTTGCCAAGAACGAAGCCGCTTCTTTGGTTTTGATTATTTTTGATATACCGCTGGCAACCACAATTTCCTTTTGATTTGCCTTGACGCTAAAAGCATATTTTCTAGATCTGTCTTTAATTGACTTAGATAGGTGAAGAATGCGGCGGACAGGGCGGGGGCCAAGAGCAACTCCTCCGCCGACAAACAAATTGGCGCGCCTGGATCCATGTCTGGCACCTCCTGTGCCTTTTTGCTTATAAAGCTTCTTTCCGGTTCTATTGACCTCAGCCCGGGTTTTGGCTTTGCGAAGACCTGGGTGAGCCCGATCCTCATAAACATAGATCGCCTGAGCCAAAAGTTTGGGGTTTACTTTAGCTTCAAACACATCCCTGGGAAGGGCAAACTCTCCTGTTTTTGTTCCTTTAATTGTGTAGGAAGGTGCTTTAATCATATTAATTATTCCTTTACCTCCTCTGTCTTTTGCTCCTCAACCTTCGGTGCCTCCAATGGCTTCCCTTGGTCCGCCGTAGCCGATTCCTCGGCGGAGGCGACGCCCTCAACAACCTGGGCAACAACTTCTTTTTCAAGCTCTTTCAGGCTTCCCGATTTGATCTTGTTTATAATGACCAAGCTTCCCGGAGTCCCCGGAATCTGGCCCGAAATCTCAACTTCTTGATTCTCAGGATTAACTGAAATTATATGAAGATTTTTAACTGTCACGCGCTCTCCACCCATTCTTCCTGCCATCCTTTTACCCTTATAAACCCTTCCGGGTGTTGTAGTCTGACCAACTGATCCTGGGGCACGCTCACGGTCAGATTGTCCGTGGGTCCTGGGCCCGCCGGCAAAACCGTGCCTTTTAACAACGCCCGCAAACCCCTTACCTTTGGATATCCCGGTAACCGAAACAACATCTCCGGCATTAAAAATGTCGGAGGCTTTTAAACTGTCTCCGACTTTTACTTCCGGCTCTTTTTCTACTCTGACTTCTCTTAAATATCTTGGAAATTCTTCTTTGTTTGTGGATTTGTTTACTTGCTTATTTGTCTTGAGGTGTCCTTGGAGAGATTTCGAGGTAACTTTGGCTTTGCGGGATCCGAACCCGAGCTGAATTGCCCAATAGCCGTCGGTATTCTGATTCTTAATCTGCGTCACGACACAAGGACCCGCAGTCACTTTGGTGACGGGGATCCTGAAGCCTTCTATAAAGGCTTGGGAATTTCTTCCTTTTGATCCTAAAATCGTATTAATCATATTTGTTTTGGAATCCGCTCGACTTCGCTCGGGACCATTAAACAAAAAAGGCGCCTCCAAAGCGCCTATGAGGCTAACTCTGAAGACTACTTATCGTGGTTTCTGACATTAACCACTCTCATGTTATGGGGAGAATTATACCAGAAGCTTGGAAAAGCTGCAACTTGGGCTAGGACTTAGTAATTCCCAGCTTTTTTGCTTGCCGTCTCAAAAAATTGAAGGCTTTTGTATGCATCGCAACATAGGCGCAGTAGTCATCTCCGGGGGACAATTGTCCCAACGCCTCATTGTGAATTTCAGTTAGACGATCTATATTCGAAGAAGTTCCCCTTAAAGTCGCCAGATATCCTAAAGCTATGTGGAACGGGCCGGACTTCTTAAGTCCCTTGCGGATACTCTCAATTTCGTCTTCAGAGACGGGTGGTCTATTTCCCTCCATTACATTTTGATCTCGATCGAAACACCGGCGGGGAGGTCAAGATTGCCAAGGGAGTCGACTGTGCGGGGAGAGGGATCAACAATGTCAATCAACCTCTTATGAACCAAAATTTCGTAGTGCTCCTGAGCGTCTTTATCTGTAAAAGGAGACTCTTTGACAGCCATTACGCTTCTATTGGTGGGGAGAGGGATGGGACCAACTATTTTTGCACCGGTAGCCAGAGCGGTATCAATAATTTTTGAAGCCGCCTCGTCAATGACCCTGTGGTCGTAGCTTTTAAGCTTGACTCTTATTCTTCCTGTAGCCATCCGGTTTAAAAGTGCGTTACGCTATAACCTTGGTGATCACTCCGGCACCTACCGTGTGTCCACCCTCGCGAATTGCAAATCTGAATCCTTCCTCAAGCGCAACGGGCTGAATAAGCTTTACCTTCATCTTGGCATTATCCCCGGGCATGACCATCTCAATCCCTTCTGGAAGAGTGGCCTCACCGGTAATATCTGAGGTTTTGATGTAAAACTGAGGCTTGTAACCTGTAAAGAATGGTGTGTGGCGTCCGCCCTCTTCTTTTGAAAGAATGTAGACTTCCGCTTCAAATTCGGTGTGGGGAGTAATTGAGCCCGTCTTTGCAAGAACCTGCCCGCGCTCAACCTGATCCTTCTCAACACCCCTCAAAAGTGCTCCGACGTTATCTCCGGCCATAGCCTCATCAAGGGTCTTTCTGAACATTTCAAGACCGGTAACAACCGTCTTTTGGGTTTCCTTAAGACCTACTATCTCAATTTCCTCATTTACCTTGATCTTTCCGCGCTCAACACGGCCGGTAACAACGGTTCCTCTTCCTTGAATTGTAAAAACATCCTCAACCGGCATCAGGAAAGGCTTATCCGTATCGCGGACGGGGTCCGGAATGTAGCTGTCAACTTTATCCATAAGCTCCAATATTTGCTTCTCAGCCTCAGCGTCGCCTTCAACGGCCTTTAGGGCTGAACCCCTGATTACAGGAACCTCGTCGCCCGGATATTCGTATTTCTTAAGAAGTTCCCTGACATCAGCCTCAACTAAATCGATAAGCTCTTTGTCATCGACCATATCGCACTTATTGAGGAATACGACGATAGCGGGAACATTAACCTGCCTGGCCAAAATCACGTGCTCGCGTGTCTGGGGCATGGGGCCGTCTGCGGCGGAAACAACTAAAATGGCGCCGTCAATTTGGGCTGCGCCTGTAATCATGTTTTTGATGTAATCTGCGTGACCCGGAGCGTCTATGTGGGCATAGTGGCGCTTTTCGGTCTCATACTCCTGATGAGAAAGATTGATTGTAACACCGCGCTCTTTTTCTTCCGGGGCACTGTCAATTTCCTCATACTTTTTGGCCGTGGCTAAGCCCTTTTTGGCCAAAACCATGGTAATAGCTGAGGTTAAAGTGGTCTTTCCATGGTCAACGTGACCAATGGTGCCGATATTTACATGCGGCTTTGTTCTGTCAAATTTCTTTTTTGCGTCGCCTGCCATTTCAGATTTGTATTATATAAGTTTCTCTTCAAAGAAACAAGGGCACTTAGCCCTAGGTAGTCGAATTATATCCGAGGCTAAATCAGCCTGTCAATAGTCATTAACCCCTAGGCATCTCTACCTTGCCAGCCTTGGCAACAATTGCATCAGCCAAGTTTCTGGGAACTTCTTCATAGTGGCTGGGCTCCATGTAGTAGCTGGCCCGCCCTTGGGTGAGGGACCTTAATTTTGTAGCATAACCAGAAAGCTCTGCCAAAGGAGCGGTGGCATTAATTACGGTCATTAGCCCCCTCTTTTCACTCCCCGAGATTTGCGCCCTTTTAGCCGACAAGTCTCCAATTACATCTCCCATAAATTCATCGGGAGTGGTCACCTCAAGCTTCATAATAGGTTCAAGAAGTGCAGGATCAGACTTCCTGAAAGCATCCTCAAGAGCCATTGAACCGGCAATCTTAAAGGCGATTTCAGAAGAATCCACTTCATGGAAAGATCCGTCATAAACTACAGCTCTCATATCGACCATCGGGAATCCGGCCATAACTCCGTTTTCCATTTTTTCTTTGACGCCCTTTTCGATTGGAGAAATATACTCCTGAGGGATCGCACCTCCCTTAATTTCGCTTTTGAACTCAAAGCCCTCGCCGCGTCCCAGAGGCTCAATCCGAAGCAAACAATGCCCGTATTGACCACGGCCCCCTGTCTGACGAATATATTTGCCTTCTCCTTGGCCGATTTTCTTGACAGTTTCTTTATAAGCAACCTGCGGAGCACCTGTTTGAGCAACAACATTGAACTCGCGCTTCATTCTGTCTACCAAAACCTCAAGCTGAAGTTCCCCCATTCCGGAAATAATGGTTTGCCCAGTTTCGGGATTTGATTTTATCCTGAAAGTCGGATCCTCATCGGAAAGTTTGCCCAAAGCCAGGCCCATTTTCTCTTGGTCGCTTTTTGTGGCATGCTCAATTGCCAAAGAAATAACAGGCTCGGGGAAACTAATAGATTCAAGCACAACCGGGCTTTTTTCGTCGCAGAGCGTGTCGCCGGTTGTAGTTTCTTTGACTCCGACAACCGCCACAATTTCCCCCGCGTAGGCTTCCTCTATTAATTCCCTCTGGTCGGCATGAAGAAGTACAATTTTTCCAATTCTTTCGTATTTTTGTTTTGTAGAATTATAAACCGCCTGCCCTGCGGCGAGCTTCCCTGAATAAACCCTGACATAAACCAGGCGTCCCACGTGCGGATCGGTCATGACTTTGAATGCAAGCCCGCTAAAAGGAGCTTCATTTTTCCTCTCCCGGGCCGATTTCTCGCCCGTTTTAGGATCGGAGCCCTCAACCGGGGGAAGATCAATCGGGGACGGCAGATATTCAACAACCCCATCCAAAAGAAGTTGTGCTTCGGCAGTCCTATTATCTCCCCCGAAAATCGGGAAGAATTTTCCAGCAATTACTCCCTTGCGGATTGCTTTTTTAAGCAGGACTTCGTCAATATCCGCCCCGTCAAGAAACTTACCCAAAGCCTCATCGTCAAATTCACAGGCTTTTTCCAAAAGTTCCTGCCTATACTTTTTGGCCATTTCGGTTAACTCGGCCGGAATTTCCTCCTCGGTTAGATTGTGGTCAGCAACATCTTTATATGTCAGAGCCTTCATTGTTATTAAATTAATAACCCCCTTGTGCTCATGCTCCTGGCCAATGGGGATGATAACCGGGGCCGCATTTGCCCCCAATCTCTCGCGAATAGATTTAATTGACCCCTCAAAATCAGCCCCAATCAGGTTCAATTTATTAAGAACACAGATTCGGGGAACATTATACTTATCCGCCTGCCTCCAGACGGTTTCGGATTGAGACTCAACGCCAGTTCTGCCATCAAAAACCATAACTGCCCCGTCAAGAACGCGGAGACTTCTTTCAACCTCGGCCGTAAAATCGATATGCCCAGGGGTGTCGATTAAGTTAATACGATAGTGTCCGGAGTCCACTGAAGTCGCTTTTTTCAAATCCCAGAAAGCTGTGATGGCGGCGGAAACAATAGTAATTCCACGCTCACGCTCTTGGGCCATCCAGTCGGTGACTGTGGTTCCCTCATCAACCGATCCGAGCTTATAAGTTCTCCCTGTCTCAAAAAGAAGCCTCTCGGTTGTTGTGGTTTTGCCGGCGTCAATATGGGCAATAATGCCTATATTTCGGATCTTTTCATAGGAAACATTGCGATCTTTTGTCGCAGTAACTACTATCGCCGCCTTTTTCTTTGCAACCTCTGCCATATATTAAATAAATTCTAAACTCTAAATCCTAAATTCGAAATAGGACAAAAATAAAACTTCCTTTCGGAAGCAAGCCTAATTTTAGCAGTTGAGAATCCCGAATTCAACCAATCTATTTCCACATTCTCTTGCCCATCTCCATAAATGTTTCACGCCAACCTCTTATTTTAAAGGCGGGGTTACCCTCTGCGGTTCTATTTTCTCTCTTGGTGCTTGTTACTACCCGAACAGGAGGTCTTGTTCCCTCCTGAAAAGGAAGATATGTTTTTTTTCCGTCATTGGTCGCACTTGCTGGAGTAAATTTAATTCCCATATTACCATCTGAAGTGGGCGAAGGCTTTATTAGCATCGGCAACACGCTCAACCTCCTG
>Ga0233420_10000739_pt1 | contig 13275 bp, 6 predicted proteins | sample Watercolumn_Mata_4_FD_183009 | JGI IMG/M metagenome (GOLD analysis project Ga0233420, IMG submission 183009) | Freshwater microbial communities from Lake Matano, South Sulawesi, Indonesia - Watercolumn_Matano_2014_102_MG | ecosystem: Environmental > Aquatic > Freshwater > Lake | place...
GCTGTTCCTGTAAATAATTTAGCTTTGAAATATTTGGCAGATGGCTTTTTATAATTAACAACATATCCCTCCGCCCAAACAGCTACGAAAATTTTTGCCAAATAAGCCGCAATAAAAAGGAACGCAAAGACCATCAATCCAAGAGGAATTCCTATAATTGTTACCATCAAGATAATAGCTCCAATAAAACAAGCAATCATGGTCACAACTCCCACTCCAAAAGTTTTTAGAATATCCTTTTTAGTATTTTCAGCCGATTTGATAATCCAGTTTGGCATAAACAAAATAGCCAAAAGTACAAAAACCAAAGCTGAAAGATAGCTCACCAATCTATAACTCAGATAAGCATTAGTAACTTCTTTTAAAGTTTCTTCGGTCTCAAATTTATTGAAATGAACCAATCCTTTTACGGATTTTGTAGGAACATTCATATCAATCAAAGCGGAATATTTTACATCTCCACCGACAAGAGCAGTTTCGGAAATATTCAATTTTTCCTCAATGGTTACGATTAAACTGCCATCAACTTTGCCATTCAAAATCAGCATTCCGATTCCACCTCGGACATCTTCTTTTACTGTTCCATCAATCGTTAAATATCCGGAACCAGCTATTAAACTTCCTCCAACAACAGCGGTTTTTGCAATATCCAATTGCCCTCCTCCCACGATCACATCATCCCCAACATTCCCATAAATAGCTCCTTGTCCTCCAAGCATTCTTAGATCATCAGCAACATTTCCTTTGATATCTACCTTCCCTCCAGCCACAACCAAATCTCCGGCAACATTACCGGCTACAGTTACCTCACCACCTGCTACAAAAAGATCCCCATTCACATCAGCATTAATTTCAACACGTCCACCAGCCACATAAAAGTCATCAGCAGTTATAGTATCTACCACCATGTTTTCAGAAGCGCCAAACTCAATTGCGTATGCAGACATTGGTAAAATTACTCCGCAGAGCATACTTACTGCGAGAATTGAAACTAGTTTTTTCATAGGGATGAAAGTTATTTTTTAAAAATTATATAAAAAATCGAGACTCTTATGAAGTAAACCTGCTTGACAGAGTCTGCGAATTTAGCGCTCTAGTAAGCAAACGCATTCGATATGATAGCTGTTTGGAAACATATCTACCGGAACAATTTCACCAACCTTATATCCATATTCACTCAAGAGATTACAATCTCTAGCGAGCGTAGCGGGATTACAAGAAACATAAATAATTGTTTTTGCATCAAAATCATTCAGCTTGCCAATCATGCCCTTTGTTAAGCCGGCCCGCGGAGGATCTACTACTATGAGAGAAGGTCGATCTTTTAATTGGTGCAAAATTTTATCAACATCTCCAACCAAAAAATCGATATTAAAGATTTTATTAAATTGAGCATTTTCTCGAGCGGTTCGTACAGCATCAAGGATCAACTCTACTCCAAAAACCTGTTCCACATGTTTAGCTAAAAATAGTCCGATAGTTCCTGTCCCACAGAATAAATCAAAAACTGTACCATGGCTCTTCTTTAAGGCAAAATCCGCTACTTGATTATACAAAATTTCAGCTTGAAAAGTGTTCACTTGGAAAAAAGCTTGAGGTAAAATTTCAAAGGTTAATTCATCCCCATTTTTTAGAGCCAATTTTTCTGTAAGAGTCCTTTTCCCATAAAGTAGAGTTTCTCTTTTTTGTTTTGGAACTCCACGACGACTAATAACTTTGGTCCAATAAATTGAAGTTATTTTTTTAGCAGGATTAACTTCATCTCTTAATTCACTGAGAATTTTCACCAATTCTTCCATCTTCTCGTCAAAATCACTAGGCATATCATCAGACGTCACCAGGTTTATCATTACCTCGTTTGTGCGCTTCCCCTCGCGAATATAGAGAGATTGTAAGAATCCTTCTCCGATAGAATATTTAAAAGGAGGCCATTTGGTTACTCCAATAAATTCTCTAATAATATTTACAATTTTTGCAGAAAAATCCGATTCCAAAAAACATTCAGTCAGATCTAAAATGTCATATCTTCTTCCCGGTAAATGCATGCCAACCGCAAATTTCATCGCCTCGTCATAACCAAAAGAAAACTCCATTTTGTTGCGATAGTAATATTGTTGATCGCATCCGATGATCTCTGCAACTGGAGGATTTTTAAGTTTTCCAATTCTTTCAAAAGAGTCTATTACTTGCTGTTTCTTTATTTGTAATTGCATTTCGTAGGGCATAAATTGGAATTGGCATCCTCCACATTTATCAAAAAATTTACATTTCGGTTCAATTCTATCGGGAGATTTTTGCACAACTTCAACAAGATCGGCTTCCGCAAAATCATCTTTAATTTTAGTGAAAGCAGCCTTCACTTTGTCTCCCGGCATTGTCCCCGGAACAAAAACTACACGACCTTCGTATCTACCAAGACCATTGCCTCCAAAAGCAATTTTCTCAATTTCAAGATCAATAACTTGTCCTTTCTTTAAGTTCATACTTAAAGAGTTAAATTAGTGGATTTGAATCACTAAAAACTTATCTGTACGTCGCTATCCTAGCAAAATTACCTCTTTATCTCAACCATTTTTAATTCAGGGAAGACCTCTTCAAAGAATTTTCTTATAGATCCCTCGTCAGCAAAATAATTTTTTTTACGTGCTCTTTTTGCAAATTTCTTATAAATCGTCATATAACCATTCTGCTTATTATTCTTTGCAGCCAAATAATAAAGTTTATAAATTTCTTTCGCGGCACCCGCAATATTCCCATTTCCATAAATGTCAGCGAATTTTGTGAATTTCATAACAGCATCATCATATTCTTTTAAATTGGAAACTCCTCCAAAATGTATCTCAGCCTGCGCTTGAACCAATCCCTCATTCTGAACAGCATTATTGGCATGCAATGCTTCATGGAAAATTACAGTAGCAAGTCTCATCACAGGATGAAGCAACATTATAGGATCTACGATTATGCCATCCTCAGTAGCTTTCCCTACGATATCTCCAGCTAACTTTTGAAATTTAATTTCCTCAACCTTAACCTTCAGGAACCCCGGTATATGTTTTTTTACCAAATCAATTGCCTCCATAAAGTTTCTATAAGCCCTTTCAGGATCTTCAATCGTTTGATCAGCTATCGAAATTGCGGGAGATTCTCCTCTCTTTGTCTTTCTTTTTTGAACTTTTTTCGCAACTTTCAATGTTTCCATAGCATCCACAGCAGTCTCTACAGCAAGTCCATCAACTTCGGCAGCAGCTGCTGGATCTGGAGTAGCTTTTGACTCTAAATCTGCCAAATCGGGATCTGCTACAGTTTCTCCTTCTGGAGCAACTGTAGTAGCTTTTGGGATTGCAGTCGGCATCGGTGGCATTATATCAACCAATTCATCTCCTGGTTTTCTATTAACTTCTGCCATTTGTAATATTTAAATATCGGAAAATTATACCACAATTCATGGCTTATTAGAAGGATAAAGTCTTCATCTTATTTAAATTCTTTTTGAAAGAACCACTTAATTACATCCCAATCATCATCTTTTGGAAGCAATGTATAAGCATGATTAGCTCCTCCACAATCCGGATAGGGAAGTCCATTCACTTCGGCGTTATATACCATAGCCTGACAATCTTCTGCAGTAACATAAGGAGGGACATAAAGAACATTTCCAGAAGAAATTACCGCATTGGAAACAATCGTATAATTTTGATACCTGAAATAATAAGCAACGGCTTCGTCAAAAGAAATATCAGTTTCAGTTTTTGCTAACACCACTTTGATGATTTCATAAATTGTATCAGCATCTCCAAATCCCATGTTTCTAGCTTTTGACTGCAGCGCTTCTAAAATTATTTGTTGTCTGGCGGCACGATCAAAGTCAGAAGAGGTATGACGACTTCTGGCTACGCGCAAAGCCTCTTTTCCTCCCAAATGATAATCTCCCGGTTCATAATGTAAAGTTCCTTCCACTCCGTTATCAATTGTTTTATATGTTGGATCGATTAGAGCTTTATTTAAATGAACATCGACTCCTCCAATCAAATCGACCACGTCAATAAATGCATACATATCAATCACGATAAACTTATCAAGTTTGTATCCGCTAATTTGGCTAATTACTTTTTTCATTTCAGCCATTCCATACATCGCAGCAAAAGCATTAATTTTTCGGCCGTTGTAAAACAGATCCCTCGGAATACTAACCATTCTGATCTCTTGTTTTTTCTCATCAATATGTACAAAAATCATGGTGTCTAAGAGACTGCCGTTTTTCCCGGCAACCAAGATATTCAACGAGTCTTTGTCGCTGATTAGGTCATTTGTATAGTTTGGAATGTCTTTAGGGAGAGCTAAGATTTTTTTTTTACTTCTTCTTCGAAAAGTAGGAGATTTTCATCCTTATGTCCGTTGTTGTCAGTGACAGTTATAACTCCAGTAGCTTTATCAATTGCAAATGTGCTAACCAATTCATCTTTTTTGTCATGAAGAGTGTAATAAATTCTGTCTTCATCTTCTTTTGGACCTTGGAAATAAAGTTCACCTTTGGAAAGCAAAGATTTAAATCCACTATCCTCCAGAGTCTTTTTAAAGCTCTCAATTGATGCTCCAGCTTTTTGCTCGAGGATTGATCTGGCATCAAGTCCTTCCAAAAATGGAGGTAAGGAAACCATTATGTCGGTAACGAAAAGATTCATTTCTTCATCATTTTTATCAACCAAAGATATCTGAGAAGTTTCTGTATCAAGCAAAATTTCTCCAACCAATTCATTAGATTTATTGAAAACAGAATAAGTCAGTTTTAAATCAGTCTGAGAATAATCAGGCGATAAAACTAGTTCCTTTGTTTCTAGAATTTTTTGTACTTTCTCGGACTCAATAGCATTGGCAATGGTGTCTCTTAATTTTTTTGCGGTGCTGATATTGGCTATTAGATCGGCTTTATTGTCAGTCAGGAATTTCATCAAGCTTTGCTTAAATGCAACGAAATCTCCTGAGTCAACAGGCTCTTTGATTGTTACTGTTTGGAAAACTAAATCACCGGTTTTATTGTCGAGAGTATAAGTGATAAGAGGATCTCCCTCCTTTGTGGTAATTTTTACTATGACATTATTTTCATCACGAATTGTTGGAGAGAAAACCAAATTTTCTTTAATCAAGAACTGTGAAAAATCTTTTGAAATCAAAAGATTATCCAGAAAAGCCTTGTTTAAATTTAGTTTTTCACGAATAGCCTCGGCGTTTGCAATAGAATCCACGTATTTAAATAGAGCTAATTGGATTTGATCTTTATTTTTATCTTCTTCATTTTCGGTATCAACTTCTATTTTCTGATATTCTTGTAAAGGAAGTCTTAAATATTGACGAATTTCATTCATGTCTTCGCCTACCTTTAAATAGGTCTCCTTCAATTGTCCAATTTCTTCAATTAGAGAGCTTTCACGAGTATGTAAAAAAGATAAATTTGAAGAATTACTTTGCGATTGGAAGTATTGGAAGGTCAAAACTCCAAGCAAAATCACGATAAAAACATTTTTCTTAGTAATGATTTTTCGGAACTTTTTCCAAAAAGAAACTTTATGTTGTCCGTCTGTAGTCATTTTTTATTTTAAACAGCTACCAGATTCTAGAAAAAACGCTGAGAATTTGCAATGTGGTTTTTTAGATAGCTTAAAAATTTGCTTGAATTTTTTTAAGCCCTAGGTTAGATTCTTGTAGCAATAAAATCTTTGATAGCTCGCGGGTGTCGTATAATGGTTATTACCGCAGGTTTCCAACCTGCTGACATGGGTTCGATTCCCCTCACCCGCTCCAAATAGTAGCTGGCCCCTATTGAGGTAATCATTGACTATTTGCCTTTCATCTGTTATTTTGCCGCTCCGATTAATCAATTTTATGCAAACATACGATTCTTCAGAATTGTTATCTTCAGGCGATATTTTCGATGAGACGCCTGATTCCGGAGCAGAACAAGGAGCTGATCAAGTCAGTTATTTGGTTATGGGATTTCAAGGATCTTGCATGAAAGTCGCTGAACTTGGCGGCCAAAATCGCGATAACAGAGTTGTTTTGGCCAAAGATATACCCGCTCCGGGAACTTTTAAAAAATGGAGATTCAATAAAAGATTGGAAGGCCTACGAGAGGATTATGCTCATAATGCTCTTGCAGTAATAAGAGAGTCATTATCAGATTTAAGAGTTGTTGAAAGTTTTGAAGATGTCCATGTGACATTTAACGACGGCAATGTAGACGAAAGAGGACAGGGCAATTTTACAGCTTATGTCAGACTTGGTGATGAGGGCTTGTTCAGACAAGTTGCCTATGATTTTGGTAGAGGGAAATCGGTTTGTCCGGTGTTGAGACATTTTGATATCGACAGACTGGGAGTAATTCCCGATAGATATAGAGTAAAGGGAGATCCTCGGGCTTATACTGCGGATATTTGGAGTTTAGCTCTGGACCAAAGAGGAGCAGATGCAATCAAAGCACTGGCTGAAGGCCATGGAATTTTAATGTTTCCGGATTCTTACATCGGTTATCCCGTGATCCCTCAAAGCTATCGTGATCGTGCAGTATCCGAAATTCAAGGATATATTCCCGGAGAAGGTGATAGAGCTAAACATTTCATGGATATAAAAACAGCTCATCAAGCAGTGCAGGAGCTGCACGGAAGAACGATAACTGCTTCATAATAAATCTTCCCAAAAACGTTTCCATTCTACAAAGTTTCTTGTAAAATAGATACAATCTCAACGTCATTCCCATTCTATGAAAAAATATTTAATCCTAATGTCAGTCCTGTTAGGATTATACTTAGGCTCAAACTGCGCTAGTGCAGCAACGGTTAACTATTATGTAGATCCCTTGGGAACAAATGATTTAAGCCATGGGACCAGTTCTGGAACCGGAGCTTGGGCAAGTATTCAATATGCAGTTACCAACGTATCCAACCCAACAACGGATACAATCATTATTAATATCGCTCCTGGGACGTATATTACCAACAATAGCACGATCACTATCAATCGCAGTTTCACGAATCTTACGCTTTTAGGTACAGATGCATCCACAACAATAATTAAACCGCACGCAACTGCAGCTTCAGCCACAACAGGGGTTTTTTCTATATCTGGAACTCAAAACGTAACAATCCAAGGGGTTACAATTAGAGATGGATATTTAGCCAGCAGCAGTGGACCAGGAATATACCTATCGGGAGGAAATCTCACCTTAAGAGATTGTGTAATCGATGACAATGATTCCGGTGGATCCTATTCAACCAAAGCAGGTATTTATGCTGGTGGAACTTTTACAATGGAAAATTGTACCGTTAGTAATAACGACGGTTCCTACAGCGGAGGTTTTACGATTAATGGCGACTACGTAGCTAAAATCACCGGAAGCACATTCTACAATAATACCGGTCCATATACCGGAAACATTGGAATTGGATACCAATCAACCCTAATAGTAACAAACACCACAGTTACAGGGACCGGGTATGGAATAACCTATTTTAATTCCGCATACACAAAAGTTTATATAAAAAACTCAATAGTCTATACCAATTACACAGCCCTGGATCTTTATTCGTCCACTTCCAAAGTGGAAGTAAGTAATAGCATAATCAAAAGCCAAGCTTATACTTATGCCACCAATGGCGTTAATGGAAATTTAGTAGGATCAAGTCTAACTACCAATATGGCCTCAACAGCATCGTATAATGGGACCGACAATGGTACCATGACATACGCTTTGTCCAGCGGTAGTGTGGCAATTGATGCAGGAAGTGCTACAGCCCATGGACCAACCGGTAATCAAGTGACTCCACCCACGGTCGATCAAAGAGGGAAAAGTGTTTATGGAAGCGCTGTCGATATTGGAGCTGTTGAATACCAAGGAGGAGATGACTCAGATCCTCTCTTATCCTCAGCAACAATTGACACCAGCAATGCTTACATAACAATCAATTTTAACGAAGCCGTCTATACAAACAGTAATGGAACAGGAGTGTTGGAACCAACCGATTTTACAGTAACTTTAACGCAAGGAATAGGACAGGTGACAGCGGCTAGCATTTCCAGTTTAAAAACAACTAGCGGTGGTGATCTTTCGGGTGGAGAGACCTCAATTAGAGCATATCTGTCACTTACAGGGACAGCCAGAGGAGTTGAAAAAGTATCAATTGCTCCAGCAAGTAGAACCTCAATTTACGATGCTGTCGGCAACTCTATGTCTCCAACACAGACTACCGGAGACCTAACTCTAACCGGTTATTTTGAATACTATGTCGATCCATTGGGAACTAATGATGGTAGTCATGGCACAGGTACAGGAGCAAATGCTTGGGCAACCATTCAATATGCCATTACCAATGTATCAAATCCCACGACAGCGCCAATTAAAATTTATGTAGCATCAGGAACTTACATAACAGGGAATAGTACGATTACAATCAATCGCGGATTTACCAACTTGGTTATCCAAGGTGCAGGAGCTCAGAGTACCATTGTCAAACCGCATGCAGATCCGGCATCGGCTACCACGGGAGTTTTTTCTATATCGGGAACTCAAAATGTCACGATTAGCGATATCACGATCAGAGATGGATATTTAGCAACTGGAGATGGACCAGCAATAAACACATCCACAAGTACTCTTACTTTAAGGAATTGTATTATTGATGACAATGACACAGGAGGAAATTATTCAACTAAAGCTGGGATCTATGCCGGTGGAACTTTTACAATGGAAAATTGTACCGTTAGCAATAATGGAGGCCCAAATTATCCATACAGTGGAGGACTGACTACAAGCGGAAACTATATTTTTAAAATTACTAACAGCACTTTTTATAACAATGTCGGAGCCTATACCAGTAATATTGGAGCAGGATATCAATCAACTGTAATAGTCACCAACAGTACAATTACTGGAACTGGAGAAGGAATAGGCACTTACAATGACGGATTTACAGCGGTATATGTCAAAAATTCATTAATTTACGGGACGGATTCCTATTATAGTTTAGATTTAACCAGTCAAACTTCTAAAGTTTCTGTGACGAACAGTATTATTAAAAATCAAGCCTATACTTACGCCACGAATGGAATAAATGGAAATTTGGTAGGCAACCCTTTAACAGTCAATTTAGCCGGCTCAGCAGACCTAAACGGTAGTAGCAATGGAACTTTGACCTACGCAATATCTTCCGGAAGTGTTGCCATTAATGCCGGAAGTGCAACAGTTCATGGGCCAACAGGTAATCAGGTTACTCCGCCAACCCTTGATCAACGCGGAGCTTCACGCGATGGAACAATGGATATAGGAGCATATGAATACAATGGTCAAATAGGTGCGCCAACAGTTTCTTCATTTTCTCCAGTGGATAATGCTACAGGGGTTTTAATCGGTTCAAATCTAACTATCAATTTTTCAGAAGCAGTAGATGCAGAAACTGGAAATATTATTATTTACAATTCAAATGGATCAGTTTTTGAATCTAAAAATGTTACAACGGAAATAAGCGGTTCTGGAACAAGTACAATTACAATTGATCCTACATCAAGTTTCTTACCGGAATCTAGCTATTATGTTTTAATTGATGCTACGGCTTTTGACGATGTTGACAGTAATAGTTTCGCGGGAATAAGTAGTTCCACGACCTGGAATTTTACGACCGAAAACAAGCAAAATCAAACCATAACATTCGACGAACCTCCGACAAAAACATATGGAGATGCTCCTTTCGATTTGACCGCAACGGCAAACTCCGGTTTACCGGTATCATATTCTAGTTCTAATCTTTCTGTAGCTACAGTTGCTGGATCAACAGTAACAATAGTTGGAGCTGGGAGTACTACAATTACAGCCTCTCAGGCAGGAAACTCCTATTATAACGCCGCTACAAATGTTGAAAAAACTTTGACAGTCAATGCCGTGATTCCGACCTTAACAACTACAGATATTTCCGATATATCTCCAACAACAGCCGCCAGTGGAGGTAATATTACAGCCAATGGTGGGGCCACGGTTACTGCTAGAGGAGTTTGTTGGAATACTTCAACCGGGCCAACCATTGCGAATGATTGTACTTCTAATGGAACAGGCAATGGAATATTTACAAGCAATTTAAGCGGATTAACAGACAACACGACATATTATATCAGAGCATATGCAACCAATTCTGCCGGTACTTCCTATGGAAACGAGATCAACTTTTTAACATTGCCAAAACTTGATCAAACAATCACCTTCAATCCATTAGCAAACAAGACATATGGAGACGAAGATTTCGATCTGACAGCTACTGCTGGCTCGGGACTCCCAGTCTCATATACCAGTTCAGATGAAAGCATTGCCACAATATCTGGCTCTACCGTTACTATCACCGGGGTAGGAACAACAACAATAACAGCCTCTCAAGGTGGTAATAACAACTACAATCCAGCCGAAGACGTAGAACAAATTTTGACCGTAAATCCTGCTACGCCAACATTAACGACAACCGCTATTTCCGGAGTTACGCCAACTACAGCTACAAGTGGAGGAAATATTACCGACGATGGAGGATCCGCTATTACTTCTAGAGGAATTTGCTGGAGCGAAGAAATAACTCCGGCAATCGGCGATGATATTTGTACTACAGATGGAATAGGTAGTGGAGAATTTATCAGTAGTCTCACGGATTTAACGGCTGAAACTGCCTACTACGTTAGGGCTTACGCGACCAATGGAGCAGGAATTGCCTATGGTAACGAAATCAGTTTTGTCACTAATTCAAAATACAATCAAATTATCACTTTTGATCCAATCGAAACTAAAACCTATGGAGGGGATGATTTCGAATTAACAGCCTCTTCGGATTCAGCACTACCTATTTTGTATACCAGTTCAAATGAGGAAGTCGCAACGGTATCAGGATCTACAGTTACCATAATCGGAATAGGAACAACTACTATTACCGCTTCACAAGAAGGAAATGAAGAATATAATCCCGCCGCATCAGTGGACCAACCTTTAACTGTAAATCCAGATTTCGCTACTATTTCAAATACAGAATTATTAGACAATGCTGATACTTCAGCAAGCATAACGGCAGAAATCACAGTTGATGGTGGAGCCGAAATTACAGCTAGAGGAGTTTGTTGGGACATGGATCACGATCCGGACATTTTAGGAAATTGTACCGTTGATGGAACGGGAATTGGTGAATTTGTGAGTTCGATTACCGGGCTGAGTCCAATGACCACCTATTATGTTAGAGCATATGGCGCAAATCTCGCAGGAACGTCATACGGAGACGAAATCAGTTTTACAACGGAAGATACTTTTCCAATTTTTTCAAATGTCATCGTTTCATTAATTAGTAATAATTCAGCCACTATCACCTGGGATACAGATATAGCTACTTCTTCAAAAGTTTCATACGGATTAACTCCTGGACTAGGAGGAGGACGTACCACTGAAGAAGAAAACGTAGAAGAAAGAGTATTTAATCATTCAATTACCATTACCGGACTATCTGCCTGCACCACATATTACTATGCAGCCCAATCAATAACTATTAACGATTCTGAAGGATCTAGTGATACCAGTGAATTTGTAACGACAGGGTGTACCGGCGATTCGGAAATCATCGATAAAGAAATCAATGACGATATTATCTTTGTAGAAGAGGGGGGGGCTGTGGAACTGCTTGATGAAGAATCTGAAAAGGGAGTCAGACTAACGATTCCAATCGGCTTTGCTCCCGTAAATAGTTATTTCCAAATCATGCGTTTAGATGAAAATACGGTATTAGACACAACAACTCCTCCAGTTGGATACATTGCCACACCTGGCGCAATTTACGAATTTAAAGCTTTGACCGAAGAGGGAGATCCAATCTCAGAATTTGACGAAAATATAACAATCTCCATGGAATATACGGACGAAGATGTTGCCAACTTTATCGAAGAATCTTTGAATATATTTTATTGGAACGGAGAATCATGGACTCCTCTGGACGGATGCGTAGTAGATACTATAGAAAACGTTGTCACATGCCAAATAAATCACTTTTCCGCATACGGTCTTTTTGGAGAAGAGGTTGCAGATGACGAAGAAGAAGAGGATGATGATGGAGACGATAGCACCAATATTGCTGGATATTACATTAAAAAAATCTCAAAACTTTCAGTTATTCCATTTGAGGATATTTCACAAGATGATTCCTCTTATACAGCAATCGAATATCTCTATCGCAAAGGAATTATTAAAGGGAAGGACTCAAAAACTTTTGATCCTGATCAAAAATTAAACAGGGCAGCCTTAGCCAAAATGGCAGTAATTTCTGCCGGAAGAACTCCTTCGATCGATACTTACAATAATTGCTTTTTAGATGTGTCAGAGCAATGGTATGCCTCGTACATTTGCTTCGCTAAAGAAAACGGCTGGATTGAGGGATATGAATCGGACGAATTTAAACCGATTCAAAATGTGAATAAAGCGGAAATGATAAAAATGCTATTAAATACTCATGGATATGAGATACCCAGAGAGGTTACTGAAAAACCTTATGAAGACGTAGAGCTGGATAGTTGGTATCTTAAGTTTGTTATCAAGGCAAAAGAGATAGGCCTTATCGAAGAATCAGACATTTTATTTAATCCCCAAGAGCAAATAGATCGAAAAACTGGAGCCGAATATATATACCAGTTAATCATAAAAGAAAAATAATTTTTTGACTTTTATCAAATTTTCTGATAATATCCCAGTGTGTCACTAGGATATATTTTAACCAAAAAGCTATGAAAAAACTAATTGGAGGAGGGTGCGGAGGCAGCTGTAAAAGGTCTTCAGGCGGCAAAGGTGGCTGTGGAGGATGCGGATGCGACTAAATCTTTTCTCCAGAATTAATCTAAAGATTTTTTGCCCTGGGCACGGCTTAAAACGGCCTTTTTTTTAAATCTATCCCCTGGAAATTTTCAGATATATGTTAATATATAACCATGAATCTAAAGTTATTAGAAAAAACATTTAGTGCGCAGCCGAAATATCGCCTATCTCAAGCCAAAAAAGCTATATTCCAAAATTTTATTTCTAGTTGGACAGAGGCGACGACTCTACCCAAAGATTTGCGCGAAAAGTTAGAGCAGGAATGTCCAATTAATATTGAATCCAAAGCTTTTAAATCTTTAGATGGGCATACTGTCAAAATACTCATTACTTTTGGAGATGGAGCAAATATTGAAGCTGTCCTGATGTCACATAAGGATCGCAATACTATCTGTGTTTCAACTCAAGTG
>Ga0233420_10000740_pt1 | contig 13263 bp, 10 predicted proteins | sample Watercolumn_Mata_4_FD_183009 | JGI IMG/M metagenome (GOLD analysis project Ga0233420, IMG submission 183009) | Freshwater microbial communities from Lake Matano, South Sulawesi, Indonesia - Watercolumn_Matano_2014_102_MG | ecosystem: Environmental > Aquatic > Freshwater > Lake | place...
AGACGGCGTTCAATGGCGCACCGCAGTCACCGTTGGGGAGGCAGGTGAGAGTACCGGTGACACCCTTGTGATCTTTGGTGCCTTGTACGGCATCGCGTAAATCTTGGCGACCAATCAACAACGAGCCATCGGCGTTCTTCTTGGCGACTTTCTCAATCGCGGCGAAGATAATGCCCGCGGCATCGTAGCCGTGCGCATGGAACGCGCTCAACGGTTTCTCGTTGTACTTCTTCTGGTGCTTGTCAAGGAAATCCTTATAACCGGCTGCAAAGGCGGCGAAGTCGGGGCTGGAGAGGTACATACCCACCGAGGCTTTGTCGGCTGCTTTGAGGAAGTCGAGAGCGAACATACCATCTGCGCCCATCAAGCCGGTTTTCTCTAAACCCGCCACTTGCTTCGCTTGCGAGGTCACGAAACCACCTGCGGCGACGAAGATGGGGAGGTAGATGAATTCGGGCTTGCCCGTTGCGATCTTCGTCAAAACGGGTTTCATGTCCTTGTCGGTCGGCTGGATCGCTTCTTGCGAAGTGATCGTGCCGCCCAACTTCTTGAATTCGTCGGCAAACACTTGTTGCAATTGCTGGGCGTAGAGCGAACCGTCATGAATCGTGGCGGCGGTCTTGACTTTCAAACCGTTGTAAGCGAATTCGGCGGCAACCTTGCCCTGGAAGTTGTCATTGTGCGCCGTGCGGAAGTAACCCGGCAGTCGCTTGGCGGGATCGGTCAAATCGGGCGCAGTGTTGGAGGGGGAGATCATGGTGAATCCGGCTTGGCTCATTGCAGGACCACCCGCGCGCATTTCACTGGAGCAGGACGAACCTACTACGGCGACGATAGTCTTGTCGGCGGCGAGTTTCGCGCCGGCAGCTTGACCACCTTCGGCATTGCACAACGAGTCGACGCCATCGAGTTTGATGTCGTGACCCAAAATTTGTTTCTTGTCGTCAATGGCAATTTCAACACCACGGCGCTCGTCCACGCCGAGCGAGGCATCTTCACCCGATACAACAAACATCCATGCTAAATGGATCGGATCCTTTGCGCCTACTTCCACGCAACCGATTTTGTCGGTGCAGGCAACTTTGGGCGCTTCGGTGGCGGGTGTGGCACATGCCGCGAGCAGCAAAGCAGTAATGGTGAGTAAATTGAACAGCGTAAAGCGTTTAGACATTTTCTTCTCCTCGTAAAAAGTTAATGTTCCTTCGTCGCACAACGCGACGTATCTGCGGTAGCGCGCAGCCGCTGAAAGGGGAAAGTATTTTAGAAATCTTTTGAGATGGCTTCCTCCTTAATCTTGACGAAGCAAGTTTGTCCTAAAGGAACGGAATTATGCGGGCGTGCTAATAAGCCCGCTTGATATAAAACCATCTACTAGTACTATGGTTGGAAAGATAATAGACGAATTTTGAACTCAGGTCAAGCATTTGGTGATGAAAGTAATTGATAGGAGTTCGTTATGAGCGGCGTTGACCGTACAATAACTCTTCGCGAATCTGCAAATCGGTATTGCGAATTTTAAGTGATAAATCGGCGGCTAGATTCCGCATCAGGCGATAACCCAATTGAGGGTAAGTATCGCACAAAACCATTAATTTATCACGGGGGATGATCAACAACTGGGTGCCGTGTTGGGCGCAGCGGGCGGTGGCTGACCGCAACCCCTGATCGACCAAAGCGATCTCGCCGAAAGATTGCCCGCGACGTAACGTGGCAATTGTCACCGATCCCTTTGTAGGAAGCGCTTCACCACTGACGAGGGACGGATCTACTTGTATTTCTACTTCGCCTTGACCAATAATATAAAGCTCATCACTTAGAGAATTTTCCTCGAATACAACATCACCGGTGTTCAGCCGTTTCTCTTCACAGAGTGAGCTAATGAGGTCTAGTTGTGCAGGGGTCATCTCGACGAAGATGTCGGTTTGTTTGAGGATGTTGATAAAGGATGACATATCAATCTCTCGATTTTGAGGAAGGAATGCGTTAAGTGTAATCGGCGCAGAGTGGTTGTCAAGTTAATAAACCTCGAAAACCTGACAAGACATATCGCTATGAGTCGAACCTGAAGCCCATTGTATCTCACACAGCAAAAATCTCACTCAGGCAGTATATTAAGGTAATGAGCAAAACACGTATTTCGCTCGGCGCGCGAGGCGAGGAGATTGCGGCTGAAAAACTTAAAGCGTTAGATTACGAGATTATTGCGCGCAACTTTCGCTGCGCCTTCGGCGAGATTGACGTGATCGCCAAACACCGCGAGACGTGGGTCTTTGTTGAAGTGCGAACACGGCGCGGGAAAAAATTTGGGACGCCCGAAGAGTCGATCACGCAGCGTAAAAGGCATCACCTGTTGGCGGCAGCGCAAACGTATCTTCAAGATAACGCTCTGCACGATGTGAATTGGCGGATAGATTTTGCGGCAGTGGAACTTTCACCTAAAGGCGAGTTGTTGCGGGTTGAGGTGATTGAGAATGCGATCAATGAACAGTAGCTTGCTTTTCGTTGTTGGTCCCACAGCCGTAGGCAAATCGTCCTTTGCGATAGAGTTGGCGGAGCGAATCAAGGGCGAGATTATTTCTGCCGACTCGCGTTATTTGTATCGCGGTATGGACATCGGCACGGCGAAACCCTCTCTCGCCGATCGTGTTCGTGTGTCACACCATTTGATTGACGTTGCTGACCCCGATCGTCCCTGGTCGCTCGCCGAATATGCACAGGCCTGCAAGCAGTTGATTAAAGAGATCAACGAGAGAAAAAGTTTACCGCTTGTGGTGGGTGGCACTGGACAATATGTGCGTGCTTTGCTCGAAGGCTGGTCAGTGCCTCAACGCGCCGAAGATTCATCCGTGCGGGCAGAATTGCAAATGATCGCCGAGCGCGATGGCGCGGATGCGCTGTATAAAAAGTTAGAGGATGCTGATCCTGTAGCGGCAAACAAAATTGACAAGCGTAACGTGCGGCGCGTTATTCGCGCGCTGGAAGTGATCTCGATCACCGGACGCTTATTCAGCGATCAGCGCAATAAATCTCAACCCGATTTCGACTCTAAAATTATCGGATTGACCTTGCCGCGCGAGAAACTCTATGCCCGAATTGATGCCCGTGTTGATTCGATGATGGCAAATGGTCTAGTAGAAGAAATGCGCGCCTTGATGGCGAAGGGCTACGATTGGAATCTGCCCGCGCTATCCGCCATCGGTTATAAGCAAGTTGGCATGTATCTGCGCGGCGAATGTGATCTCGACGAAGCGGTGCGATTGATCAAGCACGACACTCGCCGTTTTGTGCGTCAACAATACAACTGGTTTCGCTTGAACGATCCAAAAATAAAATGGTGGGATGCCGAAGGGTTAGATGTTGAAGAGGTAGTTCGGTGGTTGGGTAGTTCGGCGGCTGGGTAGTTGGCTTGTCTGTGCTCCGCCATTCGCTATCTGCTATAGGCTATACGCTGGTAAAATGTTTTTCAATGTCTCGCTTCATTCGCGTCTTGCTTTTGCTGTTCGTTCTCCTTAATACGTCAGCTCCACTGCCGGTGACGGCATCCCCGTATTTACAAACGCCTACGCCGCCGAATCCGGTGGTTGCTCGTTATCTATCCAGCCTCACACCCGAAGAAAAAGTGGGGCAGCTCTTCGTCATCACATTTAATGGAACGACGACGGATGAGAATTCGGCGATCTACGACTTGATCACGCGCTATCATGTTGGCGGCGTGATGCTGCAATCGGCGAATGATAATTTTGCCGATGGCGAAACTTTTAAACCGCAACTGCTCGCGCTCACTACCAATCTTCAATCTATAGCCACACTCGGTACGGCGAGTCAACGCCGCGCGGCAACGGCGACGCCCGCGCGCCCAAACTTCCCGACCGAAGTTGCGCCGAGCAAGCAATACATTCCGTTGTTGATTGCCATGCAGTATGAGGGCGACATCACGTCAACGTCGTTGATGATGTCATCGTCCGGCATGACGCCGCTGCCGAGTTCGATGGGCATTGGCGCGACGTGGAATGCGGCGCACGCCGAAACGATTGGCAAGATCGTCGGGCAGGAATTTTCGGCGCTGGGTCTTAACTTTTTGATCGGACCCACACTGGATGTGATCGATTCGCCTCAACCCACCGGCTCCGCCGACTTGGGTGCGCGGGCGTTTGGCGGCGACCCTTACTGGGTCGGCGTGATGGGCAAATCATTTATCAAGGGCGTGCATGGCGGCAGCAATGGACGCATCGCGGTGATCTCGCGTCACTTCCCCGGTTATGGTGCGAGTGATCGTTCACTCGACGAACAAGTGCCAACCGTCAGCAAGTCGCTTCAACAATTAACGGCGATTGATCTTCAGCCTTTCTTCGCAGTCACAAAAGGCAACGCATCTTCCATGACCGATGCGCTGTTGGTCTCGCACATTCGCTATCGCGGTTTTCAAGGCAACATCCGCGACACCACGCGCCCGATCAGTTTCGATCAGCAAGCGCTCGGCGTGCTGCTGGGGTCGTCTGAACTCTCGACGTGGCGCGCGGGCGGCGGAGTCGCTATGAGCGATTCGTTGGGTGTGCGCGCCGTGCGCCGTTTGTATGATGTCACTGAACGCACTTTCCCGGCGTTCACCATTGCCCGTGACGCCTTCCTTGCCGGAAATGATCTGCTTTATCTTTCGCAGTTCGGACTCGACCCACAAAAAGACCAAGTCGGCACGATCAAAGCCGTGCTGACTCAATTTGTGCAGAAGTATCGTGAAGACCCGGCGTTTGCCGCTCGCGTGGATGAATCGGTGGCGCGCATCATCGCTCTTAAACTTAAACTCTATTCAAACAGTTTCACCACAGACGCTGTTCTGCCTTCGGCGAATCTCTCGGCGATTGGGGCGAACCCGCAAACAACGTTCAACGTCGTGCGCGATGCGGTGACGCTGGTTAGCCCGACCCAAACCGAACTGGCAGATCGTTTACCCGCGCCGCCGAACACTACTCAACGCATTGCCCTCTTCACCGATGTTCGCACGACTAAACAATGCGCCACCTGTCCGGTGCGTTCACTCATCGCCGTTGATGGGCTTCAACAAGCAATACTTCGACTCTACGGACCGCAAGGCACGCGCGAAATTTCTCCGACGAACTTAACAAGTTTCGCTTTCAGCGATCTCGTCAGCTATCTTGACGGAAAAAAATTGCCTGCCACGAATCCAACTCCCGCAGTCGGGGCGGCAACACCGCCGACTCCGCCCGACGTGGGCGAGACGATCATTCGCGCCGATTGGTTGGTCTTCTCGATGTTGGATGTTAAATCCACTAGCTCTTCCTCAAACGCGCTCGTGCGAATTTTGTCGGAGCGACCCGATCTGATCAAAGGCAAGCGCGTGATCGTTTTTGCGTTTGACGCGCCGTATTATCTCGACACCACATCCGTCGCGCAGCTCACCGCTTACTACGCGGTTTACAGCCGCACGCCGATCTCAATCGAAGTTGCGGCGCGCGTTCTCTTTCAAGAGATCACGCCGATTGGATTCTCGCCCGTTTCAATTTCGGCAGTGGGCTACAACTTGATTGAAGCGACTCAACCGGATCCGAAACAAGTGATCAAATTATTCACCGATGTGGTGCAGCAAGAATTCGCGGTGACGCCGACTCCGCCACCCCGATCCACTGCCACACCCGTTCCGTTTGCGTTGAACAGCGTCGTCGGGTTACGCACCGGAATCATTTTGGATCGCAAAGGACATCAAGTGCCGGACGGCACCGTCGTAAAATTTTATGCCACTTACGTCAGCGAGGGACTCACCGTGCTGATCTCCGAAGCGACAACATCGGACGGTGTTGCCCGCGCTGGTTTGCGTTTAGATCGAAGCGGGTTGATCAACGTCTCGGCAATCAGCGAACCCGCGCTCGCCTCTTTCACCTTGCAATTCAATACGCAGCAACCCGCGCCGCCGCGCGTGATCACGCCGACTCCGGAACCGACCAACACGCCGCGCGTCACCGATGTGCCACCGGTGACGCCGACATCTTCCGCGCGGCGGACTCCCACGCCCGAACCGCCGAAACCCGAAGGCGCGGTGCAGGGCAGTGATCTCTTGGTGGCGTTGTTCGCGTTGATCGTGATTGGCGGATTCGGTTGGGTGAACATGCGTGGGCATGCCGACCCTATCTCGGCGGGCGTTAAATTAATTCTGATCGTGGCGATTGCTATTTGGGGCAGTTACGATTATTACGCGCTCGGTTTACCCGGTGCTTCATTGTTGTATGGCTTTGGCACTTGGGCGGTTGCCGCTGTGGTGTGGGGCGGAGGGCTGATCGGATTGTGGTTTGGATGGTTGCTGTTGCGCGAACGAAAATAAAAAGGCACCGAGTGTTTCGCAACGCGCCCCGTAGCGTAGCGAAGAGGGTGAAACACTTGGTGTCTTGCTGGCTAACGCACAAACGTAGCGATTACACCTAACAGAACCAAGATGGACGCCGTCACCGCTAATCGTAATTGAATCGGATCGGACAGCGCGCGTTCAAACCATTCGCGCGAGGAGTGTGGAACAAAAATTTGTTTGCCCGTCATGTCCGGGAAGATTCCATTGAAGAGAGCATCGCGTAACACTTGGGCATTCGAGGGTCGCTCATCGGGATGCAAGTTCAAAGCCCACAGCACGGCACGCTCGGTGCGCGGCGAGATCATTGGGTTGATGTCGCGCGGCGAAGGCAAGCTATTGGGTTTAAGAAATCGCTGCTTGGCTTCAATGGGCGGCTCGTTGGTGAGTAAATGGTAGAGAGTCGCCCCCAAAGAATATATATCAGTGCGGCTGTCGGTATGCCCGGTGTCGCCGCCATATTGTTCGAGCGGGGTGTAATGCGCGGTGCCGCGTCCTTGCACAATCGTCACCGTTTGTTCATCGGGGTCGAGCAATTTAACTAGACCGAAGTCCACAAGTTTGATTGTGCCATTGGGTGTAAGCTTGAGGTTACCCGGTTTAATGTCACGATGCAGAACGGGCGGCTCTTGCGAATGTAAATAAATCAGCGCGTCAATTAATTGCCGCGCCCAATCCAGCACGCGCGCTTCGGTGAGAAAGTGCCCTTCGTCGCGGGCTTGTTCGATTACTTGCGACAGGTCTTGTCCCGGCACAAAATCCATCACCAAGAAGTCGCGATCATCGTCTTCGGAAGAAAAGAAGTCGGAGACTTTGGGCAGGCTGGGATGATCCAGGCGCGCGAGGACAGACGCCTCGCGGTAAAATTGCTCGCGGGCTTGTTGTTGCGCTTCGGGCGGTGAATTGGGATCGCCGATAACTTCCTTAATCGCGCATTGACGACCTTGCAAACGCTCGTCGTCGGCGAGATAGATCGATCCCATACCACCTTGCGCAACGGATTCTCGGATGCGATAGCGATCACGTAGCAGATCGCCGACGCGAAATGTCATCAGTGACTCCGTGCGAAAAGTTATTTGAATGTGTTGTAAGCTTTGACTGTGGAAAGCCGATGAGAGTTATCGCTCCGGCGCGAGATCGCTTTCCGAAATCTCAGAGCAACTCTCGTAACACTACAACGTTAACGAATTATACTCCTGTTGACGGAGATTCATAATGACTCAACCGAAAGATACACCTATCCTTGTCGCCCAGACCGGTTCGCAGAGCGGACAGCGTTGGTCGCTGAACAAAGACGAGCTGATCATCGGGCGTGGGGCTGATTGCGACGTGATGATTGACGATAAGACTGTCTCGCGCCATCACGCCAAGATCGTGCGCGAAACAGACAAGTGGTTGTTGGTGGATACTTCCAAGAACGGCGTGCATGTCAACGGTCAAGCGGTTCAAGAAAAACATGAACTGCAAGACAGCGACGTGATCGCCATTGCGACGGCGGCGAAATTAGTTTTCATCGCCTCGGAAGCTACGCTGCCTCTCTCGCTGTCATTGCCCAAAGGCGGGCGGCTCAAACTCGATGTGTTGTCGCGCCGTGTGTGGGTGCATGGACACGAAATTGATCCGCCCTTTTCGTTGCCGCAATATCGCTTGTTGGAATTATTGTATGCGCGCAACGGTGAAATTTGTACGCGCGAGGATGTAATCAAATCTGTTTGGCCCGAAGCGCAGATTGATGGAGTCTCGGAACAATCCATTGACGCTTTGGTGCGCCGCTTACGTGACCGCCTGTCTGAATCGGACGCTGATCATCAATATATTGTCACGGTGCGTGGGCATGGATTCCGACTCGATAATCCGAGTCAATAATGAAAAAAGTCCGACACGGTCTCGCGAAGCGTCCCGTAGCGAAGAGGCGCGGATGAGACCGCATCGGTCTGAATACAAGCACATTAACCCGCGCTAAGAATAACTTGACTTAGTTGTTTCGTATGTTGTATATTGTTTCACAGAGTTGGAGCCGTCGTGAGGCGGCTTTTTCTCTGATACGTGGCTAATAACGCGCACACGGCATGAAAGCGATAGCGGTGTGCGCGTGCTATGTCAAAAAGAATCTCACAGGTAATATTAAAAGGACAACATGATTCAAGTCGAAGGACTCACTAAACGTTATGGCTCTCGCCTTGCCATTGACCATCTGACGTTCCACGCCGACAAGGGTGAGATCGTCGGTTTTCTCGGACCCAATGGCGCGGGCAAAACCACCACGATGCGCATCCTCACCGGTTACATGCCGGCTTCGGAGGGTAAGGCAATTGTGGCCGGTCACGATGTGTTCACCGATTCGCTCGAAGCGCGCAAACGTATCGGTTATTTGCCAGAGACGGTGCCGCTTTATACCGAGATGTCGGTCTGGCAGTATCTCGATTTTATGGGCGAGCTGCGCCAACTTCCGAATCGGGATGATCGAATTGAAGAGGCAATGGAGTCGGTGCATATGACTGACCGCGCTGATTCACTCATCGGCAATCTCTCCAAAGGTATGCGGCAGCGCGTGGGGTTGGCGCAAGCGTTGTTGCACAAACCGGAAGTGTTGATTCTTGATGAGCCAACCATTGGTTTGGATCCAGCGCAAGTGAAGGATGTGCGCGAGTTGATCCGCGAGATCGGCCGTGAGCGCACAGTGATGCTCTCGACGCATATCCTGTCCGAAGCGCAGGCGATCTGCAACCGTGTGTTGATCATCAATAAGGGAAAGATTTTGGCAGAGGATACGCCGGACCGGCTGCGCGCCCGACTCAGTGGCGGCGACCGCGTGGGTGTTAAGGTGATGGGCGATGGCGTTGGTTTAACGGAAGCGTTAAACAAAGTTCCGGGTGTCAGCGGAGTCCACGCTATCAAAGATGGCGAATATGAAATTGACGTCACGCCGGGTGGCAACATCCGACCGGAGATCGCCAAAGCGGTGGTGAACGGCGGCTGGGGTTTGATGGAGTTGAAAGCGATGGGCATGAGCCTCGAAGAAATTTATTTGCAGTTGGTGCGCGAAGAAGCGGAAGAAGAGGAGGCGCAAAATGCGTAACACTTGGACAATCGCTAAACGCGAGTTCACGCATTATTTTGTTTCGCCAATCGCTTACGCGGTGGCGGTGTTGTTCCTTTCGATCTTGGGTTTGCTTTTTGTGGCTAACGTGAATAACGTGGCGCAGCAAGGCGGCTCGCCTTCGATTAGCTTTGTGTTTGGACCTTTGACAACGTTGTTGCTTTTCTTTGCACCGGTGTTGACCATGCGTTTGTTAGCCGACGAGCAGAACAAAGGCACGTTGGAGTTGTTGTTGACCGCGCCGCTGCAAGAGTGGGAATTGGTTGTGGGCAAATGGTTGGGCGCGTGGATGTTTGGTTTATGTTTGCTGGCTACGACCACAATCTATGCCGTCATCTTATACGCTTACGGCAATCCGGATACGGGTGTGGTCTACGCCGGGCTGTTGGGCTTGGCATTGTTGATCGGCGCGATCTTGGCGATTGGCGTTTTTGCTTCGTCGGTGACGGGGAACTTGATCGCCTCGGTGGCAATTGGTTATGCGTTTGTGTTGACGATCTGGATCATCGGTTTTGTGGGGCAGGTGGTTCGGGTGTTGTTCGGCGGTAATCAAGTGATCGCCACGGTGACCGAGTATATTGACTTTGCCGGTCACTTCTCTAACACGTTTAATCGCGGCATCATTGATACAACGGATATTGTTTATTTTGTGAGCGTGATCGCCATTACTTTGTTCATGGCGACGCGCGTCGTGGAAGCGCGGAGGTGGCGCTGATGGAAATTAAAGGCAAGCATCTATATGGATTGAGCGCATTGCTCTTAGGCATTGTTGCGCTCGTCTTTTCACTTTTTTACTGGTTCATCAACCGTGATTTCGATACCACGGTTAAGGCAACGCTCGCCGCTGGGTTGATCGGGTTGGCGTTGGCGGCGTGGTTGGAGATCGATCTGATTACCGCCGCGCTTAAATCACGTCAGGCAAAATATGGCGTGGAGGCTCTGGCGCTGACTTTTGTGTTCTTGATCGTGGTCGGCTTGATCAACTACATCTTCTATCAAGATCGTTTTAAGAAGCGCTGGGACTTGACCGAAAACAAAGAGAATACACTCGCGCCCGAAACGCTCAAGACGTTGACCGAGCTCAAAGAGCCGGTGAAGGCAGTGGGCTTCTACACCTCGCAATCCGCGTTTAATCAAGAGAGCGCAGATAAGCTGCTGAAGAATTTTAGCGAGAACAGCGGTGGCAAGTTCTCTTACGAGTTTATTGATCCGCAACTGAAACCGACTCTGGCGCAGGAATATAACGTGACGCGCGATGCGACTCTTTACATCGAACGCGGCAAACAACGCGAAGCAGTAGACTTCGCCGATGAGCAATCGATCACCAACGCCATCATCCGCCTCAACAACCCGACGATCCGCGTGGTGTATTTCTTGGGCGGGCATGGTGAGCGCGATATTGAAGACGGCTCGGAGTTGGGGCTGATGAATATCCGCACGTCGCTGCAGAGCGTGAACTACAAGGTGATGCCGTTGAAAGCTATCACCGCAACGATCCCGTCGGATGCGTCGGCGATTGTGATCGCCGGACCCACCAATCCTTACACTCAAAGCGAAGTGGATGTGATTGCGAAATACTTGGCGGGCGGCGGCAAGGCGGTCTTTGTGCTTCGCCCTTCGCCGTTGATGGGCATCAAGAAAGGCGAACCTGATTTACTCGCCGACTATCTAGCGAAGTCGTGGGGTGTGACGCCGCGCAGTGACGTGGTGATCGATCCATCGCAATACGTTCCTCAACTCGGTCCGTTAGCGCCAATCTCAACTAAATACAGCCAGTCGAATCCTATCCTAGGTGAATTGAAGAATATCGCCTCGTTCTATCCCTCGACGCGCAGTTTCGTTGTAGCGGATGCCGCCACTGCGCCAGCCAATGTGTCGCCGTCAACTCTGGTGCAAGCCAGCGCGACAGCTTGGGGCGAAACCGATTTTGATTCGATCAATGCCGGCAGCCCCCAACCTGATCCGAATGAGGCAACGGGTGAGTTGGTGATCGCCGCGACCTCTGAAAACAGCAGCACCAAAGGTCGGGTAGTGGTGTTTGGCAGTGGCGATTTCGCGGTCAATCAATTTGATCGTCAAACGATCAATGGCACGATCCTGATCAACTCGATCAAATGGGCTTCAGGCAACGATTCGCTGATTGCCCTCACGCCCAAGAAGAACACGCTGCGCACGCTTAACATTTTCTCGATCCGCGATCAGACGATTGTGTTTATCCTGTCGTGCTTGTTGCCGCCGTTCTTGGTGATCCTTGGCGGGGTCGCCATGTGGTGGTCGCGCCGACGCAGTAACGCATGAACAACCAACGCACTTTTGTTATCTTGTTGATGGGCATTTTGGTGTTGGGTGGGTTTGTCTATTACATCAACGTGAATCCGGATGTTCTCAAAGAACCTTCGTCAGCGACTGCCGCGCCGTTGCCAGAGAAGTTGCTTAACACGCTTCCCGAAAACGTTGCCAGCTTCTCGGTAATGGATCGCGTAAAAGGGATCACCTTCACGGCGAGTGTAAACGAGAAGGGTATTTGGCAGATCAAGGAACCGCAGCCAGGGGATGCCGACTCGACCCGAATTAATTCGGCCGTCTCTACGTTGACGTCGCTTTACCCGTCGCGCACTTTCACCGAGTCGGTTAATCTCACCGAATTCGGAATCCTCAAACCCGATTACGTGGTCGAGATCAAACAGAAGAACGGCGCAACGTTGAGGATGGAAGTGGGTAAAAAAGATGCAACCGCTTCGGGATACTACGTGCGGAAGGAAGGCGCGCAAAGTGCGGTGTTGATTCCAACTGCGGCTTTGGATTCGGTGTTGAGCCTTCCGTCATCGCCGCCCATAGCGACTCCTACGGTGTTGCCGACTCTGCCTGGTCCGCTTCCTTCGGTTTCCACGCCCGTGCCAACCGCCACCTCCGCGCCATAACGGCTCGCTTCCGTGTAACCGACGCTTAACATAAGCGCGAAGTAAGCCTTTTTGAGGCACTTCGCGCTTTTTATGTAGAGCAAATTGCCAATTGGCTCTACTTGCCAGTTGCTTTACAAATTAATTGGGAGTATTCTATTGACCGATATGATTAAACGTAAACCTATTTCCAAGTCTGCCAAGACTTCTAAACAACGCGCAAAACTATTAAGAAAAGCGGCGCAGAGAATCCGCCCCAAGACTACTGTGGTCGGGCGCAAGAGTGCCAATCTGGCGACTGCGCCAGTGGGCGTTGCCCCCGGCGCGGAAGACGCCGCCCCCGCCGAAGAAGACAGTGACGCTCTGAATCAACTGCTGGAGGTCGGCAAGAATCGCGGCGTGGTCACGTACGACGACATCTTGCGGTTCTTCCCCGATGCCGAGCGCGACATTGAGCAACTCGAAGAAGCCTACGCCGCGCTGCAAGCGGCGGGCATCGAGTTGGTGGATACCGCTTCGATTGAGGACGAACCGACCGATGAAGAGGTCGAGGAGATCGAAGAAGAGGAAGACAACATCCGCGATCTCGCCAACGACGATTCGTATCTCTCGGCGATTGACGCCGACGACACCATTGGCTTGTATCTCAAAGAGATCGGGCGCGTGCCTTTGCTCATCGCCGCCGAGGAGGTGGCTTTGGCGAAGCGCATGGAGAAGATGAAGTTCGCCCGCGAGCGTTTGGCGAAGGGCGGCAAGATCACCCACAAACAAAAAGGGCGATTGCAATATGATATTGAAGATGGCTGGGAGGCGCGCGAACATCTGATCACAGCCAACTCCCGTCTGGTGATCAGCGTCGCCAAAAAATACATGGGGCGCGGAGTGCCGTTCCTCGACCTGATTCAAGA
>Ga0233420_10000744_pt1 | contig 13190 bp, 15 predicted proteins | sample Watercolumn_Mata_4_FD_183009 | JGI IMG/M metagenome (GOLD analysis project Ga0233420, IMG submission 183009) | Freshwater microbial communities from Lake Matano, South Sulawesi, Indonesia - Watercolumn_Matano_2014_102_MG | ecosystem: Environmental > Aquatic > Freshwater > Lake | place...
CCCCGGAATGAACCAAAGCATGGAGAGGGCGATTGCGATAAGTACTGTACCCATCATGACTCTCAGCCCAAAAAGCGACTGCCACAAGCGGATACGTAACGGCTGCTCGGATGTCCCTACAGCTCGCTGCACGTACACGGCATTTAACCCAAAATCTGAGAGCGTATAAAAAAACGCGGCATACGTCGTTATTTTGACAAAGTCACCATATCCTTCGGGACCAAAGCGTTTGGCGATCATAAAACTAATAATCGCCATACTCAAAACACTCACCGCCCTGCCGGCAAGCTGGCTTATGGTATTGGTGGCTACGATAAGACGGAGAGAGTGAGGGGACAACCATCGAGCAAACATGGCCAGGTTGTGAAATTTCGACCATTGCGTTTTATGTCGTCGAAATCTCAATCTCCTTTCGTATTACAAATCCTTTCATAAAATTCAAGATAGCTTATCCGACGCACAATGAACGAAGACGTGTCGAAATTCTACTACCTGGCATGGGGCAATTGTAACAGAAGACTCTGAATAATGAATACTGAATTATGAATTATAGAAGAAAATGTCTTTTACTCACGATTCATGCTTCATAATTCATGATTCGTGAGAATGGCCATAAGGATTGTGGTGTCTCTGCAAAACTAAACCGATAACCACCGTGAGGAGAAGTTGTCCTTGTTGAAGGGTCACGGGGTAGTGATCAACGAGTCCTAATACCAACAGCACAATCAACGATATCCTTCTCATATTTCCCTTATTGTCCGCATTTCCCAAAATTCCCCTCCAAACAAGCCAAAGAAACAAAACCAACCCCACCATCCCTGTCTCAGATAACAGAAGCAGATAAATATTGTGTGTGGGTTGCAAAAAATTTACTTCGCGTGCATCAGTGAACTTGGGAAGTTCAACGAGGAAATTCCCCAATCCGGCGCCGACGAGGGGAGAGTGCTGCCATATACGAATCGCAGCCTGATTCAGTTCAATTCTTCGCTCAAACGATTCATCTGTACGCTGTATAGTCAATGATCCTTGAATCATGAATAACGAATAAAGAATTATGAATAACACAAAACCAGCGAACAATGCCTTTTTCATGATTCGAAATTCATAATTCATAATTCTCGCGCTGCTTAGCGCGATTGCGACTCCTCCCACTATCCACGCACTTCGGCTAAACGTTATACATAACGCAAGTAATCCTACAGTGATGGTAAGCAGGTCATACAATTTTTTCCGTTTTGTGTTGTGCATCATGACCGGAAGAAGCACTGCCAGAAATCCGCCGAGGACATTCGGGTGGGGAAATGTGGCATAGGGGCGAAGCAACAGTTGCGGGACGTCCAAACGGGCAACCCCTGGGGTAGTGACGGTAAACGATCGTTCCCCAAGCAACCACAAAGGCCCGCCGACGGAATGCTGGAGGATAAACTGAGTGATGGCTAGCACAGACGAGTACAGCACGCCGATAGATAATGGAAACGTTACCCAAGACAAATCTGGTCGAGTCTTGATGATATACCAACCAAGACCTACAAACTCCGCTACCTTAACCCACTTATACACGGCTACCCAAGGGCTTGTAGCAAACCAGATATTGAAAACGACAAACAATATGAGAAGCGTGAATAATGAATTATGAATAATGAATGAAGACAGAGAGAGTTTCCTTCGCATTTTTCTCATGATTCCTAATTCATGATTCATAATTCTAGGGAATCGCTCCACGAACCAGGACAACAATACAAAAATAGTAAGCACATCTGTTACATACAGTGTGGGGGAGAGATAATCGATTCTTCTGCCAAGGAGGTGCGCCCACTGCGGCCAGAAGTGTAACCCGAGCTGGGTAGGGAGCAAAACAAGCAGCAGGAAAAATAATCTCTGGTGGAGGCGTTGAATACTGAATTGAGAATACTGAATCATGAAGGAAATAATTTTGATTTCTTAATGAGTCCTGAAATAATCTTATGCGCAACGACACTTTGATGAGCTAAAGAAGAAAAAATATTCCTTGATATATATCCCACATCACGAGCGACTAATAGCTGATTTTGTAGTTCAGTGAGAGAACCTAGCGCCATGAAATAAAACTGGATTTTTTCTTTATATGACTGCCTGCTAAACCCCTCTGCGATATTAGAGGTGATCGATACTGAAGATCTGCACATCTGATTTACTAAAGCAAATGTCTCTTTTGGCGGAAAATCCTTAACCACTTTGTAAACCATCACGACAAGCCTATGACCTTCCTTCCACGCATTAAGCTGCGTGAATGAAGTAATTTTTCCTTTCTCTGTATTCATGATTCACTATTCAGTATTCACAGATCGTGAACAGTATAGTGTATTGGGATAAAGAAGAAAATTATAGAAGGTCAGCTCTTTGGCTTAACCAGCAGCACCCGGCCGTCTCCCTCGCCCACAGATTCTGTCTCTATGCGCTCATCGCCTGAGAGTGTCAGGTGTATGATGCGCCGCTCGGCGGGGGAGAGGCGGGAAAGTTCCACTGGTCTTCCGAGTGCCAGCGCCCGTTCTGCTGCGCGTTGCGCAATGTGCATCAACGCTTCTTCCCGTTTCTCCCGGTAATCTCCGATATTGACGTATGCTTTCACCCATCGGCCAAGTTTTTTGGAAATGATAATCCCTAGGATAAGTTGCAGACTCTCAAGCGTTTTGCCGTGATGACCGATCAAGAGTCCGGTTTCTTCTGTAGAAATATTGACCCGAAACGCGCCGGTCTCATCGGTCGTCACCGAAACAGAACCTGCAATCTCAAGTTTCTGTAGTAATTCTTCAACGATTTCCTGAACTGTTTTTACATCTTCCATAAAATCGTATATGGGATTTTGTATATGGTATATGGGTACTAACCAATATACGAAACACGATATACCAAAACCCGATTTTTATTTCTCCCTGTTGATTTGTAGCTGCTGCATGATACCAAACAGCCCAAACACGTTCCAGTAGAGTGCTAGTCCCAACGGGAACTGGTACGCAAACATGCCAAACATGACGGGGGTGATTAACGCCATCTGCTTTTGCATCTCTGCTGCTGTGTCCTCTGGCTTCTTCTCATCCTTCTTTTCTACTTTTGCTAATTCTTGGGCCGGCCGTGACGCAGGAACGGCTGGTCCTGAGCTTGTCGAAGGAAGCATCAGCTTAGATTGCCACCACTGAAGGAGTGCAGTAATCAGGGGAACGAGAAGGAGCCACCACCCGTGCGTCTGCCACTCGCTTGGCTTGATGCCAAGGTTGGTGCCCAAAAATGAAAGATCCAACGAGGCAAGCTTCAACGATGAAACGTAGAGAATTTGATTGATGTCAGCAATAAGCTTTTCGATGTTCCCGTTTTGGAGCACCTGATAAAAAACGTTATAGAGCGCAATGAGCACGGGAAGTTGGATAAGGAGGGGGAGACAGCCGGCAGCAGGATTGATGCCGTGCTGTTTATAAAGATCTAATTGTGCCTGCTGCAGTGCTTTTTTGTCGGCTTTATGTTTGGCGCTTAATGCATCCAGGTGAGGCTTGAGGGATTGCATTTTTTTGGCGGACTTCATTTGCGCGGCCATGAGGGGATAGAGAAGTAACCGGATGAGGATCGTAAGCGCGATAACGGCAAACCCCAATGGCCCGGGAATATGGAGCCACTCAAAGAGCTTATAGAGCGCTACCAATACGTTCACAATCGGCCAGACAAAGAATTGGTTCCAAAGATTCGGATTGGTCATAGGTTCGTATATAGGTCACGGTATATGGTATATGGATTCAAAAACCGATATACGAAATACGATATACCATTTACCTATGTTTGGGTATGGGGTCATAGCCACCTTTACCCCACGGATGACATCGTATGATCCGGCGCAACCCTACCCACGATCCGTAGATTATACCATAGCGCTCGATCGCCTGGTACGTGTACTCGCTGCATGTTGGCTGATACCGGCACGCGTTATCCACAAGCCAAAGTGATTTAAGAAGTCCCGTGTCAGGTGATAGATATCGCTGGTAAAAACGGATGGAATGCAGGATAAAAGACGTGAATACTGAATACTGAATGGTGAATACTGATTTTTGTTGCCTTTTAGTCTTATTCATAATTCATGATTCACTATTCAGTATTCAACAGCTCAGCCTTCTTAAGCAATTCAGTCATGATTCCTTCAACTTCCTGCTCGCTATCAGGAATCCGCCGTCTTACAATCAACACCCCATCAACACCATTCTCTATGGACGGCAGCTGCCGTCGCACTGCCTCACGCACCAACCGCTTCATACGGTTTCTGTGAGTGGCGCGTTTATCAATCTTACTTGAAACGACAACTGCAAAACGTGGTGGGTGAGAGGTGGTTTTATAGACCAGATCCATCGCTTCACCACGGATCCTCTTCCCAGTCTTGAGTATTGGGGATATATCTTGCGAGAGGAGTCTATTTAGGCGGGGGAGCATGTTACACCGTCAATCGCTTCCGACCGGTGAGTCTTCTGCGTTTCAAAACGAGTCTGCCTTTGGCACTCTTCATGCGTCTGCGAAACCCATGGGTGCGCTTTCTTTTGAGTTTTTTCGGCTGATATGTTCGCTTGGGCATGGTGGAGAGTATTATAGCCGATCTTGTAAGTGAGGACAATTGTGAAAAATCACTTTAACTTTGGCCATTCTTCAGGATCGGGGAAGACTCTTGAGTCTTTACGATATATAGGAGTTTCGTTACGAGAAAAGCGTCTACCCCTATATTTGATCACAAATATACCGCTCACTGAACAAGCGTGACTGAGTCGATATTTAATACGACCCAAGGACCAAAAATGTCTTGACAATCTTCAAGAATACATTGTTTTGACGATCCAACGAACTTACCCATTATTTGCACTCTTTTACCAACAAAATTTTTTAAATCAACTTTACTATTACCAACAAGCACGGCAAAAGAATTTTTAGCTTCCAAGGCGGTCCAGATATGCTCGCCTTTATATTTAACAAAATAGTATTTGTCACTAGGATTGTTCTGGGTGGTAATTTGTAGATTATTATTCATTGCTATAGGCGATTTAGCTATAGTATAAATGGCATCCTTATCATCTAGTGGAAAAAATTGAGGCTCAGGTTTTGTATAGAGGACATACAAGACATAGCCTATTAAACTTATAACACCGATCGGAACCAAAAAAAATGAAATGAGTAATAATTTGCGTACAATTATAGAGGTCACGGCTAAATTATATCATTATTATTAAAGAATTGGGTGGCAGAAAAGGTTATTACAACTTGAATAATACGGGGGCATGCGGGTTAAACAAATCCCGAAATGTTACGCCAAAACGGATCATATCCGATATGATTGCTTTAACATAGAGAAGGGGGAGCACAGTGAGCAAAATTCTCCACCAATTCAATGCTTCTTTCCTATCGAATGATAATAATGATAGATAACTCCCAACACAAATCATGGTAAGGATATTACCAGGGACCATTCCAAACATATCAGAATATAGAATCATTATCGGCGGGTTGATATTGATCAACAAGAATTCCAAAATAAGTAGCATTGAAGTTAGAAGGTGTATCACCGAGGCCCATATGCTTACACTATTAGTTATTTTCATACCTGCATTATATCATCAAGTTGCGGGCTCAAAAAAAAGCCCAAGAGGTGAAACACGATTTACGTGAATTCGACCTCTTGGGCCATGAAGCACCTAACAGGAATACTTTATCTTCCAGTTGGCATTAACGAGAATAAAGGGATGACTAAACGCGTATCTCGTGCTAATACCGAGAAAAACTGCTGCATCAGTCTCTCCTGCATATCCGTCATGCCTGACACCTGCGTCGTTGTTTGGCACAAGCTTGCCTCCATAAAATATCTCATATGGTTCTTGTACCCATTTTGGGATCTCTAAAACAAACCACCCCATACTCGGCCGGAAATGCGCTTGCACGTTGACGGTGCACGGGTTTGGTTCGCGTGGTTGTGAGCTTCCATCAGATTCCTGACCGCCGCTAAAATCCGGCTTCAGCGTTGCTTGCGGCCTCGGCGTGGGCGGGGCTTTCGTCGGTGCTGGTTGTTGACCTTCGTTATACTGTGCAATCCATCCCTGGACCCCGGTGGCCTCTATGGTAACCTGTTCCCAGGTGTACCCTTCCGTACAGGTCCTAACCTCATGCGAGACCAAGCGTGTATTCTCGGGTATTTCTTGAATCCTCCTCGAAGAAAACGATGGTTCCTCATGTAACCATATGCGCCCATCGTCATCTTCATCCTGAAGGATCACTACGTCATTCAAATTGTGACTAAATCCAGGACAACCACCTCCAACTTTAGGAATTTGGGGCTGTTGTTGCGGTTGAGAGGTAGGAGGACCAGACTGCGGCCGTGGTGCGGGCGACCCCAAATCCTCGGATGAGCAGAACCAACTATACGGATCGTTGTACTCCGAATATTCTGGATAGGGGAGTCTCCCTCCATATTGCCAGCGGCAAAGATCGTAAAGATCCATGCCGGCCTGGGTCCCGTCGGACTTGAGGCATCCCCAGCTGTTGACGTTGTACTGGGTGGGGTCAATACGGGCCCCGTTGTACCCAAGGGATCGACAGTATCCGTCGAGGTCCATGTCGCCGGAATCCTGAAAAATCGGTGCGGCGAGAGTTGGACTGGCGCTCAACAAAACAAGCGCTGCGATGAAGAAAAGTTGCGTGAAGCGTTTTGTAGACATTGCGCACCTCCTTAGTGTGCGTGAAGAAAGGTGGGGCTAAGTAGCCAAGCGGAAACAAACACAAACAAAAAAACAATACATTACCAAGTAAGGCTCCAGAGATAAAAATTTATCTCCAAAATCTTACTTGGTACTATCCGCCTCAATGTGTCCTGCTTCACCTGTTGTTAAGGTGCGTGAAAGTGGTCAAGACGATCATAAAGATCGCGCTTGATCTGGATCATCAATGACCGGGGTCAACTGTAGGGCTTTGCGAGGAGAAAATCAACTTAACGACCCGAACTTCTTCACCCACTCCTTAAACTGGTTCCCGCGATCTTCGTAATCGCGAAACATGTTGTAGCTGGCGCTCGCTGGGGAGAGCAAGCAAATTTTCCCTTTCGGCGTGTGCTCATACGCAAGTCGCACTGCTTCCTCCATCGAACCGACAGCGTATGTATGAATCTTGGTCTTGACCACCCTGGCTATTTTTTTACCGGTATCTGGAAACAGGATGAGTGTGTTAACGCTGGAGTGCCCAAGATAACTTCCGAGCGCGCTATAATCCAGTCCACGATCGTAACCTCCGGCTATCAGGGTGACCACTTTTCCTCCCAGTGCCTCAAGTGCATGGATCGTCGCTTCCGGAATCGTTGCGAGTGAATCATTATAAAAACGTACCCCTCGGTGCTCGCCAACAAATTCCAGCCGGTGAGGAAGCGGAGAAAAGGTGGCAAGTTGCTTTTGGATCACCTGTTCCGGGACATTCATGAAACGGGCCACTTTCACCGCCGCTGCGATATTTTCTCTATTCCCTAAAAGGGTGGTCTTATATACGGCATCCAGCGTTTCTCCTCGCACGAGATGATCGCCTGGCTTCTGAAAACGGAAAATATTTTCTTTCGCTCGTTTGTAGGAGGCAAAGTCGGGATAATAATCCAGGTGTTCGGGGACAATCTCTAAAAGCACGGCAATCTTTGGGCTGTAGCGGATATCGACCAGTTGGTGACTCGAGAGCTCGATCACAAATACCGTATTCTTGGATGAGCCGGAAAGCGCATCGAGCATGGGATTACCTATGTTGCCCACCAAGCGGACGTCGGGGTAGACAACGCGCAGAATGTGTGCGATGAGGCTTGCGGTAGTACTCTTGCCTTTGGTGCCCGTGATCCCAATGGTTTTACCTTGAACCCGAGAAAAAAAGATGTTGGTTGCCGAGGTGATGTGTCGCGCTCTACCCAACAGATACGGCGGCACCCCGGGACTCCGTACGACAGTATCGTACTCCGCAATATGGGAAAGGTACTCCGTCCCGTCTTTCTGGTCGGTAACAGCGATGCGAAGCTTTGGGTAGTGTTTCTTAAGCCACGCGTGGATGCTTTTTCCCTCCCGACCGTAGCCCAAAATAAGCGCCGATCTCCCCCGTACTTCTGGCTGCTTCGTTCTCATATTCATTATTCACTATTCATAATTCATGATTCATGATGCAGCATTCACTATTCCGTCTTCACGTCCGTCCGCGCGCGCTCCCACGTCTTCCGAAGAATGGTCAGGTGCTCGGGCGGGAGATTGTAGGTATCTCCCCAGTTATCTATAACCGATTCTTTGAGTCTCGCGACATCAGATTCGCTCAGATTTAAGTCGCTCTTTACCTTGAGCAGCCCCTCGGGCACCTCACGCGATTCATGTATGTACTTGGTAACGGCAAGAACAACCGCGAGTTTCGCTTCATCGCGGGTTCCCACGCACTCAAAGGGTTTGACCGGGGTGAGTCCCACAAGTGCCCGCACATGATCAATAATTTCTTCTCTTGTCAGCAAATCTCCGCCAAAGATAACCACCATCTGCTCCTGTGAGAGAAAAGGGGAGAGCGTAAGGTAGGTAAATGCGCATTTGGGGCAAGCACCACACCATGTATTATGCTTGCTTCCGACGTTGCAGCTTCGGAAAGTCGTAAAGAATTCCGGATGCTTCGAGAATATGAGACTTATCTGCACATCGTTAAGCGGCCGGAGCAGACTAAAGTAATTGGCGGGTCCCTCAAACGCATTAAGGACATACGCGCGAAACGCTTGCTCAAACCGGAAACTTTTTGAGTACTGGTGGTTTACTTCCAATCCCTTATACATCACGTTTCCTTCGCTCGCACTTTTCTCGTTGGAAACGATCACATTTTCGTGGCCATTAAGCGCTGCTACCGTTATCCCCAAAAATGCGAGGTAGGCCGAGAACGGCGTGTGGCCGTTGAGATACCCCTCTTTGTTGAGTTCCAATAATTTGGGATCGATGGTTCGTCTGACAATGATCGGATCCGACAATCCTGCTGCCCGAATATTTTCGAGTGCAGCCTTGGTATTACTCGTGGACTCCAAAATCATAGTTTGGATTGTTCTATCACTCTGTTTCATAATCCCCAGCGTCACTGCTGAATCCTTCCCGCCGCCGACAAGCACCAAATCTGAAGTCGGCAGAGCAGAAGCGGGGAGGCGTGTCGTTTCGAGCGTTGTCACGGCCTTGGCAGAACTCGGGTTACGGACGGAACCATGATCTGGACCTTGACGACGCGAGAACCACGGCATGCCGACCTCAGCTTCTGCGGACACGTGAATCTTAAAAAAATCCGGCTTGGTGAAGTCGATCTGGTTTCGAAAGAAAAATTCGCCGAGACCGTGGATAAACAGGTCGTACCAAAACCGAATCTGCCCCTCGCTAAGGACCCCCGCTTCGACGACAAATTCCTTGGGGCAGGCGGCTTTCCAGTGGCTGATTGCCTCAATGAGGCCCAGATTGAATGCATACGGCGCAAGCCTCGCCTCCACCTCCAAGGTGTAGGCTCGATTGTAGGGAATCGTTACGTTTGGCCGAAACACGATATCCGGCTCGAGAGAGAACTCGTGCGAGATGGTGATACTCTGGTCAGAGTGCGTGATCGTGTAGGTTTTGTATACCAATCGGGGGTGCTTGAGCCTCAGTTGTTCCAGCGTCATGCCACTTATTGTACCAAAATCAGCACTATTTGCTTATGATACAATAGCGGACGGGTGTATGACGATATTAACCAAACCCATTCCCATCACTGACCTTCAAACGCTGGCAAAAAAGCGATTTGGGAACCTCGTCAAAGCCGTCGTTGACGTAAACCGCGAAATCGTGGCAATTGATGCGGATCTTCATGCGGACGAAGAAGCCGCGCTTCTTGCTCAAGGGAGCAGCCAATCTGATCTTTGGGGGATAAACCTGTATCCTGACCTGCCTGCAGACCAAATGATCGAGTTTGATTCAATGATCAACCTGCGCCCATCTGCAGGCAATATGTCCCGCGGTATCGATGACACGTCCTTGCAGCACAAAATCCGCGTTATTATTAATAAACTCATCGTCCAGTAGGTATGCAACATCAGGATTTGACGAAAGATCGATGGGCAAACTTCACACTGCGGGAGCAACTCGCCAATGTCGGCAGCGAAGTTATTCGCGCCGTAAATTGGCAAAAAAAAGGAAACATACAGTACGCGACACTCGCATTTTACCGAGCACTGGAACTTATTGATCTTACGCTTGCCAAACCATTACCGCTACCTGAGCTTTCTGAGATTGCGCGTCTTAGGGAGGTTCTCGTTGACTATTTCGGCGGGGGCAATATCTATCAATCATCCGAGGCGTCGTGGAAGTCCTACTTTCAGGCATTTACCTTGGCCGCAGCACTAGAGCGAGAAAAGACGTAAGATAGCTGACGTCTGGATGCGACACTGCTCAAGCGTCATGCCCGTATTGTATCAAATTATGGCGCGACCTCCTGCCATTTGACGGGGATGTCCAGTACGCTGCATAACAGATTACCAAAAAGGAACGTCCATAAAGGGGATTTTATTCCTTCTTTTTCACATCTATAACCGGCGGATTTCCTTCTCCAGCAAAGATCACCATCCTCTGGCACTTGGCATCACAGGCTACTCCCTGAACGTCATCGTGGGTGAGCACCGCCACCTGGTGGTACAGGGGGAGGATCCTTAGCTCAAAAGGATCCAACTGATCAAGAGACTTGTCTACAGAAATCGCGCCAACGATGCCATTGTTGTCAACGCCCCAGAATGCCGTAGAGAAGTGTGTCCCATAGGGTCCATCTACCCACGTCCAGAAGCCGTTTTCTTCCGTAAGGTAGGCAGGGTCGTTCTTTAACACATAGATGGTGGCGCCGGATTTGGGACTGATGGTCCAGGTGTATTCTGTGGGGCCAACATGGAATGTATAGGTAACATTACCACGCTGTAAATCTGTGTTAAATTGATAATCATTAGCATTTGGATGAGTAACAGAGTAATCTTTCCTCAAATACGTCAGTAGCTGCTCTGTATAATTGGGCAACGGAGAGGAACCTTTCTCTTTCCTTGTCTGTGTTAATGCTGATATGATTTGCTCTCCATTTAGTCCTTTCTCAATTAATAGTCTTGTAGGCCCAACATCATTACTCGCATTGCTTTCAACATATCCTCCCTTTCCATCAGGGACATATTTAATATCCCAAGGAACCAAGGGTATTTCTGCCATCGGCCGGAACCAGCCTTTATATCCCGATTCTGGAATCACAGTGTAGGTGTAGGTATATCCATTTTCCACAAGCTTGTCTCCTGCTTTAGGCCCTGCCTCCGTCGGCGTCGGCACGGCAGTCTCGGTGGCGGCTACGTTTGTAGGAGTCGGAGCTAAGGAAATCTCACGTGGCGTTGGAGTAGGCAGCACTGCGGGCGTACACGCACCAAGGAGGAGAGAAAGGCCTGCTAACCCAAGAATTGTTCTCTTCCGGCGATCAGCGCTTGTTACAAACACACCTGCAGCGAGTGGCTGGAGGTCGGTAAACAGTCGAAGGCGCGCTGCTTGCTCAACATTCATACGGAATGTATGTTCGCTCCTAACCGTACTTCCCAAGTCAAACTTTCGTTGAGAGAAGAAATCATCTCCGCGCAGGGGGGCGTGGAGACCGGGGCGGTCAATGGCAAACACTCTGGGATCGAGTGGTCGTGGCGTATTGGCTTCAATGGCCATAGAATCGACCTATAGTAACATCTTAGGGTTATACAGTCAATCTTGAAAAGCCTCGTGTATGTCGGGATTCGTATATCGTAGGTTGGGTAAGCCCTCTACATCATGGACTTAGACTTTTTGATCAGACCGGTGAGAAGTTTACCTGCCCGCACCGCTTGATGAGCTAAATTGTTAAATACAGTCCTAGAAATATATCCTACATCTCGAGCGATAACGAGTTGATTTTCTACTTCAGTAAGAGAGGCTCTCGCTGTTGCATAAAATTGCATTTTCTCCCTCCAAGAGTTTCTACTAAATCCCTCTGCTATATTTGAAGTTATGGAAACTGCCGCCCGGCGGATTTGACTAGTGAGGCCAAATAGTTCTTCTTTGGGAAATGTTTTTGTTTCTTTGTAGATCGACAAGACTAATACGTGTCCTTCTTTCCAAGCATCCAACTTGGTGAATGAAGTTATTCTTTCTTCACCCATATACGATATACCATTACCCAATTCCCGCCGAGTCTGACTCGGCGGAGCCCCTTATGGGGCGACTTCCTGCCACTTGACCGGCACATCCATCATGGCCTGGGGCATGGCGAGGAGGAGTGCTGGGTTGTAGGTGAAGAGTTCCGATGAGTACGCCGTATTGTCTCCATATCCTTCCAAATCGCGCTGGAGGAGGAAGTCGCCGGCGATGAACATGCCCTCACCCACAAATCGGGATGTGGGAGCGGCGGTAGAGGCGCCCGTTGCAAATGTGCCGGTGGGCGACGTGATGTAGATACCCTCCACCACCGATGTCGTCGATGTTGGGCCGGTACCAACAGTGTCAGCGACCGTGATGTTCCCGTTGACGATAAATGCCAGAAATCCGTTCCCGGTGATATTGATCCTGTCGCCGATAGTCAGGTTGCCGTTAACCAGAATCACGATCGACTCACCACTCCCCACATTCCAGTTGCCGGAGGTCGTCATGTCGCCGACGACATAGTATGGCGTCTCGCTCGTCGGAGGCTCGGTCACGGCGAGTAAATTACTAAATGCAGGCTCGGTGGTTGGCGTCGTCGGGGCACCAAAGCGGCGGTAGAAGAAGTCATAGTAGTTCACGACTGTATTCGTTGCATTGACCAACCAGTTGGTGCTGGAGACATTGCTTGCTCCTTGGAGGCTTGCTGACGCGTCAAAGTCAAAGCTTGAGCCGTAGGTGACGGTGCCGGGATACCCGCTCGTCCCATCGGCCACAAACACCCGGGGGGTGATGCCGGAGGGAATATACGAGCGCAGTGTGCCTGATGCGTACACGTCGCCACCCTCCGCCTGCACCCACGGCGAACCATAGGTGTAGCCGAGTTCCCACGACAGCGTCTCGCCTCCGTTGACCTGCCCTGTGCGACTAAGGGTATACAGCACCCCGTCTCTATACGCACACACCTGGGCAAACACGTAGTTGGAGTCTGGGGGGGTATCCACCAGTGTG
>Ga0233420_10000745_pt1 | contig 13189 bp, 16 predicted proteins | sample Watercolumn_Mata_4_FD_183009 | JGI IMG/M metagenome (GOLD analysis project Ga0233420, IMG submission 183009) | Freshwater microbial communities from Lake Matano, South Sulawesi, Indonesia - Watercolumn_Matano_2014_102_MG | ecosystem: Environmental > Aquatic > Freshwater > Lake | place...
ATGGCTGAAGTTAAAATCCCTCAGCACTCGAAGGAAGCCGAGAAATCGGTTTTGGGTGCTGTGCTTATAGATCGAGACGCGGTTGTTTCGGTAATCGAATTTTTGGAAGCAGACCATTTTTATGATCCCAAGCATCAAAGTATTTATTCAGCCATAGTTGATCTTTATCGTGAACGGGAACCGGTCGATGTGGTTACGGTGGCCGAAAAATTAAAGTCACAGAAGCTTCTTGAGGAGGTGGGGGGGATGGACTTTCTCAAAAGTTTGGCCTCAGGGGTGCCAACCTCAGCCCATGCTGCATCATATGCACACCTTGTGAAGGATCTTTATACCAAAAGATTAATGATTTCCACAGCTGCCGAAATCAATACTTTGGCTTTCGACGACTCTTCTGATATTCGTCAGATTCTCGATCAGGCCGAAGGGAAAGTATTTTCTCTAGCTCAGAGGCATTTAAAACAAGTTTTTATTCCTGTGAAGGATATTTTGGACGAATCTTTCGATAGGCTGGACGAACTTCACAAAACTGCCGGGAGCTTACGAGGGGTGCCTACTGGCTTTAGAGATCTTGACGATGTTTTGGCTGGGATGCAAAACAGCAATTTACTTATTCTGGCCGCCCGCCCAGGGGTAGGAAAAACGGCCCTTGCTTTGAAGATTGCCCAGCACGCTGCCTTTAAAGAAAAAATGCCGGTGGGAATTTTTTCGTTGGAAATGAGCAAAGAAGAGTTGATCGACCGTCTTTTGGTGTCTCAGGGGGAAATTGATGCTTGGAAATTAAAAACAGGGCAACTCAACGAACAAGAATTTTCCAAACTTTCCGACGCCATGGGGGAGTTATACGAGACGCCTTTATACATCGACGATACGCCAGGAATGTCCATTTTGGAAATGCGTACCAAAGCCAGAAGGCTGCAGGCGGAACATGGTTTGAAATTGATTATTGTCGATTATTTACAACTTGCCCGCCCCAGCCGTAACATGGATAATCGAGTTCAAGAGGTGTCGGAAATTTCCCAAGGGCTGAAAAACTTGGCCCGGGAATTAAAAGTACCAGTTTTGGCGCTTTCACAATTGTCCCGTCAAGTAGAGCAGAGGGGGATTAAGAAGCCTCAGTTGGCAGATCTAAGGGAATCGGGGGCCATCGAACAGGACGCTGATGTGGTGATGTTTCTGTGGCGTGAGGATGAAGAGATTTTGGAAAACATGACTCTTGATATCGCCAAACACCGAAATGGTCCCCTTCGCTCGGTCAAACTTCGTTTCCGTGGGGACAGAATCAAGTTTTATTCAGTTGAGGGTAAACGCACCATTCAATAAGTTGTACAACTTGACAACTTTCTTAAAATCATCTAATATAAAAGTATGACTTCGGTAAATACTTATGATTTTAGGAATGACATGGCCAAATATATTGCCATGGTTACTTCTGGTACAAAAGTGGTTCTTAAGAAATTTAATAAACCCGTAGCTATTCTCTCCTCTTACGAAGAACCAAACCTAGAAAGATTTTTTGGTTTTAGAAAAAATAATGAAACTACAGATAAGTATATGAAAAGAGTCAGGCGCTCGAAGACAGAAGTAGCTTGGACGAAGAGGTATGCAAGTTCTCGTTGATACGGATATACTGATTGCCTACACCAAAGGTCGCGATTTTGGTTTAAACTCGATTCTAACAAAAGACCCGTGCATTTGTCCGGTAACGGTCTCGGAATTTTTAAACGATAAATTTTTAAATAGCGAGTTCAAATACAAGCAATCGGTAGAGATGCTAGATAATTTTAGAGTGCTTGATATTAATCGTAGTATAGGCGAAATTGCCGGTGCAATTTTGAGAAAAGGGGAATGTCCTCATTTAGGCGATTCAATAATTGGCGCAACCGCTCTTTTTTATAATCTGTCTCTTTTTACCAACAATAAAAAACATTTTAAAAAAATAACTGGGATTAAATTTTACAGATAAGGATTGGTCGGGTAACCTCAGTGCTTACATCGAGTCGCAATTCTGAACCGTTGGGAAAAGTAATAGTTTTTTCTTCGTTCGGGCCGGTTTTAACTGTATCGCCTTCGTGACCAACTACTGTTCCAGTTGCAGAAGTAATGGTGACAGGTAGCCCACAACCGCATCAAAAATCAAAAAAATCAGCAGTGATACCAAACACCCCTTCACAATTTCATTGTAGCACAACAATTATCTATCATTTTTCATAAAAAAACCAGAATCACTCTTACCCATTGGTTTGATGACCATTGCAGCTTTGGTGGCTAGTCCGGTGATATCATATATTCCGATTTTTCATCTTGATATGTATCATTATGACCGCACCACGGATCACACTCATATAATTCCTTTCCTTGTGAAGGGGCTTATCAATATAGCGCTTCTTGCTGGAGATAGAACAAAGAAGTTGTTTTCCAAACGAGCTTAACTTATTAATCAACTTTTGCCTTAACTATATTGTTCTCTGGGTTTTTATGATTATATTTTGCCAAGATTTCTTTTTGTACCATATTAAAGGCATCCTCAATATCAACGCCTAATTGATTGGCTAAACGACAAGTTCCAAAAAACAAATCTCCAATACCGTCTTTAAATACCTCCTTATTTTCCTTGATACACCTGATTCTTTCTTTTTCTGTTTTATAACGAAGATATTGGGACATCTCTATTAATTCCTCATGAAGATGGTCGAACTTATCAACATTTGGCAAATCTTTCCAATTGTTACGTTTGGCAAAATTCCTTACTAACCTTTGTGCATCTTTTATAGTTTTAATCATGTCGTAATTTTAGATGATTCCATTTACTTCTAGTGCTGAGGGCGTGAGTCGAACCCGCACGAGCTTTAGACTCATCAGTTTTTGAGACTGACGCGTATACCATTCCGCCACCCCAGCGTGGCTTTAATTTTATCCTATTTTGAGTTAAAATACCAAGGCTATGGCAATGCTGGGAGTTCAGGAACTAAAGAACGGAGTGACCTTTTTGCTTGATGATCAGCCGTTTATTGTGCTCAAATATGAACACATCAAAATGGGCAGGGGGTCAGCCACCATTAAAGTAAAAGCCAGAAATTTGCTTTCCGGTGCCGTTTTGGATCGGAGTTTTATCAATTCAGCCAAAGTGGAAGAAATAAACACCATCCGGCGGGTGATGCAATATCTCTACAGAGATGGAAACGACTATATCTTTATGGATAATAGCACCTATGAACAGGTGTCATTACCTGAAGCAGTTTTAGCCGAGAGTGCCAAATTTCTTAAAGAAGGGATAACCGTAAACATTCTTTTTTGGGACGAAAGGCCTTTGTGGGTAGAGTTGCCACCCAAGATGGAATTTACTGTGGCCGAAACGGATCCGGGTATTAAGGGGAACAGCGCTGCCAATATGTATAAGTCAGCCGTCTTGGACAATGGGGTGACCGTCAGGGTACCTTTATTTATCGAAACTGGTGAAAAAATAATGGTTGACACTCGTGACGGTTCGTATGCCGAAAGAGTAAAATAGACACATGTGGTTTTGGCTTTATTTTCTAGTGGCAGCTTTGATAAGCAGCTTTTTATTTTGGAAACTATACAAAAATGATTTTGAAGAAGAAGATGTTTTTAGCCATTTTTTGACAACAATTTTTATTAGTGGAATTTTTGGGTATTTTGTTGGCGAATGGGGAGTAGTTTTTGGTTTTTTGTTGACATTGGGATGTTGGTGCTATTATAAAAAATGGGATTTTGGTGAATGGTTGGATCACTGGATATTAGTCGTCTTGCCTTGGGTAGCTCCTGTCCACTATTATGCTTTCGGAGTTTGGGTCACGGCCCTAATTTTAAACAAGACCTATCGAAATTTTTCTTGGTACGAAAGTGGGAGAATTGGTTTTTCTGGGCTATCCAGCGTTATTTTGTGGGGTTTAACAAAAGCGATAGTTGCAATCATTACTCCGCAAACTGTATACTGGCTGGGCCTGTCTGTCGATCAATGGCTTGGCGTGTGGTTGGCCGTTGGAGGCATAGTATCATTGTATCTAAGATCGGGCAGGAAAATATGGCGAAAAAAGACATAAGCTATCCTGAACAAGTATTAGAGCCTGTCAAAAAACATTTGGCGGATACTTTGACAGAATTGGAGAGGCGAAAGAAAAATATTGTGAAGGAAGATCCCTTTATGGATCCAACTAGATTGGAGGACAATGCAGCTGTAGATGCTGATGCTGCGGAACAAACCGGACACATGAGAGTCTCGGCCATTAAAGAGGCTCTAGACCGTAGTATTATTCAGATTAGGAAAGCTTTATCTCAGATTAAAATTGGAAGGTATGGAGTGTGTGAGAAGTGTGGGGAAATGATAGATACTGACAGGCTGATGATAGTTCCAGAGGCCACGGTATGCATGAAGTGCCAGAAATAATCTTCGAGGACGAAAATCTCTTGCTGATAAACAAGCCCTATGGTCTGGTGGTCAATAATGCCCAGTCAGTAAGGTCAGAGACTGTTCAGGACTGGTTTACAAACAAGATGCAATGGCCCAAAGGCTCAGAGACCCAAAGCGAATTTTTTCAAAAAGGAGGAGTGGTTCATCGACTTGATAAAGATACGAGTGGGGTAATGGTCCTGGCCAAAAACGAAGATACTTATGAGAAACTTAAAAAACAGTTTCTTGAACGGACCACCCAAAAAACCTATTTAGCTCTGGTACATGGGGAAATGCCCCAAGAAGAGGGGATTATTTCTGCACCCATTGACCGTCATCCTAAAGATTCACATAAATTTGCCGTTTCTGATAATCTCTCCCGCACTGCAATTACTGAGTGGAAAGTATTGAAAGTGCTAAGTGCCAAGGGCCAAGTGTTAAGTTTGTTGGAATTATCACCGCACACCGGGAGAACTCATCAGCTGCGGGTGCACATGCAACATCTGCACCATCCAATTGTCTCTGATCCGATTTATGGTTGGAAAAAATCGCTTAAAGACGATCTTAAATTTTGTCCCAGGCTTTTTTTACACGCCAAATCACTGGAATTTGTTCACCCCCAATCGGGGGAAAGGGTAAAATTTGCAGCCCCACTTCCAGACCAACTTCAAAATCTGCTACACTAAATTGATGAATCTGTTTGCCAGTTTGGCCGTTGTTTTGGGAATTGCCGCTGTGGGGGCGGTAATGGCCAAACTCTTGCGCCAGCCGGCCATTATGGGCTACTTGATTGCTGGAGGAATAGTTTCGATTATGGGATTGTTTGGAAAATCTGCTGAACGGGAATTGCTTTCCTCAATGGGAGAAATTGGGGTAACCTTACTTTTGTTTTTGGTTGGCCTTGAACTTCCCACAGACGAACTCAAACATTTGGGCAAGACAGCTGTCATTACTGGTGTGGTGCAAATGCTTTTTACATCACTCATTGGTTTTGGGGTGGCCTCAATTTTGGGATTTGCCTTGGTTCCAGCTATGTTTTTGGGTTTAGCCCTGTCTTTTGGGAGTACAGTTTTGGTGATTAACCTCTTGTCCCAAAAGAAAGATTTACAAAGTTTGTATGGCAGAATTTCTGTAGGATTTCTTTTGATGCAGGACTTTGTGGCTATTGGAGTTTTGGTCGCTTTGTCGGGATTGTCGGGAGGAATTTTCTTAACCTTGGTTAAGGGCATTGGTCTACTGGTTTTGTCGGTATGGCTTTCCGGCCGGATTATTCCAAAGGTTTTGGATTGGTTTGGGAATTCGACCGAAATTCTCTTTATCACTTCATTGGGTTGGTGTTTGGCGGTAGCAGCTGTAGTTTCTTCCCCGATGGTTGGTTTTAGCCCTGAAATTGGTGGTTTTTTGGCCGGTTTGACTTTAGCCAATGCTGCCCAAAATTTGCAAATTGTCTCCCGGATCAAACCTCTACGGGATTTCTTTATGACCTTATTCTTTGTATCTTTGGGGGCGGGAATAGACCTGTCACAGCTGTCTTTACTTTGGCCTTTGGTACTAATTTTAGCGGGAGTTGTTTTGGTAGTTAACCCGGTGGTGATAATGATTATTTTGGGTGTTTTGGGTTACAGCCGGAGAATTGGTTTTTTTGTCGGGATTACGGTAGCTCAGGTATCCGAATTTGCTTTAATTATTATGGCTTTAGCTGTAAATCTTGGTTATATTTCGCCTGTGGTTTTGTCTTTGGTGGCTATGGTTAGTATCTTTACAATGCTGATCTCGGCCTACAACATTACCTTTTCCGAAGCTTTGTATCAAAAAATAGGAAAGCGCTTTCTTTTTAAATCTAATAATAGACATGGTGTTTTAGAAAAAAAAGACCAGCAAAAATTTGTTCAGAATGATCAGGTAGTGCTTTTTGGCCACAACAGAATTGGAAAGATTGTTCGTCCGGCGTTAGAAAAATTGGGTAGACCGATTTTGGTAGTTGATTTTGATCCCCGGGTTCTCTCGGAGTTGGAGGATCTGAAAGTGAATTCGGTTTATGGTGATATTTCTGACATTGAGTTGTACGAAGATTTGGGATTGAAAAGTTCGAGCCTAGTAGTGTCTACCGTAACCGACGTCAACGATAATCTGCAGCTGTTGGAGTATTTAAAAGAAAAAGATGATGATAAAAGCCCGTTAGTTATTTTATCTGCCAGCGACTACCCTGAATCAAGCAAGTTGTATGATGCTGGGGCAGACTATGTTCTTGTTCCCCATACTTTGGGAGGAGAATTCCTCTCCAACGTCTTTGAAACACGGGGGATAGACAAGGGATACTTTCGAAAACTAGCTTTGGCGTTTAAGTAAGATTTCTAATTCTTCAAGAATTGTTTTAGTAGTTCTGTATTCCTCTTCGGCTCTCATTTCGGCGTGTTTATTTTGAATGTTTTGTCCCACCATCACCAGAGGCATGAGTATTAATTGAAAAATGTTGCTTAAAAAAACCATAAAGGCAAAAGGATAAGGATCAAACGGTTTTTCGGTAAGTAATTGCCAAATCATCCATGATGTTACTGCCAGACAGATGACGTAAACGGCGTACATTGTCCCCATGGATCGTGTAATAAACACCGCGATGTGATCCTGTCTTTTTAAACTGTCTCGATGCTTGATATTTATATTTTCAGGTTGATGTCTGTTCATAAGTTTAAGTATACTACATTCTGTGTTGTCGAGAATAATTCTTAGTTTGGCTTTACTTTTCAATTTCAAGTTTTCCCAGATACGACAAACTCGAGTATCATCTTGGTCTCCGGTTGTTATTCAAAGCTACGATCCAACCACCCGAGAAGGTTTTGAGTTTTCGCTCCCTGACGATTTGGAGATAGAGACTATTTCCGGTAAGGGAAATTGGTTGGTGGGGAAACTGAGACAATCAAAAGATAACTCTTGGGCCATGGGAACTCTTGAAGATGCCTTGGGGGTTGCTATTGAAAAACCAAATCAGTTTGTCTGGAATATGGCTACCGTAGGAGTAGCCTGGAAGAAAAAAGACATCGCTCAGTATTTAGAGATTCACACTTCGGCCGATGGAATAGAAGTTAAAAAACTGAATAGTAAGTGGGACAGAGTCGCCAAAGATTGGTTTTTGAGTAGTAAATTGGTTAGTCAAAAACCAGTTTTGAAAATTGAAAACACTGTAAACTACCCTGGTTTGGGTAGTCACGCCGCGCGGATTTTGGAGAGCTCCGGCATAAAGGTGGGTTTGATCGTCTCTAGCGATCAGTCTTTGGGGAAATGTGAAGTCACAGGACAAGGCTTGGTCGCTGAATATACGGCACACAAATTTAATTGTCTGACAAAAGGCGGGAACGAGCTTGTCTTAAAGTTGGGGAAGGACTATTTGGACTATTGGAAAGGTAGATAATCTTACTCGTCGTCGGCGGTAGGAATTTCGATTGGTAGGGGATTGTCCTCATCACTATCGGTTTCAATGACTAGAGGGTTGTCTTGTTCTTCGGTCGAAGAGACGTCAGGTTTTTCGGTATGAATCAATTCCGGTGGAGTAAAAGCGGCATAACTGAGTTTTTCAGTGAGAGGGAAGGAGGGAGTAGCCCGGAATTTTGGAGCCCGGGTTAACTCCTTTATAAAAATCTTAATACCTTCGGACGGGTCGGTCGATTTAACCCAGGCTGCGTAAGTATTCCCTTCTTTAAGAAAACTCTGCATTCTCGAGGCCAAATCATCGGGTAACCTACCGATATTTTGTCCCTGGCTGTTTACAATCGAGACGCAGTGTTGTCTGGCGACAATTCTCACCTCGTCACCTGGACGCATACGAGTGGTGATCTTTGGATCGCCGGATCTTGTTAGGAGTACGGTTTTGGTGATTCCCGGTTCTTCGAGAAATGCCGGTAAGGAGGTGCTTCTTGACGATCCACTCTTAATCGCTTTGGCCACTTTGAGAAGTTCTAGGTTTTTGGCTGCGATGTGATTAAATTTATCCAGGCGAAGCACTTTTTCATAAGCCTCTTTAGCTTTAGTTTTAAGCCCGACTTCCATGTAGGCTCGACCTAACCTGTTCCAAGCTTCAGTGTCCCTGGATTCTTTTTTAATAATACCCAGATTTATAGCAATGGCCTTTTTCCAATCTCTAGCCAAGGCTGCACTTATGGCTTGGGATTTGTCGTCGATGGTTAGCATAACGGACAAAGTATAAAGGGCGATGCTAAAATAGACAAGATGTCAGGTCATTCAAAGTGGGCGACCATCCACCGGCAAAAAGAAATTAAAGATGGTAAAAGAGGAGCTATCTTTACTAAATACGCTCACGCTATTACCATTGCTGCCAGACAAAAAGAGGAATATAAACTTCGTTTGGCGGTCGAAAAAGCTAGGGCTGTCAATATGCCCAAAGATAATATCCAAAGGGCTATAGATCGAGCTTTTGGAGCTGGAGCTGCCGCCCTGGAGGAAGTAGTTTTTGAAGCATTTGCTCCGGGTGGAGTGGCGGTTATTATTGAGGGTCTTACAGACAACCGATCAAGGATGGGACAAGGAATTAGGGAGATTGTCGAAAAAAGTGGAGGGACAGTTGGCGGCAATGGATCTGTAAGTTATCTGTTCTCCCACCTCGGCGAAATTAAAGTTAAAGAAACCCAGGAAGACATCTTGAGTTTGGTCAAAGATGATTGGATTGTGACCTGTACCAAAGATAAACTCTCTGAAACAAAAGATGATTTGGAAAAGATGGGATATGAAATAAAATCGATGGAACTGACTTACTTTCCAGTAAATTTTATTGAGGTGGCAGAGATCGAGACAAGAACGAAATTAGAAAGTATTATTACCAGACTCGAAGATTTAGACGAAGTAACAAAAGTTTGGACAAACTATGCGTAAAAGACAAAAATTCGTATTCACCTCCGTACTTCTGACTCTTGGATTTTATTTTATACAGTTGGCCAGCCTCGAATTACGTTACGCTCTGGTTTTTTTGTTTATTTCTGCAACTTGGATCCTTTCAGCTTGGTCACTGCGGGAAGGTTTGGTTGGCATTGAGTGGTTTACTGTTCTGATGCCATCAACTGTTTTTAGCGGTGCGATGGCCCTTTTTTATGTTCTGTTGCCCCAATTCTGGTTAGCAAAAATTGCTGTTGTAATACTATTTCTTATTGGGACCTACGCTTTATTATTATGTGGAAACATTTTTTCTGTAGCGGCGATCCGAACCATTGCCTTGTTAAGAGCGGCTCAGACGGTGGGCTTTATAACCACTCTGGTTACAGGATTTATGTTGTATAACACCGTTTTTTCTTTTCATTTGGGTTTTTGGTTTTCTGCGCCACTTGTTTTTTTAATCACTTTCCTCTTAATATTGCCAGCGCTTTGGACAATTGAGGTGGGGGAGAAATGGGATAAGAATTTGTTAATCCTTTCACTTTTTGTTTCACTCTGGACGATGATGTTTTCCGTGGCTATTTCATTTTGGCCCGTGTCTTTGGTAATGACTTCTCTGTTTTTAACAACGGTGTTGTATTCTCTTTTAGGTATTACTCAGCACCACATTTCCCAACGCCTTAATCCCAGGATGATTTGGGAATACTTGATAGTTAGTGGTATAGTGACAGTAATTACTTTATTTGTATCAATATGAGTGAGTATGCGGGGTCAGAAGTTAAAGTTGAGGTTATCCCACAGAAAGGTGGAGCGAAAACTGAACTTGCGGCGGCAGAGAGTGGTCTTGCAGGGGTTAGGTTGACAAATGTTGTACTCAAACCTGATGACAGAAATGTATTTTTACCTTACGCCATTGCAGAGACTGTGCTTAAGGGTCTTGTTGGGACTAAAACTTTGATTGGCAATATTGTGAATCCAAGATTTGGAAAGCCAGTAATTATGGTTAAAAAAGTTGAGGAATAGAAACAGTTTTCACTAGGGCAGAGGAGTACTTTTCACAAAACTATAGGGTACAAAACTATAGGACTCGTTTTAGCTTCAAATGATATAGTTTGATACATGTTTTCGTGCCTAAGTGTGGATAACTTGCGGTAAATAGTTACGACCTCTTCCGTGCCCTTTTGGGGAAGTGGTTTTTAATTAGTAAAGAGATAATCAATGTCGCTTTCTTGGTTACTAATGAGCAATCATTACTGGCTGATCAGTATTTAGGTTTCGCTTCTCTGGGGCAGAGAGGCCCTTGACTTAAGCCAAAGTAACTGAGTATAATAACTCTAATGCTCAGTTTAAACACAAGGGAGAAGATAAGTTCAAATTCAATCAAATTCCCTGTTTATGGATACTGATCAAAAACCAATTCTCCAAACAAACACCGAGATTTACCATCGGTCTATATCTTTACCGATGGCAGATGATTTTTTGTTATATATAAAAATTCAAAATTACAGCCCGGAAACTTTGTACAACTATGAACAGGATTTAAAACAGCTGCAAAATTTCTTGGACGATGAAAAACTAGCTTTTAAAAATATTGACAAGCAGTCAGTCAATCGATTTAAGGCTTATCTAACCAGCCGAGATCGTAAACAACCGTTTACGGGGCTTACAGCGCCTCGGCGCCTTGAGGCCAGATCTATAAATAGAGTTTTGTCCAGTTTGCGTTCATATTTAAAATATTTAATCGACATGGATCAAATGGTTCCGATTCCGCCGGATACCATAAAGATGATTAAGACGGATAAAAAACATGGACAAGTTGCTGAATTAAATGACTTGATAAGACTAGTTGAAAGTCCAATCACACTTGAAGAAAATGATTTAGTGGGTTTAAGGAACCGGGCCATGCTGGAAGTTTTGTTAGCCACCGGAATACGTATTTCGGAGTTAATAAGCCTAAACAAAGACCAGCTTGACGGTTCGGGAAAACTATTTATTCGCGGCAAAGGTCGTAAGGAAAGGTTTGCTTATTTAACTGATCGGGCTAGTAAATGTTTGGAAGAATATCTGGATAAACGGGATGATAGTTCCCAGGCCATGTTTGTGCCCATGCGAGGGGCAAATGCTGGCCATCTAAACAAAAGAATCTCGCCAAATTATTTGCAAATGAAAATTAAAGAATATAAAGAAAAACTTAAGATTAATGTACCCACTTCGGCACATAGTTTGAGACATGGGTTTGCTACATATTTGGCCGAATCTGGGGCTAATCCGGCTGCCATCCAAATACTTTTAGGACATGAATCCTTGGAAACAACTACGAAGTATGTTCATGCTTCAGACAAATTTGCTCAAGAAACCCATGAAAAGTATCATCCCCTTCCGTGAAAACTAACGTCTTCGGCTACTCCATCCCCCGTTTTGCGCACGCCACCAGTCACTGGGTTTTTGTTTTTGTATTTCTCTTGCAATTTTTTTGGCGTTATTTGTGAACATCAATCCTTGATGATGTTTTCCTTCAAGCCACTGTTTGGCTTCTAAATTTCCTTGCCAGGCATATTCTTTTAAAAGCAAGAGTTGATCAAGCAGATCTGCGTCTTTGGCAACTTTTGCTTCCAAAGATTTTCTCTTTTGATATTCTTTCGAGGCTTTCACCACTTCTGAATTTTTCGGGAGAAAAGAAAGTTGAGAGCCAATTATTTCGTCTTCAAAAACTTTTAAATATTTTTTATGAACCCAATTCTGATCGCCGCTTCTCGTTTCCGAGGTATCATGGATTAAACACATCATCATCACTTTTTTAACATCGGCTTTTTCTAGTTGAGCCAGAAACATTCCAATAATTGACACGCGAAACGAATGAGAAGCGATATTATCAGACAGATCATCAGTCAAAAGCGTTTGTCTATGTGATCTGGCGGTTTTCCTCAAGGTCCCAATTTCAAATAAAAAATTAGTCAACTTTTTCATTCTGCTGATTATACACCTTGACATTAAGTAAATAATTAATGATACTTTTTCTGAAAAGAAAAATTTAATGAATATTATAGTTTTATACAACACTCCCGATTCGGATGAACCGTCAGATATAGATACCAAAAACTCAGCCATAGCTGTTTGTGAAGGCCTCAATAAAATTCCCGATTTCAAGGCCGAATTAATGCCTGTTACTCAAAATGAAATTGAAAAATTAAAAAATTTGAAAACCGATTTTGTTTTTAATCTTTTGGAATGGACAGGTCACAATGCAAAATATTCTTATGAAGTTATGGATATTTTGATATCGCTTAATATCCCCTACTCTGGGGCGCATAAAAGCGGACAGGAATTAAGCGACAATAAAATACTTATGAAAAACAAATTTTTAGAATTAAAAATTCCCACACCCAAGTTCCAGATTTATGATACGAGGTTTATAGAAAACGAATTAAATTTTCCAGTTATCGCCAAATTGACATACGAACATTGTAGTTTGGGTCTGGACGAAAGTAATATTGTTAGTAATGCTGAAGATCTTAGATCCAAGATCTTAGATCTTAGATCTAAATACGATATGCCTGTTCTTGTAGAAGAATATGTCGAAGGTGATGAAGTACAGGTTGGAGTAATTGAAAAAGGCAGAGTCTTGCCACCCCAAAGAATAGTTTTTACAAAAAACCAAAAGATTCTTTCGCATGGAACTAAGTGGGGAGATCAGGAGGATAACTCTGCTTGGGGAGACTTTGATGCTCTTGCGCCAAGTGTTAAGTATCAAGTGACAGAGTTGGCAAAAAAAACTTATGAAAATCTAGGCGGCAGAAGCTATGCCAGAGTAGATATGCGAGTAAATAGTAGCGGAGTTTACGTCTTGGAGATAAACAATAATCCGGGAATCGATTGGGATGATGATAATGCTTTGTGTAA
>Ga0233420_10000747_pt1 | contig 13150 bp, 13 predicted proteins | sample Watercolumn_Mata_4_FD_183009 | JGI IMG/M metagenome (GOLD analysis project Ga0233420, IMG submission 183009) | Freshwater microbial communities from Lake Matano, South Sulawesi, Indonesia - Watercolumn_Matano_2014_102_MG | ecosystem: Environmental > Aquatic > Freshwater > Lake | place...
CTTACTGAGTGGTTGGTTGAATACAATTTTGAACGTCCTCATCAATCACTAAATTACAAAACACCCTTTGAATGGTACAATGGTTACAAGTTAAAAGAAGTGTTACCTATGTACCCGACTTTAACACATAATTGAATATGTTAAAATAAAACCATAATATGGAACTTGTACACTTACTAAAACGAATTGAAAATAGTCCAAGATTTATTGTCTTTATAGAAACGCTTAAATGTGATCTTAAACAAATAGATTTAACTGTAGATAGAAAAGAGTATGGCAGACGTATTAGATTGTATTTATTTAGTGTCTTTCATGCGCTTAAGTCATCTCTTGAACCAATGAACAGTACTGATTTATTAATGGATAATACTAGACCACCCATTACTATGAATCCATGATTGAATATAGTATACTATCTATAATAGTTCTATGAAACAGAATCTTTATCAACTCATTATCTACCCAGTCCTTTTCCACTTCATGTGGAGGAGGGGTGGGGTGGTTGGTAAAGAGAATTCAAAATTCAAAATTTAAAATTAAAAATTTCTCGCAACTACCCCGCCGAAAGGCGGGATTTTTTTTGGGAATAAAATATGATTAGTTCAGAAACACAATTAAAGATATTGAAGCAGGCTGGAATAGCAGTCCCGGACATAGATGCTTTACGTAGCTTATCAAATGCTTTAGTAGGTTCAGATCCTCTTGATTTGATAGAGCTATTCCAGCAATTCTCTAACTTCTTTACATTAGGAAGACCTGTGGTAGGTGTTCCCGAATTTCCTGAGTATGCTAAAGAAATTGAAAGACACGAACTCTTTAGACATATTAAAGAAATTGTTACGTTTCTTCACTGTACTCATACCTCATTTCGGCCTAATCATGCAGAAATTCAACCATTAGCTGTGGATTTAGTATCCTCTACTGCAGCTCTTGCGGATAATTTTGGTGGAGGATTCAATTTGCTATTACCAAGCACTATAGGTGTGGATATAAAAGGGGGACAAGGTAGTAGTAGATTAATAAAATTAGGCGAGGGACGCAGTAGGATTAAAGTGAGTTTATGGAGACCGCTATCATTTAATCATTTACCTAGAACGATGAGTGGACCCGACGGTGCGCAATATACAGTTTTTGACTTAATATTAAAGCCTCCGAACAGTTCTAAACCACATAGAGGAACTTTTTCAATTAGTTATAGATAATATTCTTTCCCTCACTTTTCCTTCCATTCCATCTATTTATTTTGGTTGGAAGATGACTTGCTGGGTAGAGCTATTGAAACAAATATTAAATTTGTCGAAAACGTCAAGCCTACCTAATAATAGAGTTGAATCCTCGGCGTCAATATAATAACAGCGGAGAGTCAGCTCGAAATAAGGTTTAAATTTAATAACTACTTTTCCCGGATACGCAGGGACGCCAAGATCTCCTATGCCAAAAAGCTTAGTTTTCTTTTTGGAGTCAAATGATAAGCCCAATCTCTTTGCCATCGAAAGCGTAAGCATAGTGGTATCAGCGCCACTATCAAGGAGAAATAAGGTATTAAGCCACCCTTCTTTCGTTTTAATGGGGAGCGTGAGAATAGGGTTAAATATTTTTTCTTCGGCGATATTTTTGTAGCGGTAGGGAAAAGTGAATATAGGTTTGCCCATATTTTTCTATAAACCCAATAATAGCTTGTTTTGAAGGGATATTTTTTTTCTTAAAAAGATCATACATTTCATTGAATTTTTTTCCATAAGCATAAATTTTTACTCCTCTTTTGTCAGTTGCTACCCACATTCCTCCGTATTTTTTTTGCAGTTTTATATAAATATCCATCTTCATATTTTTATAGAGTTAGTTTACTCTATTGTTTTATGATTATCAACAACTATCAGCTGTTGTATTTTTCCTCTCACCCTCTCCTCCCTATTCCATCGACTTATTTCCAAAGAATAAACAACATCTATTTGTTGTCCACGAGATAGTTTGGTAAATCGGGGAGCCTGATTAAAAGCGATGAATTCTAAGGGCTGGATTCCTGCCTTCGCGGGAATGACATCACAGAGCCAGATTTTCAAATGTTCGTTTTGTTTTCCAAATAGTTTTGCATCAACGAGTGTTCCATTGCTGTAAAATGTCGGTTGGGGATTACCCATGCCGAATGGTTGGAGTTTTTCCAATTCTTTAACCCATTTGATATTTATTTTTGAAAGAGGAATTTTTATATCTGCTTCTATTTTCCGCTCCAGATCTTTTTCAGTCAGGAGTTTGTCTGCCTTTTTTTGTGTATTTTTCATGAATGATTCAAGATTTTTTTTCTCGATGGTAAATCCGGCCGCTCCTTTGTGTCCGCCGACGTCAACTAGATATTTCTTAAGACCTCTCAAAAAATCCGTGATGTGAAATGAAGGGACTGACCTTGCAGAGCCCTTAAGATGACCGTCCGATTGCGTCATTACGATGGTTGGCCGGTAATATGTCTCGGTTATTTTAGAAGCGATTAATCCAATAATTCCTTCATGCCATTTACTTGAATTTAATATTATTAATTTTGGAATTAACGAATTAACGGATTGTGAATTAATCATTTCAATCGCTTCCTTAACTGCAAAAGTGACCATGTCTTGACGAAGCCGATTTTTTTCGCCTACGTTTGCTGCGAGTTTTTTTGCTCTTTCTGCGTCTGTGGTGCAGAGAAGCCTAAGCGCGTCAATCGCATGTTCGAGCCTTCCCACCGCATTGATTCGAGGAGCTATCATAAATCCGATCTCATATGGTGTGACTCTTCTTCCCTCAATTCTGGCGTCGGTAAGAATGCATTTAAGCCCAACTCTTTTACTGTGTTGAAACGCCTCAAGGCCGTGTTTTACGATACTTCTTGACGCTCCTGTAAGAGGAACGAGGTCTGCAATGGTGCCGATAGTCGTTAGGCAGAGATAGTCAATTTCGAAATTTGCGGTTAGAAGCTGGAGGTTAGAAACTCGTGCGTAGTCACCCTTAGGGTGACCAGCCTCGAAATTTTCAAAGATCATTTTCGAAAAAAAATACGCAACTCCTGAACCGGAAAGTTCAGGAATGTGGAAGATTGCCTCCGCATCAGTCGGTAATTCCTCGGGTTTGAGATGGTGGTCGGTAACGATGACAGAAATTCCTAGCGATTTAGCATACCTAATTTTTTCCTTTGCGGTAATGCCGTGGTCAACGCTAATGATCAGACGCGGATTAAATTGTTTTTTGACATTGTCAATGCCTTTTATGGAAAACCCGTATCCTTCCAGTTTTCGATGGGGGACATAGGGCATGGCATGAAATCCAAGAAAGTGAAGCGTTTCCCACAAGATTGCGCCACCAGTGATTCCGTCAGCATCATAATCGGTATAGACGACGATCGTCTGCTTCTTTTCTTTAATTTCCTTAAGAAGTCTAATGACTTTAATTAATTGAAGTTTATAACTTGGATTAAAATCCGTTAACGAAATCGATAAAGGAGAAGGAGGATTCAAAAATTCTTTGATATCTTTAATATTTCTATTCTTGAGAATTGTTTCGGCAATTGTTGCGGTGTTGATTCTGCCTTCTTCATTTATTTCATGTTTCCAGTTGATCTTCATCTTTTTTGCCAGATAATAAATGAGTAGAAGAAAGTTTTTGGCCCAGGGACAGGAAATTTTTTGTCACAACGGCAATCTGGTTATAGGCATTTGTGATATGCTTTTGGAGTGTCGATAAAGCATCTTCTGATTTTTCATAATCTTTTTTGATTGATTTCAAAATCTCAAGAATCTCCTTTGCCTGCGACTGAATCCGCTGTCCTTCGAATGACATCAATATCGCTTTCATATAAGCGTAAAAGCTCATCGGAGATACCGGTAGAACCTGCTTTTGACCGGCATAATCAAAAAGCTCTTCGTTGTTGATAATTTCATAATAGACCGATTCGGAGGGAATATACATAAGCGCATAATCACAGGTGCCTTCATCAACAAGAATGTACTTTTTTGCGATATCAGAAATGTGTTTTTTTACGTCATTTGTAAAGTCTTTCATTTCACGCTTCCGAAAATTTTCCATGGGGAACTTTGAGTCAATAGGAATCATTCCCTGCGTTGTTTTTATCACCGCGTCAACCTTTTCCCCGTTTTTAAATGTGTACTGAAGAGCAAATGAATGCTTGGGAAAATGCTGTGCTAGCAGTTCTTTCAAAACCTGCTCGCCGATGTTTCCGCGAAGCTTTGGCGAGGAAAGAAATTCCTGAAGCTCGTTCATCGAACGGCCGATTTCGGAAAACTCGCCGATATTTCTCTGCACCTGCGCTATGACGCGCGCCGCATTATCAAGGCGCGTATTGAACATTTCCATACTCTGGGAAAGCTTGCTGTCGATTTGGGTTGTTGAGGATTTGAGCCATTCGACGAGTTCGTCCGAAAGCTTGGTTTTTTCCTCAAGTTTATTGAGCCAAAAGCGAAGGACCAAAAGTATAAAAATAACGGAAACAATGATTGCAAGAAGAACAAAATTATTCACGAGGATAGTATACCAAGTATTTCTGTTTTTAGACTAACCCGCTGCCTTTGAAGATTTTTGGCTTTAACCAGTCTTGTGGGTTCTGTGGTTGGTCTGCCTGGGTTTCTTTTTCAACCGATTCAATGGGTTTTGCCGATTGTACCTCCGGATTTCCTGGTGATTTCTGCGGAAACTGTGGTCGAGAATTAATTGGTTTCACCTGTTGCGGAACAGGAGACTCAAACGGGCTTACCGGAGTTCCAAAATCAGGTTTTTTTGCGACTTTCTTCAGGGCTCCCATGCGAAGAAGCGTAGCAATATGTTCAAATGTGTCTGCATTGACCGAGTAGGAAGTAAAGTTATTGGTCGCGGCGGAAACTCCCGCATACAAATTCGTTGCCATATCTTTATCAATTTCCACTCGCAAGCCTTGTAATACGCTTAAAATAAGCTCTGAAACCGAAGACGCGGTTTTATTTACAAAATTTACCGTACCAAAAAAGCTGTTGGTAAGATGGCGGTCGATATTGATGATCTCCCTTCCCTGGAATTGAGCCTGGTTATCTGTATATGAGGCTCCAAGATTATTGAGCGTTGGTGAATCAATAACTACGATAAAATCCAGAATCCCGCCGGTGTACGAATATTTAACCTGACCAGGATCCATTTTTGGATAGCCTTGGCGCGGTGTAACAATTAGATTAAAGTTTTCTCCCTGGATGTTGTAGTCGACTTTATCGATTGAACCGTCTGTATAGGGGAATGAGATGACGAGATTATCTCCGCCTGAGACGATATTTGACTGAATTTTGTCAGCCGCGGTTAGATCGCCCTGAACTGATTGAGCGCATACAAGAGAAACGTTTTTGCCCATTTTTACCAGACCAAGATAGAGAGCAGTCGCTGAAGCAATGGCGTCCTGAGTAGGATTTGAGGGTAAAACAATCGCGCCGCTTGTGGATTTGGTCACGATTTCGTGCAATCGCGCCAGCGTGTTTTGTTGATTATTCATAATACTATGAGATAGATTTTACCACATCACCTACCCGAAAGTCAAGTGGGGGGCTAAATATCATTCCCGCCTCTTGTTCTTTCTTTACTTCGTCAACTACTTTGGCACGAATTTTGAGAGAAATGAGCTTGGTTTTCGCAATCAGTTTATCTTGGCGATATTGATGAATTTCATCATTTAGATTGATTTTTCCTTTTGTTATTTTAACGCCGAATATCTTTTCTCCTTCGATTACAAATGTAGCGAGCACCTTTGCCTCGCCTTTTAGATTCTTTTCTTTTTCCTCTTTTTCTTTCAGTAACTCTGCAACTTCTATAAGCTCATCCAAGAGCTCATAAATAATATTATAGGTTTTTATGATAACTTTTTCCTGTTTTGCTAGATCTGCCACCTCAGGAGCAGTGTGTACAGAAAATCCAATAATAATTGATTTTGTCGTTTTTGCAAGAAATACATCGGATTTATTGATATCTCCGATAGCTTTGAGGACTACTTCTATATTTTTCCTTGCTGCAAGCGCGCTGGAAATTGCTTCGAGCACTCCTTGAGAGTCGGTTTTAATAATCAAAGAAAGTTTTTTTTCCTGTGCTTCGGGTTGAAGGAACGTCTTCATATCAAAGGGCTTATTCGAGACAGGTTGATTTTTTTCTGTTTGTTGAGGTGTGGTTGGTTCGTTTTGAATAGGTGTTCCTACTTCGGGGAGCTCTTCAAAGCCCAAAATCTCAAATGGAGTAGAAGGAGAGACTGTTTGGATAATAGTTCCTAGATCATCAATCATGGAGCGAATCTTGGTTTTTTTATCTCCAACATAGATAGAGTCACCGACTTTGAGCGTTCCATCTTTAATAATTGCGCTTACCACAATCCCTCTTTTATTGCGTTTAGTCTCGATGATATATGCTTTTGGCTTTGCTTCGGGATTGTAGGTAAGGTGAAGATCTGAAGAAAGAAGAAGAATCATTTCCAAAAGTTCGTGGACTCCTTTTCCGGTTTTGGCTGAAACCGGAACAACCGATACATGTCCACCTTTTCCCTCTGTCATAATTTCATGTTTGAGAAGATCATTTTTTATTTTTTCTACATGTGCGTCTGGAAGATCAATCTTCGTTGCGACGACGATAAACGGAATTTTGGCGTTTTTGATGTGTGCGATTGATTCTTCGGTTTGGGGCATGATAGAGTCTTTTGTATCAATGAGAAGAAGCGCAATGTCTGCTACGTCTGCACCTCGCGCGCGAAGCTTGGAAAATGCTTCGTGGCCCGGCGTATCGATAAAGGTGATTTTGTTGGTTTTATAGCCTTTAATATCGGTGGTGATTTCGTATGCACCGATTCGCTGGGTAATTCCGCCGTGCTCTTTTACGGCAAGATTGCTTTTGCGGATGTAATCAAGAAGCGTGGTTTTGCCATGATCTACATGTCCAAGAATAGTAACAACTGGTGGGCGTGGTTTCATGTTTTCTCCTTACTTGTATCCGTAGTATTTTGGGAAGTAGTTTGTGGCTGTGTTATCTGTTGGGGGAGCGGCGTTGCTGCTGAAGCGGTGGCTTCTTTTCTTTCGGCTGTTTGTACAATATCAATCTCGTGTTCAGTAAGCCTCGAAGCAAGATTCACGTTTATACCACCTTTGCCGATTGCAAGAGGAGCCTCTTTTTCATCGACGGTAACTTTTGCTTTCCTGATATCTTTATCAATGTCAACGCTGATAATTTTTGCAGGAGACAGGGCCGCAATGAGAAATAGTTTTTCGTCCTTGCTCCACTGGATGATGTCAATTTTTTCAGTTCCGCCGAGCTCATCGGTTACTGTCTGGACACGGACTCCTTTTTGACCGACGCAGGCTCCGACCGGGTCGACTCCGCCTTGTGAGCTGTGAACAGCTACTTTTGCTCTTTCTCCCGGTTCTCGTACAACTTTTTTGATCTCAACGGTGCCGTTTGCAATTTCAGGAACCTCTCGCTTGAAAAGTTCTTCAATCAATCGCGGATCAATGCGCGAAATAATGATCCTGGGATTGCCGAATTTATCATCGGATATTTCTTTGAGATAGACTACCAACGTGTTATTTACCTGGTAGCGCTCGTTTTTAATCTGTTCTTCTCGTGGGAGAACCGCCTCTGTTTTTCCAATGTCAAGATAGGCATTGTAGCCATCGTATCGGATAATGCGTCCTTTCACGAGAGCTCCGATTTGAGATTTGTAATGAGTGATTACGGTCTTTTTTTCTATTTCTCTGATTTTTTGCAAGATAACCTGCTTTGCGGTTTGGGCTGCTATGCGGCCAAATCCTGGTGGAGTAATATCTTTCTTGTCTTCGAAAATTTTGGATTCGCCGGTGTCTTTACTTACCTTGGCAATAATTTCCGCTTCTATTTTGTCAGGGTATTCTCGCTTGTATGCGGCAACGATAGCTGCCTCAATTGAGGCTATAACATCATCCGGAGATATGCCTCTTTCGGTAGCGACCTGGTTCAACGCAAGCGAAAACTCTGATTTTACGATTGTCATAGTGTTTCATTTTATCACAGTCATTACTTTTTTTCAGCAGGTTTTGCGGGAGCGGCCGCAGGTTTGGCAGTTGGAGCTGGTGATGGAGTTTTTCCTGGCGCGGCAGAGGGTTTAGCAACAGCTTCACCTTCAGCTGTAGCTGGAGCGGCTCCTTCTGCGGGAACGCCTTCAGCCGGAGCTTCGCCAATGACCTCAGGCGCGGCAGCAGCTGTTTCCGGAGTAACGCTTTCTTCTTTGTGTTCAACGACGGACAAGACAACTTTTTCAACGGGAGTTTTTATTTCATATACGGTTGATTTAGCTAGATCCGTGACCTTAATTTCCTGCCCAAGTTCCTTTATTGAAGAAATATCAACCTCGATTGTAGAAGGAATATCTTGCGGAAAAGCCTCAACCAAAAGTGTTTCAGATAATGTGAGAAGAACTCCTCCTTTTTGAGCAACGGCTTCGGAAACTCCAACCGTTTTTACCGGAACTTCGGTCTGAATTTTCTTCTTGAGATCTACTTTTCTGAAGTCAACATGTAAAACACTATCTGTCACTGGATGTCTTTGTACTTGTTTAATTAATGCAGGAACTTCTTCTTTGTCTAACTTGAGGTATACGATACCTGTTTCTTTTGCAGTCTTGTAGGTTTTTGTAAAATCTTTAAAGGGCATGCTGACAGAAACAGATTTAAATTCAGGTCCGAAGACATTCGCAGGCACAAAACCTTCGTGTCTTAGTTTCTTTAATTTTTTACCAAACACGGTGCGGGGAGTCACCTGTAGTAATAACTTTTCTGAATCTAATGTTTTTGTTTTTGCCATAATTATTATAGATCCCGAAATAAATTCGGGATGACTAAAGAGCGTTACTCACTCTTTAGTCAGCTCGATAAAAAATATTTTATCGGCGGTTAAAGAAGTATTATAAACGATGTGGTTGTCTTTGACAAGAGGTGTAAAGTTTTGATTGAGAACATACACATTCTTTGGCAGATCAAGCTCAAATACGTAATCGTTATTCGATGAGCCGATCTGTTTCTGCACGATGAGTTGATAAATACCTCTTCCATTACCGAGTAATTCATTAAGACTGTATGCGATTTTGATTTCGGTTGTCTTTTTGGGAGGAAGTTCGAAATAAAAGCCGACGGTTTTAAATTGCGAAATTTTTTCTTCAAAATTTTCTATCAACACGCCGTCTTTTGTAATGCGGGACAGAATAGAATTCAGAGGAAGCATGACCTCGAAATAATTTTTATACGTTCCTCCTGGGAAGACTTCATCAAGAGACTCGTTCTGAAATTGAATGGAAAGCGTATGTTGAATTTCTCCTTTCTCATTGATTTTTGTTTTGAGATTTATCGAGCGATTAATAAAAAAATTAACCTTATTTGCTCCGACGTTTGCGTCATAAGGGAAAAGGTAGTCAACGACGCAGTTTTTATATGCTTCAGAAAGACATTGGGGTTGAATGGTTCTTCCCGACCAATAAAACGGATCGATCGCTTCTTGTATTGCTTTGTCGTCAAAATAGATGATGATTTGCTTTTCATCGAGCGATTGTTTTACCGCGGCAGCGAGTTGTTTGGGTGAAGCCGTCTCCAGATTAATAATGAGCTGTTTCGCAAGAGAACTGAGAAAAGATTTCTTTTGAATAGATCCGGGAAAGAAATCTTTTTCCGAATGGATCTGCGTCTTGAGGTAAAAATTTTTCCGGTTGATATATTCGTTGAAATCAGGGATATACAGATTCCCGAATGCGTCGAGAATATGCTCTATTGCAGTCGTGGTGATGAGGATGGATCCGGCGAAATCTTTGAGATTAATTTCTTTCTCTAAAAACAGTTTTGCCTTTTCGTAGTTTTCGGGGAAATCGGGCGAAAAATTAGAATCTCTCAAGAAGCCGTGCGGAATCTGAAGATATTTTCGAATCGGCTCCGGCGGATCGATATGCGCAATGAGCTGTCCGTCTGCGTCATACACGTCATGAATCTCTATATCTTCAATCGTATAATTTTTTATCTTCAGGATGCCGAATGATCCCAAGAATCCTCCTCCGGGTCGAAGCTCCATATTATTTGCAAAAAACAAAAGATATTTTTTTTCTTCTTCATGACTGAGAAGAGGATCGATATAGGGGAGTATTTTTTTTACTTTCTGTAGCGACTCTACAAGATTGACTAGCTGCGGTTGTATTCTTTTTACCGACACAACCTGTAAAGGAAGTTTTTGGACGAGAACACCCACGTGTTCTTCAATAGCTTCTATTTCTTTCTTTAGTTGCTCAATCCGTAAAATCAGATAAGCTCTTTCCTCCTTCGATTTATTTTTTTTGAAAAGAAGTCGCTGAATTTCTTTTGCGTTTTCGGTAAGAAGCATTGATTGTTCAAGAACAACAGTTCCGCGTTCGGCAGAATCCATGAGCGTATCAGGAGAGATGGCAAGAGAAAAAAAGAGAAGCGTCGGTCTCGCAAAGGAATACAGATTTTTTGCAAGAGAAAGAGACAATGAACTTATCCGAAGCGCGTCTTCTGCCTTTTCTTTACGGTCGTTTTTTAAGAACACAAACGCGCGATATGAAGAAAAAAGAGAAATGGACAAGGGGATAAAAAAAGACGTATGTATGAGTATGGATAATCCGATAATGGAGAGGACTATATTTTTTTTGGAAAGAAAAGATGCGATATTCAGTTTTCTCGGGAACATAAACAATATATTCGATTTTGCAATATGGGGGATAACGATCCTTAGGCTTTTTTCTTTCGCCTCAGAAAAAGAGAACCAGAGAATGGTATCGATGTGTTCTTTTCGGAGATCTTCTCCGGAAATGTCCACGACTTTTGTGTTTTTAAGCCGAAGACCCTCCGCTTTTTTTGCATGCGCGTGATTATTGATATACAAAAGAATGAGTTTCTTATCAAAATGGCTAAGGAACGGTGAAAAATGTTCCTCATTAACACAAAAACAATAATCAAAAGATGAGAGATTTTTAGGAAGATGAGGAGAAATAAAGATCTCCGTCCCATATTGCTCAAGCTCTTGGTGCAAGAGTTGAATAAATGAATATTTCTTCTTCGACACGATGAGAATTTTTTGTTTTTCTTCAATCGTCTCAACATGAAGGTTCATATTAGTATTGTATAATGTTACCGTGGTATACCCCTTTGCTTTCAAATTACAAAAGTATAATACCTAACGGAGCATTGATTTTGTAGCGATTATGTATCATTACAATACTTCAATTTCACAATTTGAAAGCTTCGGTAGGTATATACCAAACTATATCAAATTTTTGCAAAATCAATGCAGAGTGGTATAAAAAAGGCCGGAAAAAAGACTGTTTTAGTAGGAGGATGTTTTGATTTACTACATTATGGACATTACACCTTTTTAAAAAAAGCAAAAAACTGCGGTGATTATCTTATCGTTGCGGTAGAGTCGGATGAATTTATTTTAAAACACAAAAAACGCAACTCTGTTCACTCACAGCGAGAACGAGCAGAAATTCTATCAGAATTAAAATGCGTTGATGAAGTAATACAGATGCCTTATCTATCTTCCGATTCGGAATACGAGCAATTTGTCAAAAAAATCAAACCAGATATTATCGCGGTGACTCAAGGCGATCCTCAGATTAAGAATAAGAGAAAACAAGTAGCTCAAGTTGGAGGAGAATTAAAAATCGTAACGCCCCTCCTTGCTGATTTTTCATCACAAAAAATTATCGATTCGCTTTTATGACCCCACTCCGCTATCAAATAAGATAGTCTTTGATAGCTACGTTAGGGGTTCATACCTGATAACATGTACAGGTAAAATACCTAACGAAGCTGTTAAATACATTTATAGTTGTTTCTATTTAACAGCGAAGTGGTATGAGATTATTTTTGGCCATTGATATTCCGAACAAAGAAAAAAAACTCATCGAAGAACAAATATCTAAAATAAAGAATGAATATCCTCAATTTGATTGGGTTCCGTCAGATAACTACCACATTACGATTCATTTCTTCGGAGAGATAGAGCATATAGAAAGGCTCAAAAAACGTTTAGAGGAATGCTTGTTCGATCAAGAATCATTCTATCTCTATTCATACAGTGTAGATCTTTTTATCAATCACAAAATTGTAATTTATCTCGACTTCCGGCGCGAAAAAAAACTCGAACAGATTGAAAAGCGGATACGCGAAACATTCCAACCCCAAAAGAAAAATACAGAAAAGTTTGTACCTCATCTTACGCTTGCGCGATGCCGTATTCCTTCAAAACAACAGTATTTTGTTCTCAAAAAAAGAATACACAAACTGAATGTAGACGTTTCATTTGAAACGAAAAAGTTGGTGCTTTTTCAGAGCATTCTTGGAGGAAGAATCCCAGAATATAAGATAATTAAAAAATTACCACTCCTTTGATTTTTTGCAAACCCCGTTAGAAAGCTCGTGAAATTAAACCTTTCTAACGGGGTAAACTTACAAAAATAATTTATGCGGCGCCGATTCTATACATACCAGTTCCGCAGTCAGGGCATTTGCCTTTCATTGCCGGCTTGCCGTTTTTCATGGTGACTTTTTGTGGATTTGCTACTTCTTTTTTAGCTCTGCACTTTACACAGTACATTGATGCCATATGGTATCACCTCCTCACCTTCCAAGCTTAAAATAATTATTAATGTTAGCAAAATAAAGCGAAATTTCAAGCGCAATCACGGCTGCGATTAAAATCAAGCTTTTTGTAAAGTCGCTTTTAAAATAAGAGATAATAAGGAAATCATTTTCCTGTGGCGTCACATTTCTTGTTGGTAGCGGTTGAGAAGGGGATACGCGTGGAACAGTAACTTCATGTTTTTGCAGCATTTGGAGTCGTCTTCTGTATTCTGCAATAATTTTTTCTTTCTTTGTCTTTTGTGGCATGGTAGGATAGTTTGTTAACGGACTTCTGAAATGTCCCATTTTTGGACATCTCAATTGTCCCTCATTTTTAACCAATAAAACGAGATTGATAAGGAAATAAATATCCTTTTGAAAAATACTCTATCGATTATCTCATTATCAGTCTTGTCTTCCAGAATATGTTGCCCATACTCTCAAAATATAGTTTGTTGCCTACAATTTTGATCCAGATACGGCATTTCATGTACCCCATGGGTATCAGGTAA
>Ga0233420_10000749_pt1 | contig 13142 bp, 10 predicted proteins | sample Watercolumn_Mata_4_FD_183009 | JGI IMG/M metagenome (GOLD analysis project Ga0233420, IMG submission 183009) | Freshwater microbial communities from Lake Matano, South Sulawesi, Indonesia - Watercolumn_Matano_2014_102_MG | ecosystem: Environmental > Aquatic > Freshwater > Lake | place...
AAAATACGATATACACATAATTCTTTTTTAATTCTTTTTGATTCTCCAAAAGATTTTTCAAATCTAACGGCCAATATCCTTTCACCTGAATGTTGTCGTCTTTATTCACAAACACTTCAAGCTGGTCTCCGATTACGCCGAAATCACCTTCTGCAATAAGAATTACTTTTTTTTCACGTGATTTTCCTCGAGCAAAATTTACGATATCTTTGATTCCCCATCCTGCAGTAGTTCCTGTTATGTATTGTCCTCGATCAATAGGAGGGAATGGAATGCGGGTTTGATCAAAAAGAATTGAATAATCATAATAACTGATTGAAATGATTGTAAAAGCAATGACTCCAAATAACATTAATCTATTTTTTATCCTTGACAACACATAGGAAAAAGTAATAACTAATAAAGAAGATAAAAAGATTAGATAACGTGGATAAAGAACCTTACTAAAAAATGCAATTACCAAATAAGGGATAATAAACCATAAGAAAAGATAGACTCCAAGGCGTCGATTTTCTTTGATAAGTAGCAAAAGTCCGATTAATCCGATAAAAAAAAGAATTAATCCACCCTCGGCAATAAGGTAATACGGAATAATAGGAAGATTTCCTTTAACATAGGCAAATGGTGTTTGCAAAAATTCCCCGAACGTCATAATAAATGTTTTATTTTTTTCCTCGACGAAATGAAGAAATGGTGAGAGTCTTTGGATATTGTAGATAATAAGGGCTAAAACTCCAGAAATGCCAAATAAAGCAAGAAAATTGATTGTTTTTTCCAGAAATTTTTTAATGTTTTTTTCAATAATTAGAATTGGAGCAAGAATGGACAAACCAAAAAAAAGACGTATAGAAGATTTTGCTAAAAGCGACACTCCCGAGATAAGTCCATATAAAAGAGAAATATCTAATCGTTCTGTTTTAACAAGAAGAATAGAAAAAAAAAGCATCCAGATGAAACCGGCGTTAACTCCAGAATCAACAAGTGCCATTCGGTCGTAAAAAAGAAAATAAGGAGTAAAAAGATACACCCACGTTCCTAAAAAAGCAGCGCGTTTTCCGAAAAGATAGAAAAGAAGGCAAAACATTCCGATTAGTCCCACGAATCCCGTAGTAACGGAAAACAAACGACCAGCTAACAAGGCATTTGTTGGAAATAATTTTAAAAAAGGAATAGTTCCCCATGTTTGCAATGGTTGTTTACCATCAGTGAGTGATACAAATCGCCAACTTGCATCGTGCCAGGCGGTTTTAGCCCAATGGATATATATGCCCTCGTCACCAAAGATAGGAAAAGAATCGAGACGGATCAGTCTACTATAGAAAAACAAGGTGACAATTACCAAGATAAAAAAAACATCAATAGTCGTTATATGTTTTTTTAACCATTTGAAAATATAAAATATATCAAACATAGTTATTGTTTATTTGGAACTAACACTCTATATGTCATGAGGGGGTTTACTCCAATAATTTGATCTATCTGCTTGAATTGATCGCTACTTGTGCAACTGAATCGGTCTACGACAAGAATTTTTTTATTAAATGTGAGGCCGTTTAATGCATTTGTTGGACAACTATTTTCTATATAACGAATTTTTTTTGTTTGGTCAATCCGCGCGTCCAACCTGAACCGACCAATATATTCGGTGCTGAAATCCTTGTTATAAAATAGGTAATACCATGACATAGCCGCTTCTGCAGGAAGAATTATTTCATCATAGGATTTGGATTTTTCTCCAATATACAACGAAATCTGTTTTTGGCCATCATTTCGTTTGATTGAACTATATAAGTCCATATGGCGAGTATATTGATGCCAAAAGAAGATGAATTCACCAATCAACAGAAAAATAAGACCATAAATCAGAGGTATTTTTTTATACTGAACTTGCAAAAGTTTATAAAACCCATAGGCAGAAAAAATTACGATAATGTAACTCAATAAGACAGAACGATGAACATTTGGCGATTCTACAAACGTAATTGCCGCAGGAACAGGCGCCAAGAATAATAAATAAAACAAAAAACCAGCAGTTATTTTATCGATTTTAAGAGGTTGCTTTATTTTGATAGGAAGGATAGCAGTAAATAAGAGAATGAGTAACGACAGATAGAGAAGGCCTTGTTCAGGAACGTAATAGCGTGAATTCTTCCACCCGTCGACAAAAAGAAATTGTGGAGAAAAATACGTAAGATATTGATTAATGAATTCTTTTCCATATCCAATGACTTTATTATGGAATGCTCGCGCTAACAAACGATGGTTCTGCCCTTCACTAAAAATAAGCTCGTTGAGTTTTATGCTTACACCGGAGACAGGACTAAGAATCGATGTTTGTACAAATCTACCTTTTCCCCAGAATGTTGTGCTGATATAAACAGTTAGTGCAAAGAAAAGAATCATAATTCCCACATACGTAAGAAGATATTTCTTTTTTTTTATGTGAGATTTGAATAAAACCAAGAGTGGTAATAAAATAAGTGGAACGTACAATCGAAAAGGATGATAAATATCATACGTAATCAAAAATATAATACTTGTTAAGATAAGCAAAAGATTATTTTGCTTTTTAATTGAATAGATCAAACCAACAACGCCAAACAGAAAAAGGGAAGAGCCAATGATTCCCTCGGTTGTCGATCTAGCTAAAACAATTTGCCACGGTAGGATTGCACTAAAGAAAGCTGATAATAAAGCTATTGTTTTGTTTTTAAACATGAAAAAAGCAAGAATGAATACAGGAATTATGGCAAGCGCGCCTAATAAGGCTGCAGGAAATCTAGTCGCAAATTCATTTATACCGAATAGATAAGTAGCTAATCCAGATAGATAGATTGGCAAAATAATATAATAATCTCCGAATTTATTGAAATAGAGAAAAGGCCATAGATTTCCATAGGTGTCTCTGCCGTTTTGAACGATGTAGCGTCCTATGTATCCGCTCAATACCTCATCTTCATGAAAATTTGACGGTAGTGTTCCGAGCTTATATAGGCGTAATAAAAGCGCAAATCCGAAAATCAAAAGCAATAAAATAAGCGTTTTATGCTTTCTCAATAACATTAGCATATTGTAGCTTATTATATCAATAATATGCTATAAAAAAAACCCGGTAGGTCCTCAAAAGCGGATGTTATTTGAGGATTTCATGCTTCCTTTTAATATGGAATACTTTTTGAAGTGGAACAGTTTGGCGCGTGACAATGTGTAATTGCTCTATATTTTGAGATCCCCAAGCTTTCTCGACAAAGTCTGATTTTTGGCAAACTACATAATCAGCGGTCATCATTTTGGAATTAACATCAGTATATTCAGGAATATAATACATATTGGAATATGATTTAGAACAAGTAAAGATGTTCGCGTGTTTTATATTTTCTTTTTTCAAATATTGTTTCAACCATGTAAGAGCTTCCTTTTCGCTTGCACCCCAATAATCGAGTTCGAATTTATTATTTGCTCCTTTTAATCCACCGACTATTTCATTGAAATACACATATTCATAGGGATGAAGTTGAATATAAGAAACAGTTATAGAAATTAAATTAACTATTAGAATAGTTAGAACGATAATTTTTATTCTATGCTTCTCCCATATTTCATTAATGAAAATTGCTGCCAATAGAATAATTTGAGGAATCAAGAAAAGATAATGGCGAATTCCATTATAAATATTTGGTTTGAAGAAAAAATAAAGTAGTAACTGAAGAAATACGGAAATAAGTATAAGTAAAATAAGTTGTGCTGACTTCTTTGATTTAAGGAAAATTAAAGCTCCTCCTGAAAATAATATAAACGATAGAGGAGTTGTAACCATGATCCAAATAGTAAGATAAAAGAAGGGTAAATGTTTTGCGCTATATACTTTTCCTAAAAACGGTATTGTTCCATACCAAGGAAATGATGATCCGATTTTAAAAAGCTCGATAGTATGGTTCAATGGGTCAGCTCCTGCATAAGGTATAGATACAATAAATATCAGAAAAGCCATAAAGAAAATAAGTATGCTTTCTAATAAAATCTGAGTTAACTGAAGTATGATCTTTTTTTTATTTTCAAGTATTCTAAGTAACTTGAATACCAAGTAAACAATTAAAAGTGTAAATCCAAGAATACGAAGTGACGCAACAAGACCAATGAGGATTCCTAAGACAAATATGCGCAATTTTTCTTCCCATTTTTGTGTGAGAATTATGGCAACCAAGGTTATGAAATAGAAAGTAGCGAAAGGAACATCCTTAGGATTTGCTGGAATATCGCCTAAAAACCGCGGCGTAAAAAAAAGAAGAAATGGTCCAATTAGAGCTAAGAAAGGTTTTTTATAAACGAATAAAAGAATTTCATAAAAGGCATAGAAGATAGCAATAGCGAATAGTAAGTTTAATAGATGATATTTTTCGTAACTTTCTTTGTGATTAAACAAATAAAGCAGCGCTGGATAAGTACTGTTATTATATAAAAGATCACTATTATCTCTATCATGAACAGCAAAACCCTTTTGTAGAAATGGATCATTACCTCTTACTTTTATATAAAAATATCGACCTCTTGTATAGACAAAAAACTCATCATTCGTCAGTCCGTAATTTTTGTAAGTAAGAAAAGAAAATAAAAGATAAAAAAGTAAAAAAATAATAAATGGAATCCTATTTAATATAAAGATAAAGATTTTTTTCATACCTAATACGCTGTAATAAAAATTTTTCAGTCATTACGTTTTTATCTGATTCATTTACTATAAAACAAGTTTTAACAAGACTTGTATTTAATGTACGTGAAAATTCGTCGATATTATAGATAAAGTTAACATGTATGTTGGAATAATATACGATTGCCGGATGATTTCCCCACCATTCAGATGTTCCGATCAAAAGATTCATTTTTTGAAGTGTATCGTGCGTAGTTCTACTGTCTTTGTCAACTAAAACATTCAACTCTTTGCAATGTTCTTTAGCATAGATGGCGAGCTCATAATTTTCGTCATAGGAAGAATAATGAGCGCCAAAAAAAGAATTAGTTGAAAAGTTTTTAAAGATAATTACTCCGGTAATGAACAATGAAATTAACGCAAGGAATATTTTTTTATTTTTTATATATGAGAGTATATATACTCCCAAAAAAGCGAACTGCGGAATTACAGGGTAAAGATACCAGTTAATTTTTGTTTTCGTAAGATTAAGGAATAAGAACCATGGTATAAAAAAGAGTAAAAAAAGGGTATTTTTGATATCCCTTTTACGAAAAAAATTAATCACGATCAAAACTGTTCCCGAGATCGATAGATACGCGAAGACTTTTAGCTCATCAAATAATAAATCAATATAAAATGTACGTTTTCCGAAATGCGATTCGATTGAGGCGGTAACTCGCTTCGCCATACTATCAAGGAAGTGGGCTTGTATAAAGGGATACTTGAAATATAGAAACATCCCCACATACCACAATAACAAAATAGATGATTGGATGACTAGATTTCTAGATTTATGAATGAATTTAGAAAACGAAATTGATTTAGTGAATAATTGATAAAAATGTAATCCGAAAATAAGTATTACAGGATAAAAACCAAGCAATGATTTACTTAAGACTCCTATTGCCAAAAAAAGAAAACTCAACCAGAAATGTTCGTAAAATACCAAATACCCCATCCAGCCTAAAAATAAGAACGTATCGACGTTCAATACCTGCGCTCTTTGCAAGAAGATGGAGGTAAACGAGGAAATAACAACGGTCAAAAATGAAATAAAACCATTTTTTGTTAGTTTGTAATAAAAATAATAAATAAAAATAAAAAGAATGATAGTAAGCGAAAGCGTAAAGAGACGAGTAGATAGTTCAGGTTTAAGAGGGACTATTGATTCGACAATTCCGTATGCTAAAGGAACTAGAGGAGGTTTATCGAGCCAGTATTGTCCCTGCCATAAGGGAACTATCGATTTTTGCTGTACCATTTCCTTTCCGACTTGCGCATAAATACTTTCATCCCAATCATAAAATGGAGTAGGATAGGCTATGAATTTATAAGCAGTAACCGCAAAATAGGATATGAGAAAGATGATTATGAGGAGGTGATTTTTCAGTCTTTGCATTCTATAACATTCGGGCAATTGATAACATACTGCAAAGGTTTTTTAATTTCGAATGATTGGTTAAAGACATCTGCTTGATAAAAAAAATATGTCCTCAATTCATATAAAGTAGACATTACTATTAAAACGAGCATTGTAAAAAGCAAAAGTGTTTTTTTTGAAAATTTTGATCGGATCACAGTGATAAAAGGAAGAATAGAAAAATAAGCAATGGATGGCAAAACGGTATATGTTCTTAACATGCTTGGATTTTCCCACGGATACACAAGTAAGGTTGGAATGAGTGAAATAATCAAGTAGCCGAGAAAAAAGACGTTTTTAAATTCATACAGCGATTTTATTGCAATCAATAATCCTGCAATAGAAAAAATTCCAAGTAAAGGATTTAATGCGGGTTTGTATGGATAGTTATGTTTACCATTAGGATCCCCTTTAGCAATAAACATTCCTACAGTCTTAGTAATATTTTGAGTAAAAAAATCTGTTTTTTGCTGAATTGACAATCTGGGATTGGACGGAAAAAACAGCTGATTTACACGAATATCCTCATGAGTAAATAAATAGGTTTGAAGAGGGGTCACAATTATTAGAAATGGAAGTAGAAAGTATAGAATTACTTTTAAAAAATATTTTTTTTGTCTAAATATATATATAAGGAAAAATAGTGAAAGAAAAAAGAAAATTCTACCGGGAGTATAGGAATTATAAACCAGTCCAGCAAAAATTGACGAAATAATTAATTCATAAATTTTTTTATCTCTTAGATACCGGAGCAAAAAATAAATACCCGAAAGTTCCAAAAATAAAAGGAACGTGGGTTCGAAAGAAAAACGAGCAAAATTTATAAACCAGCGAGATGTGATAAGCACAAACGAACCCAAAAAAGAAATATGTTTGTTTTTGAATATAAGTTGCAAAATCCCAAAAAAAAGGAGTCCGCATAAAATTCCTGAAATCGCTGATACAAACCTTAAGGCAAAAGGAGAAATACCAAAAAGCTTTAAAGATAGAAGTAGCAGATAAAAATATAATGTTGAATGGCCTGTTGCTAATGTGCTGTAAGGAGTGTACGGTTTTCCTTCCAAAGAAAGTGCAAGTTTTGTAAACTCTACTTCGTCAACGGCAAGATATTTGGGAATAAGGGCATAGCGAAAAAAAATAAAACCCGCGGAACATAGAAAAATAAGTATAAGAAAAATGTTCTTATGATTATTAATCATACCTATGTGTTAGATCATAATATTTTATGAGCAGGATATCTTTCAGGCCTTCAAACGAATCCTTGAAAAAATTAACATGCTTTGTTTCTACATGTTTCCAGTCGACATGAGTTTCTTTAATCTTTACTCTTAATTTTGCCGCAACAAATAGAAACTCCATATCAAACCCGGCCGAGACGGATGATCCCTCGATTCTCCGATTATTATGAAATACCTTAAGTTTATTAATGATACGTAAAGCAGTTTTTGTTTCGAAAAGTTTAAAACCGCACTGTGTATCCTTGATTCCTGGAAGTCCAATGATGATATTCTGAACAAGAATTGCCGCAAATGCCATAACTTTTCGCAAAAATGGAGCACCTTGTCTTTTTGAGCTTCGAGAACCGATTACTATTTTGTATCCGTTCTCGGCCTCATTTATAAGATTTTGTGCTTCTTCGATTGGAGTTGCGAGGTCAATATCCGAGAATATCACATACTCCTCTTTTGCTTTTTCGATACCTGTTATTACGGCAAAGGCTTTTCCTTTATGAAGATTTTCTATCAAACGAAATTTAGGAAAAACCTTGAGGTATTTTTCTTTAATAAGGTTTTTTGAATCATCAGAAGATCCGTCATCGATAATTAACACTTCGCCAAAATAAGGACTATTTTTTGTGTAGTTCCCGATTTTGTCGAGGACGCCTTTTTGTATATTGAGTTCCTCGTTATAGCAGGGGATGACGAGTGTTATTTTCATGGATAAGTTTATAAATTTTTATTCCTTCGACAGTCCATATTGTATCAATTTTCGCTTTCCCGAACATCGAAATATTCCATGACGGTGAATCAATAATTCGACATGGTTCTTTTGCGCAGAGAACGAACATTTGTTCCGTAATTTCACGTTTCGCGCGGTCTGCCGGAATAAGACCCTTTAATTCCAAAAAATAGAGATACTGGTCCTCAAAAAATTCAACCGGCCAGGTTGCGATATTGAAAGGTTTTTTTTCTATTTTTATTGAAAGGAAATCAGCAACTTTTTGAGCTTGTCGGATTTGGCTGGTCGCCTTTCCGTAAAGAAAATAACAGTTTCTTACATTAAAAGCGATGTAGGAGGCAAAAAAAATAAAGATGATAATTTTCGAAACTGAGCTTTTGGACATAAGAAGGGAAAACACATGCGCAAGAACGAGAAAAAAACTCAGATATATCGGATGATAATAATGGGGATGACGAGCACTTGATAAAAACGAAAAAGCAATTAAGTACGAATAAACGTTGATGAGATGAATATTGAATAATACATGGTTTTTTTTTCTTAAAAATATAAAAATGACAATTAATCCTGCAAGAATAGATAAAGAAATATATAGAGGTGTCGGACTCATGGTGATGTTGGAAAAAAAAGCTCCGACTGTTTGGTTCAATCGTGTTAATATTGAAGCTTTTGACACAACTCCTTCTTGGGTAAAAAGCCTAAGCAGATTATTGAAGTTTAAAAAATTGTGACGCAGATCGAAAATAACTAACGGAAATGAGAAAAAGACGAATGAAATGATACTTATAAAGATATTCCCAATAAACATGAGTTTTTTCTTATTTTGAAAAAACTCCATCGCAGAAAAAATCAATATAGGAACTATTAAAAGCGCGGCTAAATAATGAAGCTGGAACGAAAATGAAAAAAAAGCCCCAAATACTATCGAAAAAAGAATTCTCTTCGTTTTTAAAAGCTTATAAAAGAAATACAATGTCAAAAATGAAAAAAAAGGAAGGAGATTCGGATTCCATGAAAACCGAGACGCAACAATATTTACATAGGAAAATGAAATAAAAAGGAGAAACAAAAACGCAGTGCGTACATCAAATTCTTTTTTGACTATTATATATGTAATATATAATCCAATAACCGAAAACAGTGCGACTGCGAAGGCAAGTCCAATAGGATTGAAATTAAAAAGAAGAAGAAAAGGAGATATGAGGTAATAATAAAATGGGCCTAAATATACCTGACCAACCGAAGATGAAGCTCCGATTGCGGGTAAATGCTGTAGCGTAACTATCCGTTTCACGATAATTGCATCTCTTCCTTGATCTGAAAGAAAGGTTACAAAATCAGCCAGTCGATAAAATCGTAAAAAAATTGCGGAAATAAAAACGATCAGTGTTTTCATTTAAGGTTCTTCAATTTTAAAATACGTCATTTGGTTACCCTTTTCATATACTGCCTTATAAGAAATCACTCTTTCGCTACTGGAAAAAACATATGGCAACACTTCTTTCAATTCCGCAAGGAGACTGTCAAGTTTTGCAATCTCTTCAGGTGTAAACCATTCAAAAGTACCGTCTTCAAAATTTTCTTTAACTTCGCCGCTTGCATAATCTGCAGTAAGAAGATAAAAGTAAAACTCCTGATCCAAATCCTTTAAATGAGCGTTTCCGACAACCCTCAACCGAATATTTTTGATATGAAGCCCTGTTTCTTCGAATATTTCTCGGCGAGCGCATTCAAAGAGGCCCTCATTAAATTCTCTATGTCCGCCGGGAGCCATCCATACGTTTGGCATAATTTTTTTTTGCTGGTTTCGGTGAAGCATTAAATATTTATTTTCCTTTTTCACAAAACATTCCAGCGTAACAGCAATATTTCTCCTGTTCATGAGCTATATTGTATTAAAATTTAGGCATTAAAAACAAGTAATAGTTTGTTATACTCAATTAATATGCCGCAATTCTTAAAAAGAAAATGGTATATTATTGTAATTGTTCTTGCTATCATTGGATTCATTTTTTTTAAGATTTCTTCTAGTACAGCTTCGACAAAAAACGGAAAGAAACAGGCATCATTTAAGGTAAAACGCCAAAGCTTAAAAGAAGCACTAACTCTTTCCGGTTCAATTGATGCTGAGGAAAAAGTTACGTTACGATTTCAATCGTCTGGTCGATTGTCATGGGTTGGTGTCAAGGAAGGGGATTATGTGAAAAAATATCAGACTATTGCCTCGCTTGATCAAAGAGAACTTCGCAAAACACTGGAAAAATATTTGAATACGTACGTTAACGAAAGATATGATTTTGAGCAAACCCACGATGATTATTGGCAAAAACAATATGCTTTAAGCGACGGACTTAAACGTGAAGCAGGACGCATTATCAATAAATCGCAAAATGATTTAAACAGCTCAGTTTTAGATATTGAACTAAAGCAGTTGTCTCTTGAATATGCAAGTCTCTGGACGCCGATTGAAGGCATAGTAACAAAAGTTGGTTCACCATTTGCTGGCGTAAATATGACCCCAGCACAGGCAGAATTTGAAATCATTAATCCGAAGACCGTTTATTTTTCTGCCACGGCTGACCAAAATGACGTTATTAAACTAAAAGAAGGAGCAAAAGTAGAACTTATTCTGGATGCGTATCCCGATAAAACTATCCAAGGGAAGATTATGATGATGTCATTCGTGCCAAAAACCGATGAAACGGGAACGGTCTACGAAGTAAAAATAACTTTTAATGATGCGAATGATTCAAATAAGTTTCGTTTTGGAATGACCGGTGACGCAAGTTTCACGGTTAGAGAATTTAAAAATGTTCTTTATATTCCTACAAAATATGTTAAGACCGACAAGAAATCAGATGGAACCTTAATACAAAATTACGTTTTGAAAAAAGTAAATGGCAACCAAGCTAAAACAACCATTGAGATAGGAGAAGAAGTTGATGAAAATACGATTATTGCCTCGGGATTAAAAGAAAACGATGTTGTCTATGATTAGACTCCAGAATGTTTGGAAAGAATATCAGCTTGATCGAGAATTGGTTTTTACTGCATTAAAAGACGTGACTCTAACAATAAAAGATAATGAGTTTTGCTCAATTGTCGGACCTTCAGGGTCAGGTAAGTCAACGTTAATGCATATTGTTGGTTTGTTGGATAAACCATCAAAAGGTCATGTATTTATAGATGGTAAAGACGTTTCTAAACTCTCTGATAATACAGTATCCTCCTTACGAAATGAATATGTAGGGTTTGTTTTTCAGCAGTTTAATCTGATAAATAAATTAACGGTTTTGGAAAACGTTCTTATCCCGACAATCTATACCAGAAAACACCTCCAATATGATGCTAAAGAAAAAGCAAAGTATCTGCTAAAAAGATTTGGTTTGGAGGATAAAATTAACTCGTATCCAAATAAAATTTCAGGAGGTCAGCAGCAAAGAGTTGCTATCGCAAGAGCTCTTGTTATGAGTCCTAAATTAATTCTTGCCGATGAGCCTACAGGTAATATTGATACTAAAACAGGAGCAGAAATTTTAAGACTTCTCTATGAACTCTATACCAATGAAAAGATTACCGTTGTAATAGTTACCCACGATCCCCTTGTTGCTGCAAAAACTAAAAGAAAAATAGAAATTAGGGATGGAGAAATACAATGAATTACATTACATTTTTAATCAGAACGGCGATTGAAGATTTTACCCGGAATAAAGGAAGAACTCTTCTTACTTCTTTAGGAATTCTCATTGGTGTATTATCTGTTGTTCTTTTAACGGCTTTTGGGCTGGGTTTAAAAAAATATATTGGAGACCAATTTGAAGCGATGGGGAAAAACACGATTTTTTTAGTACCCGGAAGAATATTGTCCGGCGGTGGTTTTTCCGGGTCAGCTTCATCATTTACCGGCAGGTTTGATATTCGCGATCTTGAAAAATTGAAAGAAATTAAAAATATCAGCGCGGTGGGCCCGCTAACTTTTAAATCGACTAAAATAAAAAGTCCATTAAAGGAAGATTATGCTGACATAATGTTTTCTTCTGAAGTTATATCTGATGTTATGGGTTTTGAAATTGAGACGGGCCGGTTTTTTGACAAGTCCGACGTTGCAAAAAAAACGAAGGTGATTGTTATAGGAAATAAAATAGCAAGTGATTATTATGGTTCTCCTGAGGATGCTATCGGTAACAAAATTACGGTCGGTGAAATAAAATTTACTGTTATTGGTGTAACAAAAAGTAAAGGTGGTGGGGGAATGGGCGGATTTGATTATGATAAATATCTCTATGGTCCTTATACGACCGGTTATACTTTTAACCCTGATAGGAAATTTATTCGACTTTTTGCCAAGACGGAAAATGAAAGCGATATTTCTCAGGTAAAAGGAGACATAAAAAAAGAATTTTTGAAACGATATGAAGAAGAGGAGTTTAGCATTGTTGAACCAACAGAGTTGTTATCGGCAATTAATTCAATTTTCTCAGTACTCAATTTGATTTTGGTAGCGATTGCCGCGATATCTCTTCTTGTTGGTGGAATTGGCATTATGAATATTATGTATGTGACGGTAACAGAAAGAATAAAAGAAATCGGTATAAGACGGGCTCTTGGAGCAAGAAGGAATGACATTCTCTTTCAGTTTCTTATCGAGTCGGTGGCATTATCGTTAATGGGCGGATTATTTGGTTTGGTTTTAGCATACGCTATTATTTTTTTTATTCAACAATTATTTCCTGCATATATTGATCTTGTTTCAGTATTGCTGGCGCTTGGCGTATCATCGGCAATTGGTGTGTTATTTGGTGTTTTACCAGCTAAAAAAGCGGCTGATCTTTCACCTATTGAGGCGATACGTTATGAATAAAATCTAAAATTTTTTTCTTAAACGTTTCCTCGCTGAAAGTTTCAGAGGTTTTTCTTGATTGAAGTTTCATTTTTGTTTGTTCTTCTTTTGAAAGTGCTTCGTATTTTTTTAGTTTTTGGATTAATGACTCAGGAGTTAACTTATTGAAAAGAAAACCATTGGTTTCGTCTTTGACAATTTCCGGAAAGCCTCCGCTTTTATATGCGATTGCG
>Ga0233420_10000750_pt1 | contig 13124 bp, 13 predicted proteins | sample Watercolumn_Mata_4_FD_183009 | JGI IMG/M metagenome (GOLD analysis project Ga0233420, IMG submission 183009) | Freshwater microbial communities from Lake Matano, South Sulawesi, Indonesia - Watercolumn_Matano_2014_102_MG | ecosystem: Environmental > Aquatic > Freshwater > Lake | place...
TCACTACGCGAATTACTGCAAATAAGTATGGAGAAGGACAGTATATTGGGAATAAAACGGTGACCCTCGCAAAAGTGTTGAATAAATACGGATTTTCAACCGCGGCATTTTTTTGGAACGACGCACTTACCCAGGAACTTACCAATCTTGGTCAGGGATTCGATATATATAAGCATGTTCCCGCATGGAATTCCAGGGATTATGCGTATTCGGATTTTGGCGAGCTTCCCATTGATTGGCTATCAGTCAACAAAGATAAACGGTTTTTTTTATGGGTGCATTTAGTTGATCCTCATAGCCCGTACGAACCTCCGGATGATTTAGCTTGTAACTTCGGTGAACAGTTTTGTGACGAAATTAGAAAGAACGGATGGGGGAAAATCGAAGAATTAAGAAAACGATATGGAAAATGTCCAGACGTAGGTCAAGAGCCATCAGATAAAACAATAGAAATTATGAAGTCGCTTTATGATAGTGAGGTTTTTCAGGCAGATAGACTCTTTGGTAGACTTATGAAATATATTGAAGAAAGCGGCCTGTCCGACAATTCAATTGTCGTTTTTTACAGTGACCACGGCGAAGGTTTCGACCACGGGTATTATTTTGATCACGGTGGAGTATTATATGATTCCAATACGCGAATTCCTCTGATTATTAAATATCCTCCTAATAAAGAAGGAAAAAAAATTGATTTTCTTGTCCAAAATACCGATATATTTCCTACTGTTCTCTCTTTGTTACAGATAAATACACAGATTATTCCTACAGTCGAAGGTATTAATTTCAGCAAGGTTTTTTACAATTTCCCACTTAATTTGTTTCCGAGGGAAAAGAGAGAGTATTCATATCTGTATAGCCACGAAAATCATAAATATGCGATCGACGACGGACGTTATAAATATATCTACTCAAATGGTCAGAATTGTATACAACAAAACAAGACAGATGAGCTTTACGATCTTAAAAACGACCCATTGGAACAATTCAATATTGCAGTTGAAAGAAAAAATATAACTAGTACGTTAAAAGAACGACTTTTCGATCGCTTATCCATGTATAATCTTCCCGAATATATTCCCGAAATGACTCTTGAGCACCAGCAATATATAGAAAAAAGTCTACTGAAATTAAAAAGTCTCGGTTATTAATGTGTCTCATTTTATGAGAGTACTTTTAATTCATAACTACCCTCAATATTTTGGTGGTGAGGAAACATATTTTGAATCATTAATCGAGCTTTTGGAAAAGAAAGGATACGAAGTCATTGTCTATAAAAAAGAAAGCCTCAAAATAAAAAATTCATTATTAGATCAAATCAAAATCAGTTTAGGGTTGTTTTGGAATACTGAAATTGAAAAAGAACTATCTTTGATTATTAAAAAGCAAAAACCCGATGTTGCCCATTTCAATAACGTTTTTCCTCTTATTACCCCAACTGCGTATTGGGTATGTAGAAAATTCAAAATTCCAATAGTTCAGCATGTCCATAACTATCGATTCATGTGCCCAAAAGGAACACTCTTCAGAAATGGAAAAGTCTGTGAGCTATGTGTTAATAAACAATTACCATTTTATTCCATTTTTTACGGGTGTTATCACGGATCCAGAATAGCATCATTCATATTTGCGTTTTCCTTTTTCGTTCATAAATTAATAAAAACATTTAACTTAATTGACCGATATATTTTCCCGTCGGAGTTTACACAAAACTACTATTTAAGACATTTACCGATTCCTAAAAAAAAGACTGCAGTTATTTCCTATTTTGTAAAAGAGAGAAAAGTAAAAACAATTGATTTAATCCAGAAGAAAAAAAGTTATTTTCTCTATGTGGGAAGATTATCAGAAGAAAAGGGAATTATTCAATTACTTGAAGTCTTCAAAGAACTTCCAAGTATAAAATTGGTTGTCATAGGAAAAGGCCCATTGCAAAATAAAGTTGAACTTTATAGGAAATACAGGAATATTTCCATTAAGGGTTTCATGGATAAGAAGACCATTTTTAACTATATGGAAAAGGCTCAATGCGTTATCATCTCTTCATTATGGTATGAAGTATTGCCTTTTGTTTATTTGGAAAGCCTTATGAGAGATACACCTGTTCTTATTCCAGATAATGGTAATTTTAAGTTGATGATTAAAGAAAAAGTACCCAAAAAAGTTTATTTTTATCGTTTTAACGATTTTAATGATTTAAAAAAGAAAATTATTACGGTTGTTGCTAGAGAAAAAGTCATCCCAAGAAAAACAGAGTTATTTAATCAATATAAGCAAACATATCATTTTAATCGTTTAAAAAATATCTATAATAGGATCTGCAAACAATGAAAATCGCAATTATTGGCATACGGGGAATCCCTGTTGTATATAGCGGGTATGAAATATTCAGTGAAATAGTATCATCACAACTTGTCAAGAATGGACACAGAGTGACGGTATACTGCCGATCAGGTTATGTTGTTCCGGAAAAAAAGGAGTATAAAGGAGTTCGTTTAATTGTCCTTCCATCCATTCGTTCAAAAAATTTCGATACTATTTCACATAGTTTCCTATCCACCCTTCATGCTTGTTTTCAAGACTATGATGTGATCTTATATTTAAGCGTTGGTAACAGTATTTTTAGTATAGTCCCGAGACTGTTTGGAAAAAAGACCTTAGTTAATGTTGACGGCTTGGATTGGAAACGAAAAAAATGGGGTTGGTTTGCTCAAAAATTTCTTTATTATTCTGAATATCTTGCAACAATCCTTCCCAATGCGATTATTACAGACTCCATTTTTATCAAGAATTACTATCAACAAAAATATAGTAAAGCTTCTTACCATATTCCATATGGAGGTTTTGTTGATAGCAGTATGAATGAATCAATGATTCTGAAGAAATACGGATTAAAGAAAAACCAATATTTCATATGGAATGGGAGATTGGTTCCGGAAAATCATATTGAAGACTTAATCCAGGCTTTCAAAAGGGTCAAAACAAACCACAGATGTGTCATTTTAGGAGATGATCTGTATAAAAGCGAATACAAAAAAAAACTACTCAATCTGGCGAAGGGTGATAAACGATTTCTATTTCCTGGGTTTGTGCCTCATGAGAGTGCCAAAGCCCTTGTTAAAAATTCCTTTGCATATGTTGAAACAAAGAGGTCAGGTGGAACTCATCCTTCCCTTGTTGAGGCAATGAGCGTCGGAAGTCTTATTATTTGTAGCGATCTTCATGCAAACAAAGAAGTTTTAGGCGAACGTGGTATTTATTACAGTATGATTAAGGGATCAAAAAATCTAAAGAAAAGAATTGAATATGTTCTTCTTCCCGAAATGAAAGATAAAATTGAAAAAAAACGAATGGAGGTTAAAAAACACGCTGAAGAATTATACAATTGGAATCGAATAGTGAGTCAATATGAATATTTATTTCAAAAACAGGTCTGTTGAAAAGCTTCATATAATATTACTAACTGTTGTCATATTTATTATTAGACTGCCTCCGGTCTATATTTTTCCAATAAAAGGAGCTTTTTTTATGACGTATAACATAGCCCGAATACTTATAGTTTTTGAATTTTTACTTGTTGTCTATACAGTAATCAAAGAAAAATCAAAATTGATAGAAATAAACAAACTCACTGCATCGCTTATTTTAATATTTTTTTTGACTCAAGGCTTTTCTATTGTGTTTTCATTTAACGTTCAGACCTTTCTATTTGTGTATAAGGATCTTGTTTTTGCATTGTTGCTTTTTTTAGTTGCTATTCATGTGGTTAACAAAAACAACATTAATTTCTTTTTAAAAATATTTATTATTGCAAGCTCAATATATCTTCTTTTCCAAATTATTACTTATTTGTTTCCGAATATTACCTATTCCATTTTACAGCCTCTATTTTATGACCGGTATTGGCAATTTTTTGACTTTCAATTTAACCGAAATAAATATTTTGGTGACGCGTTTGACGAAGTAACTGTTGCGTTTGCCCTTTTTTACCTATTTAGAAGTAAATTTAGCATAAAAACAATATTTTTGATTTTCTTTTTGGGAGCGGTAATTTTTATTACGATTGCATCTTACTGGATTACAAAGGTCATTATGCTCGTTTTTGGAATGATAGCAGGTATTGTGCTTTTTCGGAATAAACTGAAAAAATGGATAGGAGTTCTTATTACATTCGTTATCATTCTGCTCTTTGCCAGCAATATAGTCAGTGTGTATGTCACAGGTAAAAATGTTATCGACAGAATTACTCTAAGTAGGATAAGTGAAGAAGATAATGCAAAATCAGTTAACAGGGTTGAGGCTTGGAGACAAGCCGGAGAAATGGGGATAAGCTCACCTTTTTCCGGAATAGGCTTGGGTAACTACTATGATTATCTTCCCCAAAGAAATAAAATCTTTAACAGGAATTCATCATCTTTACTACTCGGAAATTTTATTGTTATCGATGATCCACACAATCTATTCTTTAGTACGTTTGCGGCGAGTGGATTTATAGGTTTATTCGCACTCATTGCATTATGTGCTCGCTTCCTTATTTCAGATATTGTCTATATTCGTAACGGACAGCTAATAGTGAAATCGGTTATAGTCGCTTTCTGGTCTCTCACATTGTTTAGTCTTTTGAATCCATGGATGTATTTTTCGTATCAAACATTCTATTGGCTTCTTCGAGGATTTATTGAAAAGTTTGAGTCGAAAAAATGAATCAAATATCAAAAATCGCCTTTATCAATTACTCATTAGCTGGTGGGGGAGCAGAACGAGCTGCGCTCAATCTACATATATATCTATATAAAAAAAATATATCCGTAGACCATATTCTTATAAAAAATATTAATGAATACAAAGATGAGTATAAGGAAGCTATTTCAAAACTGCATATTATTTCGCTTCTTGGAAAAGAAAAAATACCATGGTTATTAAAACCATTGAAAATCTTTGAAATAGCCATAAAACTCATTTTTTTGAGTCTCAAAAATAAATATAAGACAATTATTAGTTTTGATCATTACTGGTGGATGTTTGCAATCCTTTCAAGCAAAGTCTGTGGAGCAAAAAATATTCTTGGATTGCAAATGAATCTTTCGGCTCATTTAAAACAGAAAAATATTCTTATACGGTTTCTTTTATATATTTGGTTTAAAGTATCTATGCTTTTGAGCGATTTGATAATCTGTTCTTCCGATGGGTTAAAGTATGACCTCATTTCTACATTTAGGATTCCTCAAGAAAAAATAAAAACGATTCATAACGGGATAGATATGCGCATGATCAAGCAGAAAAGAATACGAAGAGAGAAATCTGCATTGTTTTCTGGCAAGATAACACTTATTACATGTGGAAGATTGGTAGAGCAAAAGGGTTACCCGTACTTAATTAAAGCATTTAGAATCGTTAAGAATAATATCGCCAATATTCAATTATTGATATTAGGAAAAGGTCCACTAGAGACAGAATTGAAAGAACAAATAAAAAGAGAACATTTAATTAGAGATGTCAAACTCTTGGGTTTTAAAAATAATCCATATTTTTATTATTATCATTCGGATTTCTTTATTTTTTCGTCATTATATGAAGGATTCGGTAACGTTCTTGTTGAAGCTATGGCGTGCGGGTTGGCGATTATAAGTACGGACTGTTCTTATGGTCCAAGAGAAATAATATGTTCGGAAGAAACAAAATACCCTTCAGAAAAACTTCAAAACTATAAAATATGTAGTTATGGAATTTTACTTCCATCTCTGACTATCTCTGACAGCGAAAAAAAAATTCAATTTTGGGCAGGGAAACTAACTCAGGCAATTAAACGATTACTGAAAGATAAAGAATTATTGAAAAAAATGAGAGATATGAATGTTAAAAGAGCACTACTCTTTGACTTAGACGTGATGGGAAAGTCATATTCTACTCAATTGTTCCCACAAAATAATCATTAAAAGTAAAGTTTTTTGTCGAAAGATATATCCATTTCCCGGGATTAATTAGCTGTTCTTCACCTAGGACTAAGCCATCATCTGTTTTCATTAATTTCATTTTTAACCTAACCGTAATATATTTTCTTGGATCAAGGGTAGATAAACTATAGCCATAGGAGTCAAAAAATGATTGAGGAGATAAATCCGAAGCTTTTTTGTCAACTATCTCAATCGTTTTGTCTTCTCCATCAAAATAAGTATCTCCTATTTGTATTGCCTCATATTCCCATGAATATGCGGTTCTCTTTGTTATGGTAACAGTTTTTGTTACATACATTTCCTGGGGCGGTTTTTCGTTTAGATCAATGACAGTTCCGCTAAATTGAACCGAAGGGAATTCAAGATCAATCGATGAACCAACGCCAATAGTTGAACGCTTAAAATTGTATTTCCCGGTTTTTGGATTTTTGTTTACTCTTAGTTTTAGACTTACATAAACATCATATTGAGTAGTTGCTGGCCATGGATAATAACGTACATGTAAAATCGTTGCAAATGGTCGGTTAAGTAGATTTTTTTCAGTATCTCCCTTCTTCAGGGAACGGATAAACCATATGGGTGGTTTTGATGTTCCTGCCCACCAATTACCCTGTCCTATTTTTACTTTTACATAGACATAAGTAGACTTAAAAAAAAATAATTTGTATCCGGCGATTAACCCGACGAATAAAATACTCACAAAAAATATGAGAATAAAATTTCTGTCATACGAAGACTTAAAGATTTTTTTGAAAATCATAGTGAGGTCATTATACACAAATCGCTTGGTATAATGATACGTGAAATATGAACCAATATAAAATTAATAAAGGTTTTATTGTTCAGAAATTAGACCAGAAAACGGTGATTTTTGACGGAGAAGAATCGATGCTCTATACGTTTAATGAGACAGCATCGTTTATCTTCAAGAAATTAAAAAGCGCTTTGGAGGAAGACAAAATTGTAGATGCTCTCGTGAAAAAATACTCAATCAATAAAGAAAGAGCGAGAAAAGACGTTAAGGAGCTTATCTTTGACCTAAAAAAAAAGAAGATAGTTTCCTCTGTAAAACCCAGATGATAGCATAAAGAACGTCTGGACTAAGAACAACTAATACTTTTTTCCACAAAGGTTCGGGAGAAAGAAAAAAAAGATTTTTGAAGCGAAGAACTCCTTCATCTATCCTTAATTTTTCGCTATAAATATTAATAGTGAGAATGTTAGCTTCAATATAATTGAGAATATGTTTTTTTGGTTCAACTGATTGTAAAAAACCAGCAGGAACTGGAGTATAAAGATATTTTTTGAGTAACATATAACTTGGGTAAGCAAAATTTTGCATCTTGTACTTCTTAATTTTTTTCGAAACAATAGTCCAATTTATTTTGTCTTGGCGGATAACCTTATCTATGAGTTCCAGTCGAAACATACCGCGATATCCATGATTAAAGAAATGCAATGCGAGATACATTACAAGATCTTCAGAGGACAGTATTGAATATGTTTGCTTTTGAATCCTTATATCCCTTTTATGTGAAAAGAAATCACTAGTCAAATGATTAGTTCTTTCTGATGGATAAAGATTATCTAAAGACCCGATCTTTGATATCATAAAGACAGGTTGCGTGTGAATGTCAAATAAGATTGAATTATGATGGATGAGTTTAGAGTAGGTAAACTCTGCTCGTGCATTTCTTACTATAGAGCCTTCGTTTGCTAAAGGTATTAACTTTTCTTTATAGCCAAGCTTTTCCAATATACGAATAAGAGATATTGCATCATGTTCCTTTATGAGTATGTCACAATCAGCGTAAAATCGTTTTGGATAAGACTTAAAATAATACAGATGAAGTGGTAATCCTTTTAGAAAAATATAATCAATATTTTTTGCTTTAAGAGCCTGTCTTAATTTTGCAATTTCTTGTTGGTATAGGACTGATTGAAAAAAATATAAATGTGCAAGGCGAGGTTTCGTCATCAAGGTATAATTATAGCACCATGCTTCCTCCTAACATATTAATCACTAACTTCTGCAATCAAAACTGTAGTTTCTGTTTTGCGCGCGCAGAAATGAATACAGAAACTATCGATCGGGAAATGGAACTGATCAATTTTCAAAAAATTCTCAGGAAAATGAAGCAAAAGAATATTGATACTGTTAAACTCCTTGGAGGAGAGCCGATGCTTCACTCACGTATAAGTGAAATAATAAAATTGTCTCTTAAAGATTTTAAATATGTTCAAATTTTCACGAACGGAATCATTTCAGATGATCAAGCTGTATTTCTGAAACAACGCCTTCCATCCATTAAATTTACATTCAATGTCATGACTCCCGGATTTCAACTCAATCCAAAAATTCGTAACTCTGTTATCAAGCGAATTCTTTCTTTTGCGCCTCATACAGAAATAACATTATCTTTAACTATTGACCCGGCAACAGATGTGTTATTTGTCTTAAAAACTATTACAGAGGAAGTCATTATGTCAGCAAAGCAGATGAGAATAGGTTTCTCCAACCCGACAGCAGGAGAGGCTAAATACTATACATTTGATCAATTTCCCAAAATGGGTAACCAGCTGTATCAATTGGTGAAGAGAGTAAAAGAGATAAATACGGGCCTAAATCTTCATCTTAACTGCGGTTTTACTAGATGCATGTTTACAGAAGAGCAATATTATTTTTTGATGAAAACAGGATTGCATTTTTTAGGTTGGGGATGTTTTGGGAGAGAAAGCAGTATGGATATTGCAACTAACATGACCGCATTTCATTGTTTTCCATTATCGACGCGTCATCGCGTACCTGTAAGTTCAAGTGGCCTCCCAATTATAGATAGGAAGTTAATCTCGAAGCGCTATGATTATTGGAAGGAAATTTATCAAAACATCTGTAAGAAGTGTCCTTTCTACGGCCATGTTCCGGGGAAGTGTCCAGGGCCTTGTATAGCCTTTTTAATGAATCAGGTTAATACCCGGTCCAAATTTTCATCTTGATTTGAGAAGTTTTTGCTCTTGGTATGTGATATTTTTTTTTCTGCTCGATCTTGTGTAAATGTTTTTTCATATTTATGAATGAAATTCAGCAATCAATAGTAAGTCATCAATAGGTAGTATCTTGGTAAATATCTTCAATTTTTTATTTCTGCCTTTTGGACTGTGATAAACCTTTTTTTTAATTTTGTAAGTGTTTCTCATAATTTTATGGTAATCTTTCTTTTAAAGCTTGTCAACATTTATTGATAAGTATACAATATGCACAAATGACGCTTATTTCTCCGGCTTTATTTAAAGGAAACTTCGAAGACCCAAACGTAGTTAAAAAATTAAACAACATTTTTATTGGAAAAAGACGTTACACGTTCCAACTGCCCAATCCTGGGAAGTCAATAGTACTGCTTATTTCGGGCGGATTGGATTCTATTTGCCTGTGGAATATTCTTATGGGTCGATATAAGCTAAATGTTTACCCGGTTCATTTTCTAAAACAGGGAAATGTCATAGATGGAGAAGAAAGAAGTATTCGATTTTACTCTCAGTTTTATCGTACTCTCTACCCAAAACTATTTCATAAAGTAGAGTTTGTTTATACTACCCCATCTTTACCATTGCCTGTTTCGAGAGACTTGAAGAGTGATGCGTCAGTTATTTTTAGGAATTTAGTCCATAATAAAGAGTCAGATAAATATAGTCTTTCGATAAGTTTTAATTCGATAAACCTCTACAATTCTTTTTTTAACGCGTTTCCTTATCTGGAAAAATTAAGAAAAACTGTAGATAAAAAAATAAATACGGTTCTCGTAGGGTATATTGAGGAAGATACGTGGTTCAGGCGCAATTCAACATTAGCAGTTTTGCGAAGCGTCAACTTGAGCATTTGCTTGATGTTAGGCGATTTTAGCTGGCAGTATACCGCTGCTCTTGAAAAAGAGAATAAATTTCTTCTCTCAAGAAAAAAATTAATGGATTATGCCCTTTCAAAAAAAATTTTCTTAGATAAAACATGGAGCTGTCTAAAAAATCGCAAAATACACTGTGGACAGTGCGGAGCGTGCATAATGAGAAGATTTACCTTTAAAAATACAGGAATTTCTGATATAACCGAATACCAAGTTTTCTCATCAGGTTTTAAATCTCAAATGAGAAAGTGGCTTTTTAAATTTGATAAAGCAATCATTGATGTATTAGCAAAAAAAAATAAATTAACTCAAACATATATAAATACCTACCGATTTTCTCTGTCACCGCAAGTTGAATATGAAGAAATTAATAATAGAATTTACTTATTTCATAAGGAAAAAGGCGAAATTGATATACTCAATGAATCTGCGTCTTTTATATGGAAACATATTGCGGAAAAAAAGCAAGACTTTTCATCGTTACTGTGGATTTTAAGAAAGAGATATAAGGTTAATAATGATAGGTTAAAAAAAGACCTCACTCTATTTTTAAAGAAGTATATATTTGATGACTATTTAATTTTTGAGCAAAAACAGCTTATTTGAATATTTCTTTACGAATGCATTAACATCTTTTTCTACCTTAGTTTTCTTTACAGCAAATTCACGTTGAATTTTTCTCACTAATTCATTTATTTCAATCCACCCGCTTAAGGATTTCCAGATGAGTTCCGCAGTTGGATTAAGTTCAAATACACGGCCTTTTTCAGTATCAAATACAATAAATTCCTTATCAATCTTTTTTGCTATCAATCGACGTATTCTTGAAATTTTCATACATGATTATAAATATTGAATGACTTGGTAAAATGTAACTGTTCTATTGTAACATGGTCAATTAAATCAAAAAGGAGAGAGTTAAATTCTTTATATTCTTTTCTGGAAGGTTGTTTCGCAAAGGATGTAAAAATGTAATTTTCGACAATATACTTAACTTTATCGGAAAAAGTCAGATGAACAGTTTTAGTCGTATTTGACTGGATTAGTACAAATATTTTTACAAGAGGAACTTTGCCCTGATGAAACAAAGGGACTAACGGTTTATCGAAGGGAGAAGAATATACAACAAAATCTTTACTTAATTTTTTGATGATTACCGTATCATCGCCCCAGAGTTTCTTTTTTGGGATGTTGCGAGCAATTGTTGTTTTTCCACTTCCCGAAGGCCCAATACACGCATACGCTTTATTATTTATTACAAAATATGAACCATGGAGAAATAAAACATTTTCGTTTAAATACTGATTGGAAAGGTGCGCACGGATCATAAAATCGATATCGGAATTCATGTAGCGGGATTTTCTAAAAACACTCCGCCTCTTATTTAAAAGATCTCTAAAAACATATCCTTCCGGTCCTTTGCGTATTGATAATCTATTTGTTATTTTTGGAACTTTATTGACTAAATGATATTCGTTGTGTATATATCGTAGTAGTTGATTTGAGGATATTATTATTTTTGAGAATGATCCCGCGATATTAATATAAATACTTTGCATAATGATTGCCACCCCATTATAATTTTGCTGATAGAAACTATCAATACTTAATTTATTTTTATGGCAAGAGTTTTTTATTTAGGAGATGCAGTTGGAGTAAGTATGCAGCCGTTAATCAATCAGGGTGATAAACTGTATATTCAAAAAACAAAAATAAGTGATTTGATAAGAGGAGATATTATCGTATTTTATAAAAATAAGATATTAGTAAGCCACCGAGTAATAAGAAAGAAAAAAAATACAGTAATTACAAAAGGAGACAATAATTTTTTTACCGATCGTCCTATCGATTCAAGATATATATTAGGTAAACTTATAATGATTGATGGTATCTATGGGCGAAAGTATCTTAATTCTCGTTTAGCAAGGTGGATCCAGTATTATTTTCTTTTTTATTCGTTTATGATGTATTATCCTTCCAGATTAATGAGTAAAATAATAACTTCGCTTATGAAAGGCAGATCAGTTCTAGTAAAATTTCTTAATCGCGATTCTTGACAAATTGAGTAAATTCTTTTTTATAATCAAAATATGTCAGGGATACAAAAAGCATTGGGGATAATTTCACTTATTTTAGTATTGATTATTTTTGCAGAGTTGTTTTACTATTTTGTGTTTTTAGGAAGGAGCTCCTTGAAGACTTCGGCTCCGCAAATAAAACAGGTTCAAGTTTCTTCCTCATCGAACAATCTCTTTTCCGGAGACAAAAAATCACTTTACGAAGCTGTTTTTGACAGAAGTGCTGAAAGAGTGAGAGGATTTGCGGATGATGCAGCAAACGGAGGATTAAAATCGGTATTTATGACAACTCAATTTGAAGGTGTAGTTATGTCCAATGAAAAACAAAATAAGACACAAAAACAAATAGGAGGTATTATTTGGGAGTATGGTCATACATTGACAATTCAACCTACAGGTGGTTCCGTTGCACGTAATTTTTTGTTCAGCGAAGAAGAAGCAAAAAAAATTATGGTTTATAAAGCGAATTCCAGTTATAAAAATAATCGATTCGTTTGTGTTAATCTTTACGGAAAAACTAAATTACTTAAATCTCAAGCGGAGAGCGATACTGCTCTCAAATTAGAGAATATAAAAGCAGGAGATAAAATCTTTCTGACAGTATCTTATGATATAATGAAGCCAACACACAAAAGCTTCATAAAAGCGGACATAGAAATTCTGTAGTTTATTATCCAAGCCTCTTAAGATCCTCTAATATCTCTGATTTTTCTGTCTGCTGATAATGATATCATCGAAGATTGTTAAATCTTTTTTTCGTTTTAATGACAAAATTATACTGGCTGGAAGCAATATTATTGAGTTTTTGAGGGACTTTCAGAAAATCATATAATTCTTGAGTGTAATCAGTCGAATACACACATTTCCGTTAGATGCACTGCTAAAGCTTATTCCATCAATATACAAGAGGATAAATAATTTACTTTTCATGCAATTATTTTATATCAAGTTTACTTAGTATGCTATCCTTATGGGATATATGATAAGACCAACTTTATTATTTATTTATTTGATCTGTGTAATTTTTGTTTCAATATATTTTTTTAACGATTTATTAAAAAAAAGAACTTCACAACAATTGAACTTAATTCTTATTTCTATCGATTCCTTACGAGCTGATCATTTGGGGGTATATGGTTACTCAAAAAAAACAACACCGAACATAGACCAGTGGGCAGATGACGCTACAGTTTTTA
>Ga0233420_10000751_pt1 | contig 13123 bp, 9 predicted proteins | sample Watercolumn_Mata_4_FD_183009 | JGI IMG/M metagenome (GOLD analysis project Ga0233420, IMG submission 183009) | Freshwater microbial communities from Lake Matano, South Sulawesi, Indonesia - Watercolumn_Matano_2014_102_MG | ecosystem: Environmental > Aquatic > Freshwater > Lake | place...
AAACTATACTCCTTGAGATATCCCACATAGGGATAGGGAGATTGAACATCTGGCCTCAATACTTGCGCCATCTTTGTTGGGACAAAAAACTAGTAATATTTTTATTTATGGTAAGACAGGAACAGGAAAGACGCTTTCTGTTCAGCATGTTGCAGATGAATTATTAAAAAGAAGTAAGGATAGCAAGATATTAAGAGTAGAGTATATCAATTGTAAGCTAAAAAAAGTAGCTGATACAGAATATAGGATTTTTGCTGAATTAATCAAGAAGGTTGGAGGAGATGTTCCTGCGACAGGGCTTCCAACAGATCAGGTTTATAAGAGATTTATAGAGATTATAGAGAAAAATGAGGAAAAATTACTTATTGTGGTATTGGATGAGATTGATCAGGCAGTTAAAAAAATAAATGATGATTTTTTATATAATTTAATGAGATTGAATTCAGAACTTTCTAAGACCCAGATAAGTATTATTGGAATTAGTAATGATGTTAAATTTCTAGAGATGATTGATCCAAGAGTCAAGAGTTCTTTATCAGAGGAAGAGATGATTTTTAATCCGTATAATGCAACTCAATTACAAGATATTTTAAAGAAAAGAGCAGAGGAATCATTTAAACCCGGAGTTGTCAGCGAGGGAGTTATTGCAAAATGCGCTGCCTATGCTGCCAGAGAACATGGAGATGCAAGACGGGCTTTGGATTTACTTAGAGTTGCTGGTGAAATTGCTGAGAGAAGTTCTAATCCTAGAATAGAGATAAAACATATAGATGAAGCTAATGATAAGGTTGAAAGGGATAAAATTTTAGATATTGTTGAAAAAGCAACAAGACAATTTCAACTTGTCCTTTATGCTATAATAAGCCTAAGCAATAATAACAATGAAGGAATTTTTACGGGAGATGTTTATAATTTTTATAGTGAAGTTTGTAAAAAAGTCAATTTTGAGATTTTGACACAGAGGAGAGTGGGAGATATTATAGCTGAGTTTGATATGTTGGGACTGATAAATGCCAGAGTTATTAGCAAGGGAAGACAGGGAAGAACAAGAGAGATAAGATTAGACATTCCAGACAATGTATTAAAAAAATCAAAGGATATACTTTTAGAATCTCTTGGAATTTAATCATTATCTTTTAGTATAGATTATTTATTAAACTCAATTTATATAATAAATTTGCAAATTGGTGAAAATGGGAGAAAATATATTAAAATTGTTTATTGAAAGAGGCTTTTTGCTTGATAGGGAGATGCTTGATTTTTTTAATGAGTTGAAAAATGAAGATCTTGCTAGAGAGATAATTGATAAAATAGCGCTGGTTTCTAAGAAAAAAGTTATTACTAAAAGCTTAATTAGTGAAAATTTTGACAAATTAAAACCTGTGTTATTTGAATTAGATAGTGATAAGAAAAAATTAGTTGAAAGATTTTTTGTTAATGTCTCTATTTCTGTGGAGGTTAAAAAAGAATTAGTAGTGGAAGAAAAAGAAACTAGGAGAAACGAGATTAAGATTATTTCTTCTCCGATTTTAACTTCTCAAAAACTAGAGGTTAAGGATTTTATAAGACATTTTAGAAATAGGTATAGTTTTATTAAAGGGCTATTGCAGTCTAGATCTGAATTAGAAAGCTTGACATCTATTGACAAAATCAGGGGCGGAAATAGGGTTGTTTCTGTCATAGGGATTGTTAATAAAAAAACAACAACTAAAAATAAAAATATTATACTAGAGGTTGAAGATTTAACAGACAGTGCTAAATTGCTGATAAATCAGAATAGGGAGGAGGTTTTTGAAAAATCTAAGGAAATCTTAATTGATGATATTATTGGGTTTAAGTGTAGTGGAAATAAGGATTTTTTGTTTGTCAATGATTTATTTTATCCAGATAGTTATATTAAGGAAAAACATAGGAGTGTAGAGGAGGTCTATGCTTTGTTCACCTCAGATATTCATGTTGGGAGTAGCATGTTTCTTCAGAATAATTTTGAAAGATTTCTTGACTGGTTGAACTGCAAGAATTGTGATGAAGAGCAGAAAGATTTGATTAAAAAAATAAAGTATTTATTTATTGTTGGAGACAATGTTGATGGAGTAGGAATCTATCCTGGGCAGGAAAAATTCTTAGCTATTAAAGATATCAAAGAGCAATATAAAAAACTTGCAGAATATTTTAAAAAAATTCCAAATCATATAAACATTATAATGTGTCCTGGACAACATGATGGAGTCAGGGTTGCTGAACCACAACCTCCAATTGGAATAGATTTTGGAGAACCCCTCCATAATATTCCGAATTTATATTTAGTTAGTAATCCGAGTATTATTGAAATTGAAGGAAGCCCGGGAAAAATAGGCATAAAAATTTTAATGTATCATGGAGCAAGCATGCATCCGATTATAAATGAAATTGAAGAATTAAGATTAGTTAATGCTCATAGAACTCCAACTAGAGCAGTTAAACATCTATTATTAAGAAGACATTTAAGTCCTATGCACGGAGCTAATGTTTATATTCCTAATGCAGAGGAAGATCCAATGTTGATAAAAGAGGTTCCAGATATTGTTGCTACAGGAGATTTACACAGAACAGATATAGATAAACATAATGGAATTTTACTTATTGCTGGAAGCTGCTGGCAATCAATAACCCCTTTTGAGGAAAAAGTTGGAAATATTCCAGATCCGTGCAAGGTGCCTATGCTTAATCTGAAAACAGGGGCTTTGAAGATTCTAGATTTTACAGACGAGCCAGAAGAAAAGATTTGTGTTGAGATTAAAAATAATCATGACAAAAAGGAAATTGACAAAAAGGAAATTGTGTGTGATATTTCCAGTGAGGTGAAAAATGCCATTTCATGAGACAACTGAAAAGTATTTTTCTAATCTATCTAAAGATATTGAAGTAAATTATAAAGTTGCAAATGAAGCAAGGGCAAAAGGATTTGATCCTGTTGATAAAGTTGAAGTGCCATTGGCAATGACAATGGCTGCAAAAGTTGTTAGACTTATTTCAACTATTTATCCGCAATTAGATCGGGAAGAGATAATTAATAGGGTTCTTGAACTTGAAAAAGAGTATGGTGCGCTTGAGAGCTCTGTTAGTTTTAAAATTGCAGAGGAAATTGCTCTTGAAAAATACTGCAAATTTGAAAATAAATTACAGGCAATGGATGCTGGAATAAGAGTTGGTTTTGCATATACTACTCTTGGTGTTGTGAGTTCACCTATAGAGGGATTTACTGAGATAAAAGAGGGATTAAGAAATGATGGAAAAAAATATCTCAAAGCTTATTTTTCAGGACCAATTAGAAGTGCTGGAACAACAGCAAGCTGTGTTGTTTTAATGCTGATTGATTATATTAGGCAGGTTTTTGGCTATGAAAAATATGATGCTAGTGAAAATGAGTGCAAGAGAATGGTTATGGAGTTATATGATTATCATGAGAGAGTAAATAATCTACAATATCTTCCTACTGAGGAAGAAATTTATTTTATTGCTAAAAATATAGCGATTCAGGTTGATGGAGATCCAACTGAGACAAGAGAGGTTAGTAATTTTAAGGATCTTCCTAGAATAGAGACTAATTTTATTCGTGGAGGAATGTGTTTGATTATTGGAGAGGGTATGGCTCAAAAGGCAGCAAAAGGATTGAGATTACTGAAAAAAGCTCAGAAAAATGGTTTTAAAGTTAGAGATTGGGAGTGGCTTGAGGATTATGTTAGATTACACGAGAAAAGAAATGAGGGAAAAACAGATACAAGTCCTACTTATATTAAGGATTTAGTTGCTGGAAGGCCTGTTTTTGGTTATCCTGGAAAGGGATTTAGATTTAGATATGGAAGAAGCAGGGTTGCTGGATTTAGTGCTGTAAGTATTCATCCAGCTACAATGGGAATTACAAATGATTTTATTGCATCAGGAACTCAACTGAAAATTGAAAAACCAACAAAAGGGTGTGTTGTTATGCCTTGTGATGTTATTGATGGACCTATTGTTAAGCTTACAAATGGAAGTGTTAAAAAAATTCAGGATTATGATGAGGCAAAAAGAATTTATAAAAATATTGAAGAAATAATTTATCTAGGAGATATGTTATTTCCACTTGGTGATGTTATAAATAGAAATTCTATGTTGATTAAAAGTGGATATGTTGAAGAGTGGTGGCAGTTAGAATTGGAAAAATTAGGGGGGAAAGTAGAGAATTGCTATGAGGTTAGTTTTGAAGATGCAAAAGAGTTATCTAGGATTTTTGGAGTAGCACTTTATCCAAGATTTATTTTTTATTGGAATCAGATAACTTATGAACAATTTTTAAGTTTTATTGACTGGTTAAATCATTCAAGAATTAATGAAGGAAAATTATTGTTCCCTTATAATCATAATGAGAGAGAAAGGTTCAATATTGGCAAGAGAACATTAGAGATTATTGGCATTGAACATGAAGTAGGTATTGAAAATGTTATTCTAGATGAATTAGATACAAAAGCATTACTAATTAATCTTGGGTTTGAAAGTGATTTTAGTGGTGAATTAAACATTGATTTTAACTTTAATGAGTTGAATCTTGGTTTTAATAATGTTGAAAGCGATGAATTGAGGACTAAAATAGAGGGAGAATTTGTTTTGAATATTATTAATAAATTAAGTAAGTATAAAATAAGAGACAAGGCTGGAGAGTTTATTGGAAGCAGAATGGGAAGACCTGAAAAAGCAAAATTAAGGAAATTAACTGGAAGTCCGAATGTTTTATTTCCGGTTGGTGAAGAGGGGGGAAGATTAAGGAGTGTTAATGAGGCTATAGAGGTTGGTTTTGTAAATGGGGATTTTCCTGTTTTTTATTGTAAAAAATGCAATAAAGAAAGTATTTATAGTATTTGTGAGTGTGGAGAAAAAACAAAAAGAAAGTATTTTTGCAGACTTTGCAATAGAGAGTTAGAGGGAAACAAGTGTGAAACTCACGGATTAATGGAGGGCTTTAAAAAACAAAAAATTGAAATTGGAAAGTATTTGGATATTGCAAGAGCAAAATTAGGTTATCTTAAAACAGAGATTCCTATTTTAATCAAGGGCATAAGAGGTACGAGTTCTGCTAATCATGATATGGAAAACTTAGTCAAGGGAATTTTAAGAGCAAAATACAATCTTTGTGTTAATAAAGACGGGACTGTAAGATATGATATGACTGAGTTGCCAGTTAGTCATTTTAAACCAAAGGAAATTGAAGTTAGTGTTAAAAAATTAAGGGAATTAGGTTATGAAAAAGATATTAATAACCAGGAATTAACTAGTGAAGAACAGATTTTAGAGTTAAAACCTCATGATATTATTATTCCGTGCAATGCTAAATGCGGCGATGAAAAAGCAGATGATGTATTCATAAATGTTGCTAATTTTTTAGATGAAATGCTGGAAAAATTATATGGATTACCTAGATTTTATAATATTAAGAATAGGGAGGATTTGGTTGGAAAATTAGGAGTTTGCATGGCTCCTCATAATTGTGCTGGAGTGATATGCAGAATAATTGGTTTTTCAAAAGTTCAGGGATTATTGGCCAGTGCTTATATGCATGCGGCTATGCGAAGAGACTGTTTCGACTATGATACTTATATGCCTATAAAAAAGAATAATAAATGGAATATTGTTAAAATTGGTGAATTAGTTGAAAAATTAAATCCTGAAAAAATTGTTGATAATTATGGAACAAAAGAAAAGAAAATTAATGACTTTGAAACAATTGGTTTTGATAAAAATATAAAAGAAGTTAAAATAAATAACTTTACAAAACATAGTAAGATGCCTATGTTGGAAATTAAAACTGCCTTTGGGAAAAAAATAATTGTAACAGAGAATCATAAATTTTTTATTGATAATCAGATAAAGAGAGCTTCTTATTTGAAAGTAGGGGATAGGTTGCCTTTACCTAGGAAAATTGAGATTCAATCCAGAGATATCAAGGAAATTAATTTACTTGAATATTTGAAAGATGAGAATTTGATGATAAGAGGAATAAAAGATATTATTAATAATCTGAAGACTGAAGAAAAAGATAATTTTTTGATAAAATCAAATATTTCAAAAAAGCAATTCCAGAATTTTAATATAAGAAATAGTTATCCTATTAAATTTATTATGAGTTTAAATGAGGAGACTAGAAACCTTATTTATGAGAAAGGAAAAATTGCAGCCAAATGGGATAATGTAGAACTGCCAATAATTGTCAATTTAAGCAATGAATTTTTGGAAGTCATTGGATTATATATTGCGGAAGGATATTCAAGGAGTATTGCTGGAAAAAAAGGACTTAACCAAATCTATATTGCTTGTTCTGAAAAAGAAATTAGGGATTTTATAAAAAAAATAATGTTTGAATGTTTTGGATTAAATCCCAGTGAGAAAAAAGAAGATAGAGTAACCTATTCATCTAAAGTTTTATATTTATTTTTCACAAAAATCTTAGAAACAGGCAGTATTGCTCAGGAAAAAAGAATTCCCCCTATGTTTTTAGATTTGAAGTTGGACAGGTTAGCATGTATCTTGAGAGGTTATTTTGAAGGAGATGGTTCTGCAGAAAAAGAGAGAAAGAAGGTTTGTTGTGAGAGTGTAAGCGAAGGATTGTTGTATGATTTAGAATTTTGTCTTGCGAGGTTTGGGATTTTTACAAAGCGATATGAATATGAAAAAGAGCCAGGACCTGCGGTTAAAAATTTTTATATTAAGAAAAAGAGACATATTCCTAAATTTAAAATAACAAAACTTATTATTGGTTCTGATTTTGTTGAAAATTTTAAAAAAATAGGATTTTTATCACATAGGAAAAATCTCATAGTTGAGAGCTATAACCAATTCAAACCCTATGGCATGAAAATAAATTATGATAATGATTTTGTTTATGATACTATAACTTCAATTAATAATATTAAAGAACAGGAAAGTTATTGTTTAAATATTGATACTGAAAATCATTTATTGATTGCTAATTCTATTATAACAAAAAATTGTGATGGTGATGAAGCTGCAATGATGTTACTATTAGATGTTTTAATAAATTTTTCAATAAGTTTTCTTCCAAGTCACAGAGGAGGAACACAGGATTCTCCTCTGGTTTTAAATGGAAGAGTTTATGCAAAAGAGGTTGATGATCAGATACTTGATTTTGAGTTAGTTAAACAATATCCTTTAGAATTGTATGAAAAGGCAGAGCAGAGAGTTCATTCAAATCAGATTGAAATTGAGATGGTAAAACAAAGAATAAATCAGGGAGAAGATCCGTATTATAATACAGGATTTACACATGATATTGATGACTTTAATGCAGGGTGCACTTGTTCTTCTTATAAAACTCTTCCTACAATGAAAGATAAGGTTGAGTGGCAAATGGATTTATGCACAAAACTTAGAAGCGTTGAGCAGGGAAATGTGGCGAATTTAATAATAGACAGGCATTTTATGAAAGATTTAAAGGGTAATCTGAGAAAGTTTTCTCAACAGAGTTTTAGATGCGGGAAGTGCAATGAGATATTCAGAAGACCTCCTTTGAGTGGAAAGTGCAATAAATGCGGAAATCCAAAACTTATTTTTACAATAAGTTATGGGAGCATTGTAAAATATTTAGAACCAGCAATAGATCTTACTAAAAATTTTAATGTTCCTGCATACATTAAACAAGATTTAGAACTCACAAAGAAGTATATAGAGAGTATTTTTGGGAAGGATACAGAGAAGCAGGAGAATATCAATAAATGGTTCTAAGATAATAAGCCGAGGAAAGTAGAATTTATTTTTAAACTCATTTATGTTGTGTAATATATATTAGATATTGGAATGATTTAAAAGTTAATCTTTGATTTTTAAGTTATGAGCAGAGAAATTCATGAAGAATGCGGGGTGTGTGGAATATTTATGAAGAATAGGGTGGTGAATTCATCAGTTGTTCCATTATCCATAGACTTAATGCTTTCTGCAATACAGAGACGAGGGCAATCTGGAACTGGTATGAGTGTTTTTAAAATTAGGGAAGGAAATTATGGAAAACCCTTTTTTCACAGGAAAAAATTATTGAATGTGGATAATTTTTTTGGAGGAGAGGATAATTATCAGAGAAATCAGATTTTAAATATTTTTAAGGGAGTATCTGGAATTGGCCATGTTAGATATGGAACTAGCGGGAACAGAGATAATGCTATTGATCAGTTGCAACCTTTTTTAAGAAGACATGGCAAAAAATCAAAAAGATTTTGTTTTTGCTTTAATGGAAATCTTGCTAATTATCCTGAATTAGAAGATGAGTTGAAGAGAAATGATTATGATTTGGAAATAGGGGTAGATACTGAATTAATAATGCACTTAATTTCTTTAAGGCTAAAATTTCAACAAGCTAATTTTGGAGAGAATTTTGAACCAGATTTTTTTGATATAGCTAGATTTTTTATGGAAAGATTGGATGGTGCCTATAGCTTATGTATGCTACTTGGAAATGGAAATTTAGGGGTTGTTAGAGATCCTCGTGGATTTAAACCTCTTGTTTGGGGAGAAAACGAGGAGTTTTATGCAGTTGCAAGCGAGACAAATGCATTACGACAGGTTGGAATAAAGAATTTTAAAATTGTTGAACCTGGAAGTGCTATTTTGTTTTCAAATGAAGGAGTTATTGTTAAAAGATTATTTAATGATAAAAATAGTCATTGTCATTTTGAGTGTGTTTATTTTGAAAATGATGCAAGTCACTTTGAAAATATTCCTATTAGAGATATTAGATGGAACTTTGGAAATGAGCTTGCTAAAATAGAGCCTCTTGCAAAAGATATTAAAAACAATAGGGAAGATTATGTTATTTTTGCTGCTCCGGAAAGTGCTAATCTTGCTGCTAGAGCTTTTGCAAGTTTTTTTGGAATGACTGCTGAGGAAGTCTTAAAAAAAATATCTTCTAAAAGAGGATTTATTAATTCTAAGGAAAAAAGAGAGTATCTTATGAATAGATTATTTGATGTTATTCCTCATTTAATTAATGGAAAAAAAGGCCATACTGATTGATGACAGCATTGTCCGAGGAGATACTTTAAAGAAAGTTGTAAAATTAATAAGAGAAGCTGGAGCAAAAGAGGTTCATGTCAGAATAACTGATGCTCCAATTAAATTTCCATGCTTTTATGGAATTGATATGTCTACTTATTCTGAACTTATTGCAAATCGGTTTAGTAATAAACTTGAAGAAAATATTGCCAAAGATTTGGGAGTTGATAGTTTTGTCTATCAAACTTTTGAGGGATTAATAAGGGCAATTGGTTTGAAAAAAGAAGAAATATGCCATGCCTGCTTAACTGGAGAGTATACAACAAAATATGGAAAAATAAGGGCTGAAGAATTGAAAGAGTCTAAGGACAAAGCCTATATTGATAGATGTTTTTGTGGAAGCAAAGATGTTTAAATTACTAATCTTTGTGGATGGTAACTTTTTATATTTTTTATTTCTATAATCATTAATAGTAGTAATATGTTTAAACAATTACTTGTAATTGTTTTAATCTTAATGAGCTGTAAAATTATTGTTTCAGAGGATTATATATTTTCATCTAGTGTTAAAGTAATATATTAATTCTAATTTATTGTTGTGAGTAAAGTATATTTATATTAAATAATAAAGAATTGTTGGTGTGATTAAGCAGGCCATTAATGTTGTTCTTCTTACATTTAAAAGAATACAGGTTATTCCAATGGATGTTGAAGTTATAAATACAAGGAAACCTAGAAATCCTGAAAAATAAAAGATTATTATTGAGAGGAATATGAGAGTTAGTATTGAGAGAAGGTTGTAATTTATTCTTGGAATATTTTTTGAAAAAATCTTTGATATTTTTATGGTTATTATAAATGCCATGACTGAAACTATTAGTATTGTTAAGAAAATTAGAATTAAATTACTTAGAGTCAGAGTTGGAAGCAATTTATTAATATATGCTGCTGAACCAGTTCTTGATTTATTTATTAGGTAGAGTATTATAAATGAAAGAGACATTACAAGACTATTTACTATGCCAATTAAAATTAAGAATTGTTTTTTGTTTAAGTCTCCTATTACATAGGAACTTATTATTGAAGCTTGATTGCTTCCTAGTGCTGGAAGAAAGGAGCAAAGAGGTGAGGAGATTAGAGATGCAAGAATTGGTTTTGAGAAATTTTGTTTATTTTCTTTTAATATTTGTTTTAAGGAGAGGATTTCTTGATTTGGGAGATTTTGTTTTTTTGAAATAGAAAAAATCAGGGAAGAAGAGCCAAATAATCCGGTGAGAAGAGGAAGAAGAGGTTCTCTTATGCTGAGATTAAATGAAAGAATTGAAAGTCCAAGTGCTGATGAGAGGAGCATTATAAATAAGGTTTTTAGAAACCTATTTTTTTCTAAGAATAACATAAAAATAAGAATTATTGTTAAAATCAGGGGCATTATGTTTTTTAATATTTCATAGGTTGGGGAGAGAAGAATTAGGAAAATTGGAATTAGTGGGAGTAGTAGAATTGTTCCTATCAAACAACCGATTATAGATAGGATAACTGCTTCATGCCCGTTTCCCTGCAATAGGAGTTCATGGCCTGGCAAGATTGAAAGAGAGGTGTCTTCATTTGGGCATGCAAGAAAAATTGTTGGAATAAAATCAATAAAAATATGTGTTATTGAAAGAGAGGTTATAAAAAGAACTGCTGAAATTGGAGAGATTATTGAAAGAGGAAGTGAGAGAAGAATTGCTGAAACAAGATTTATATGAAGTGAGGGAAGGAGGCCGGTGATGGTGCCGATTAGGATGCCTAGAAAAATGGTGATAATTAATTCGATTATCATGTTACTCAATAACCTTTATTAGTTAATAATCTTTTATTTTTTAGGAGGTAAAATGGTTAAATATAGGAATATTTTTTTAGTGTATTTGTTTTCTATAATCACATTAGGAATTTATGCTATTTATTGGGCGGTTTCTACTAAAAATGAGATTAATAGTAAGGGAGCAAGTATTCCAACAGGCTGGTTGCTTATAGTTCCAATTGCAAATTTGTACTGGATATACAAGTATTGTGAGGGATTTGCAGAAAAAATAAAAAAAGATGGAAATACTCTTTTATGGTTTATCTTGTATGTTTTAGTTGGAATAATAATGCCGGCAATAGTCCAGTCTGAATTGAATAAGATAGCTGGAAAGTAGGTTTTTATTTTGTTTTTTATGTTTTAGAAAAATTGAGTAGCCATAGTCTAACTCAATTTTTCTATTTAGTTTGTTAGCTCCAATAACTTATCGGATAAGAAGAGAGTAAATAAGATGGGGGAAGAGCAAGTAGGGGAGTAAGAATTTTTCCTCGCTTCACATTACTAATGTGAAGTTTTAAATAGATATTTACTCTAAGGTTATTATGAATACTTGGGAAGAGATAAAAAAGGGGTGGAATATTTATCATTATTATTTTACAATATTTGTTTTTTTTATATTTCTTGGAATTAATTATTTTTCTAGAAATTTCAAGGTTGAATCTTTGAATATCCCCATACTTCTTTCTGTTGTGACTTTTCTTTTTGGTTTTTTAACTAATATTAATTTTTCAATGCTTCTTAAGAAAGTCCATTCTTTAAAAGAAGCTCTTTCAAACGAGACTGCGAGACTTGTTAGCATGTATCTGCTTTCTAAACATCTTGGAAAAGAATTTAGTGAGAGAATGAGATATTTAGTTGATTGTTATACTATCAAGACTCTTAGAGATTATAGGAATTATTCTTCTGGAAGAGAGCTTGTTTATGAGATGTATGAGGTTTTGCCTAAAATTGAAACAAGTTCTGATTCTAAGAGATCTATTGCGAGCAGATTTTTAAGTGAACTTACTGCATTTGAAGGTGTTAGAGAAGAGTTAGAGTATTTAACTAGCAGTAAAATGGAAATTTCCCTGAAGATTGCAAACTACTTGCTTGGTTTTATATTGATTATCTTGTTATTCTTAAATAGAGGAGATATTTTTGCAAACATGCTTTTTATTATTTTATCTACGACAATTGTTTTCATATTCTTAATTGTTGAAGATTATGATGATTTGAAGATAGAAGATTATGCTGCAAATATAAGCAATTCTGAGCAAATATTTGACTTAATTGGAAAGGAGAGATACTATCCTCAGGAGATTTTAAATAAGGTTAAGTTAGAAAAAGGAAAGAAATATAGGATAGGGATATTTGATTCAAAGACAAATAAGGAGAAGATTTTTAAATTAGAGTATGGAAAGAGGAAGAAATAGATGATTTATTGGTAAGGTCATGTGGTTGATGGGAAAGAAAAGTTGGGATGAAAAGTTTGAGGGTGTTGTAAGTACTATATGGGGGCTAAAAATAACCGAAATATTTAAATATCCTTTAAAAAATCTTCAGTTATGGAAGATGAAAAATATCAGCAAGTTTCAGAGCATTTTGCAAATGGAGCAAAGGCTCGTTCTAGGAAAGGAGTCTATAGATCTCAAAAGGATTGGCATGAAAAAGGAATTATAGATTTTAAGAGAAGAGTTCTGGGATTTTGTGGAAATAAGTCAGTTAAATCACTTGATGAATTGGCAAGAATTTTAGTAGAATTAAGGGTTGTTGATTCTCCAGAAGAGGGAAGACAATTTATGAAAGATCTTTATGGAGAGAGATTGAGATATGGACTAAATGGAATAAGTTTACATTTTACAGGATTAGTAGATGGATTTGGACAAGAAGCTTGTAAAATTGAGCGTTATGATCCGGGGTATCCTATTTTTGAATAATTTTATAAGATTAAATAAGGGTATTTTTATTTAATTGTGGGGTGTTCAGCATCTTAGACTGTTTCTGAGAGGATTATAAAATGCCGGTTGATCTTAGGATGGAGAATAAGTAAGATGCCAGTTGATCTTAGGACACGAAAATTAGCAGAACTTGTAGTTAAGCATAGTATTGGTGTTAAGAAAGGGGAGAAAATTATAATTAGTGGAGGAAGTGAGTGCATTGATTTTTTAACTGAATTGTATAAGCAAGTTATTCTTGCTGGAGGAATTCCCATTGTTAGAGTTAATCTTCCAAATGTGGCTGATTTTTTTTATAAATATGCAAATTCTGAACAATTAGGTTTTTTCC
>Ga0233420_10000752_pt1 | contig 13106 bp, 17 predicted proteins | sample Watercolumn_Mata_4_FD_183009 | JGI IMG/M metagenome (GOLD analysis project Ga0233420, IMG submission 183009) | Freshwater microbial communities from Lake Matano, South Sulawesi, Indonesia - Watercolumn_Matano_2014_102_MG | ecosystem: Environmental > Aquatic > Freshwater > Lake | place...
TGATTTTCGGCGGCTTCATTGCAGGACCACTCGGTCCAATCTGGGGACTCGCCTCGACTCTTGGTTCGATGGCAAAAGGTTCTCAGGCTGCTGAAAAACTCGGCATGACTGGTCCTTTCCAGTAACCCTTAAAATTGAATATGGCGTGCCGCGCCCGCGATAGCGCACTATTTGTTCTTTCCCCTTGTGGATGAGAACATAGCTGTCGAATCGAAATCGGCCAAAAAGAGAGATGAAGTCTCAGGGGTAGAACCATAGGTTTTTAAACTGCCTCACAGCAGATATAAAATTTGTGACTTTACCTCTCCGACTCTCTTCCTTGGAGTTGAACGAAAGTTCGACTTCAAAGACACATAGTCGGAATGAGACTTAAAAAAAATACCCATCCAAATGTGTGTTCCCCTCACGGGGAGCAAGATGGAATTGATAATTCGATTTCATCTTGTTCTTCGAGAAGAAAAAAAACTATTTTTTAGGAATTAAATTAGTAGTATAAGTTATAAAGTAATCCGTATCTCCCCTTTTGTATATTGGCGAAGGAGCATAGTTCGATTTTAATTTGTCAAGACTTGTAAACTCTTACAACTTTTACAACGCATGGTTCTACTTGACATATTTTCTGACATCTGATATCATACAAATATATGAATCAAATTGTCACTATCCGCGACCGAAGACAGATTACGTTACCAAGATTATTCCTTACCAAATTTGGCCTTACTATTGGTGATAAATTATTGTTAGAACTCGAAACAAATGAAATCAAAATACAGCCGATTAAAACAAAAACTGTTGATCTTCTTTCTAAAATTCAAGAAGTAGTAAAAGAATCAGGGATTTCCGAGAAAGAGTTACAAAAATCTGGAAAGAAACTAAGGCAGAACCTAGCAAGAAGTTATATATAACAGTGAAAAAGAATTGTGTTTTTATTGACTCTAATGTATGGTTTTCCGCCTTTTATAAGGAAGGAATCTGCTCAAAGATACTTCGTTTAATAATAAAATTTAAATGGCACATAGTTATTTCCGAGCTGGTGTTGGAAGAAATCATCAGAAATGTTAAAGAAAAAATTCCTACTGTGCTTCCATTAGTAATAACGTATCTCGATACACTCAGTCCAGCCGTCGTAAAAAATCCTTCTCTTGATGTCGTGAAACAGTATAGGGGTTGGGCAAAATTGCATGATTTACCGATTCTCGTTTCCGCAATAGAATACGGCTGTACATATTTTGTAACCGGAAACATTCAAGACTTTAACGAAAACCAAATAAGGCTAAAAAGTGATCTTAAAATCATTGCTCCCTCATTATTTTTGAAATGTATCAGTTCGCAATCACTATCTTCTTAACCTTTCTAAATATTCCATCACTTTTTCTCTCGTTCCAGGTTCAGAAAGCTTGTGACTTGCATCGGGAATGATATGGAACTGCGCTTCCGGCCAGGCTTTGTGGAGATCCCATGCATTCTGCAATGGGCAGATCATATCATAACGTCCGTGAAAAATAGCTCCGGGAATTTTACGGATTTTATCTATGTTTTTTATGAGTTGGTTTTCTTTGAGAAACATGTTGTGTTTCATATAATGAAAGAAAATTTTCCAGCCATTAATTGATTCTCCAGTGACTTTTATATCGTTTAGTTTTTCTACCGGAGGAACCAAATACTGTCTCACTGTATCCCAAAGATACAGGAGCTGCGTTGCTTTTTCCTGCAGCTTTTTGTCTCTTCCAAAGATTCTTTTTTCATATGCTTTTGCAAGATTTTTTCGTTCTTGTTTTGGAATAAACCCGACGAATTCTTCCCAGACATCAGGATACACAACCGAAAACCGGTCGCTGTTAAAAAGTTCTTTCAGCTCCCATTTCCTGCACAAAAAAATGCTTCGTAAAATCAATCTCTGGACACCCTTAGGGTGACTTTCCGCATAGGCGAGTGCAAGCGTACTCCCCCAGCTTCCGCCGTGAACAATCCATTTTTCTATCCCTAAATGTTTTCTGATTTTTTCGATGTCTTCAACCAAATTCCACGTCGTATTCTCTTTTGTTTCTCCCGCTGGTTTGCTTTTTCCACAACCACGCTGATCAAAAAAAATGATGCGATATTTTTTGGGGTTATAATATCTCCGGTGATCAGGTTTTGACTTTGCGCCAGGCCCTCCATGAAGTTCAAGAATCGGAATTCCTTTCGGATTTCCGGACTGTTCAAGATAGAGAGAGTGGGTGTTTGAAACTTTGAAATATTCGGTTTTATAGGGTTCAATTGCTGAGTAGAGAAGTTTCATAATTAATTTGTCCTCCTATTCTTACTTCTCGCCTTTTCAGTACTATCCGTACACGGTTCGAAGAGCGAATTTAGGAGGACATAAGAAAGCGTAATTACTCGCATTCGCTTGTAAACGCTTTCTAATGCAGGGGCGCTCCGAGTTGAACGGAGAACAAGAATTTTGGAGATTCCGATGATACCATTTCACCACGCCCCCAAGTTGTTTAAGTTCTTTGAATAATCAAATCAGCAAACATATTATAGATAAAACTGAGTTCTAAAGCAATTTTATGATCGTAATATCTTATACTAACTGTGCCTTTATAGTTATCTCTAATTCTCTTCTTTGTATGAGGTTTTAAATAGCTTTTGGAAAATTGATTTATAGGTATCTTTGTTATAACAGACCAGTATTTTTTTATTTCTTCATTACTGTGATATTCGTGAATATGTACTAAACATCTAAATTTCTTTTCGTCTAATACAAAACTTGACCGCAATAATTTTAAAAAGGTGGAAATCATTGTTGGATTTGAATTTATGAACGTCACACTAGCCGTTGTTTTTTCTCCTTCAGCCCAATAGAGAAAAGAACAAAGTAATTTGTTAATTTCATTGTTTGATTTTAATTTTGATATGTATAATTTAACCCTATCAATAATCTCTTTAATCTTTTTATCTCTCTTAATTCTTAATACTTCTTTCGCTCTAACCATTCCAATAGCTAATCTTTTTTTTAATCTTTCTTTTGCTTTTTGATTTAATATTACTTGTTTACACCATAAATAAGCGCTACTTTTAGCTATTTTCAGCTCTTTTGATATTTCTTCATAAGAAAAACCCTCTTTCCTTAATTTTGCTGCTTTTTCAACAAAATTGGACGAATAAACCATAGTTATATAACATTATAATATCGTTTTATTTTGGAGAAATCAAGAGGAAGTAAGTACTCCCGGGCAGAATTGAACTGCCATCAAAGGCTCCGCAAGCCCTTATTCTGTCCGTTGAACTACGGGAGCAGTAGTTTTATTGTACCATTATTTCCGCCCATTTCCATTCCTCAAAAAGGAAAGTTTTCCCTGAACGCGTGAAAGAAAGTTAACCACCGGATCGATTCTATTATTAAGTAATAACCCTGTCATCAAAGTATTATATCCTTCAACACAAAAATCTCTTACCATGGCGTTTTGTCCTACAGAGGTCATATCTCCTGAAGTTATTGCCATACTTATGCTTCTTATGCTTGAGGGATCAATGGGATTAACTAGAGTACAGACAATTGAAAATGCTTTAGAGATGCCAATTGCGAGCATTGGATGTTCTCTATTCATCTTCTTATGAAGCATAGTAGTTAATAGGTTAATACTGTAGTCTTTCTTTTTTAACGCCTGATATTCAAGAATCATATTAACCGCGGTCAACCCTGCAATAACCAATAATCCTAAATCCGCATGACTCTGTAAAACCTGCTCGGCAATTCCTGTTCCCAACATTACAAAAGGAATAGTAAGATTGTATCCGAATGTTGTTACCGCAGATACCTCAATTTCAGAAAGAGCTTCTGCTTTAGTTTCTTCGGGTGGCATATTAGTCAGTAATTATATCAATAATCCTTAATTAAACTTTCATATCAGCCCAAATAATTGGTCTTGTGGATTATAAGCCATTGATTTGAGAAAAAACTTTATCAAGAATGAAACATGAGGATGGTATAATTGTTTTTATATTAGGAGTTAAAATAAAAGAATATGGATCTCACAAAAATATATGATCAAATAACTAATTCTGCTTTATTTGGTAGCGCACTCATGCTTATTGCTATTGCCTTATGGATGCTTGTATTTCATAAGATGGAGAAATCAAAGAAATAATTCTACCAAGACCCACCCCCTCCACCCCCTCCCCCACCGCCGGAAGAACCGCCTGAGAATCCTGAAGAAAATCCGGAACTTGACGACGTCGGAGTAGCTGCGCTTCGAAAGCTTGAGAATGAAGAACTTATGCTGTTTGCTAACACAACGCTATTGAAATTTGTCGAGTCGTATCCCTGATACCAGTCGGGCTGTTTTAAATTCATTGTTTCAAACCGCTTTGCCCAGATTTTTTCAACTCCAAACGCAACCGCATACGGCAATAATTTTTCAAAAAACATCTGCTTATCCGCCTGAAAAGTGAGCTGCCGTTCTTGTGAAGTCAAAAAATTCTTCAACGATTTTGCAACATTAAACGCATTCACTCCTTCCACTGTTTTTTTCGGCATGTTGCGGCCGAAAATAAATGCAGCTGCCGCGAGAAAAAGATTTAATGTTCCAAGAGCAATCCCTCCTATGGCCGAATAAAATGTCCGAATCGACTGTGGATTTTTTGGAAATAATCCCTCTCTTACCACGTTTTCGTACAGTTCTTTTTTCACATCTTCAACCGTTTCATACAGCTCTTCATCTTTGAGCCTGATTTTGTCATAGTCCTTAAAAAATCCATTCAATAATTTCCTTTCAAACGGAAGCAATGTGTTGTTATCTGTCATTCCGTGCTTGACACGGAATCCAGTTTCTCTAGGTTCTGGACTCCAGTTTTCACTGGAATGACGTTTTTGCGTATCGACGAAGTAAAAATCTTTCTTTTTCCGCTCCTCGATCCGGAGATACCCTCTTCGGGCCAAATCAACAATCGTTGCGGAAATGTCTTTCAAGTCAACGGTTTCGTCACCCAAAGTTCCCACCTCTCCCGGGGTCATAAATCGTTTTCCCGACGGAGTTTTCGGCGGGTCAAACCAAGCGCGCGCCTCGCCTATTATTCCTTTTGGATCACGTCCGTACTTATACCATTGATAGATAATTTTGAAAGGGTAGACAACATACCAAAACGTCGCAAGTATTAATAACAAGATTGCAACAATTTTTCCTAAGAAAGTTTTGAAAAACGGAACGACTTCTTTTGGCTCAAGTCGAGCAACTTTGTCTATTGGAAATCCAACTACCACGGTCATTCCTTCGTTTGACTGCAACATATTACTTGAGGTAAATGTAACTGTATTCTCTGAAACTTCGCCCTCACAATTCTGTTGAGTACTTCTGCTCGTTCCCGTATAACAGGTTTTGTTAATCTGCGCTTGGTCAATATCTGCGGGAAGATCGACCTGACAGCTCGTTTTGGAAATTGAAACATCCCATTCATTTCCGCTGCAGTTCCAATAGAGTTCGTCATGATCGGAAAAATAGGTCAGCGCGCCGGAAGCTTTGTAGGAAATAATATATATGTGCTTATCTGTAATCGTCCTGTCAGGATCGCCGATTTTTATTTGCAGCTCGTCGCCAGAGTCGATAGTTTTATATATATATCTCGTTCCTTTTTCATCAAGAACCGAGTCAACACGCAGATCCATCTTGAATTTTTTTCCTTCTCTATTTGTTTTAACGTAGGGAATCTTCCGATATATTCCGTGTCGCTCAAGGTCGCCGAAGTCATACATGATTGTTTCTTTTACGTCAATCGTTCCATCCTTGTTAACAACTATGGCCGAATCAAATGAACTGATCGACTCGGCGCGGACCTTGTTGGGAAACGCAAAAAGAAGAAGCAGCAAAAGCAGAATGACAATTTTTTTCATTGTATTCATGATATCATATCGTATGAAGAATCTACGATTTGAAAAAGTCTCCTGGGATCAGTACCAAAGAATCTGTTTTTCTCTGGCAAAAGCAGTCAATAAAAAACGAATTGATTACATCGTTGCAATTTCTCGCGGCGGACTTATTGCTTCACGCATTTTGTCAGATATTCTTAATCTTCCCATCTCACACATCACCATAATTTCATATCAGGACCTTAAACAGCAGAAAGAAATAAGAATTACCGAGACACCAAGCAGGCTGTTTGACAACCAGACTATTCTTCTTGTTGATGAGATAGCAGACAGCGGCAAGACGTTCAAGCGCGCCCTTGAATATTTCAGAAAATTCAAAAACTGCACGATCTACACGCTCGCCCTCTATGTCAAACCGCACACCACGCCTGTCCCCGATTTCTGGGCAAAAAAAACCGACGCTTGGGTAATTTTTCCATACGAGTTACAAGAAACATATCAGGCCTTCAAAAAACTCTATAAATCCAAAGCAAAAGAAAAACTTCTGGAAGTTGGATTTAAAAAGTGGGAGATCCAATCCTTAGACTATAGAGAGGTTTAATAGAAATAAACCATTGTCATCCCAGACTTGATCTGGGATCTATATAACAGATCCCTGCTTTCGCAGGGACGACGTCTGGATTCCAGCTTTCGCTGGAATGACTAATGTTGTAGGTTTCTAAAGTATTTCCCTATATTAAAAATTGAAAATTTATGAACTATAAAATTGCTCCGGAGATCAAACGAACAATTCGCCTCTTGATTAAACAATTGAGCTTCTCTCATATAAAACTAAACCGCATTCACTGCATCCGCTCTTTTGACGCAAAAACAAGGGCGTATGCAAGAATCTGGGGAATGTCGAGACTTTTCAAAGAGGTCGCGGGTCTTGAACCACATTACATTATCGAAGTGAATGCGCGACGATTTGATAAACTCAACGAGCGTGAGAAGATTAAAACACTCATTCACGAACTGATGCACATCCCAAAAACATTTTCCGGCGCACTTTTAAATCATCGCGGACGATATCATAGTATCAACGATAAAGAAGTTGAAAAGATTCTCAAAAATATTCGATAATCTTCTATAATGTACGGTATTTAAGTACATTAAAACAATTATAATTACTAACCTTAAAAGACTGCGAACCTAGTAATAAATGGTTCGCAGATTGTTATATAATTAACATCTGTATGAAGAAATTTTTACTCATCCTTTCAGGAATTTTCCTGGGAGGACTCGTTTTTTTAGCATTGAAAGGCTCAGACTTCTATAACAAAATTTACACTCCCAAAAAAAACCATGTAGTTAAAGAAAAAACTGCATACAACATTCTTCTTTTCGGATACGGAGGAGGAAAACATGAAGGAACATATCTCACCGATACCGTTATCCTTGCACATGTTGATATAAAATCCAAGCGGGTGACTTTATTTTCCATTCCGCGCGACCTCTGGGTTAAGCTCCCAACCAAATCAGGCGCAGATTTCCATTCTAAAATAAACGCGGTCTACCAAACAGAGCTTTTCCCCAATGACTATCCGGATCTTGACCCGAAATATATGGGAACAAAAGAAGACGCAACACTCGTGAAACACGTTATGTTTCAGATTTTTGGACAGGAAGTCGACTATTATGCTGCTATTGATTTTGAAGGTTTTAAGAAAGCAATTGATATCATCGGCGGCATCGACGTGAATGTCGAACAATCATTTGAGGATCCCGAGTACCCAATTGACGGCAAAGAAAAAGACTTATGTGATAAAGATACCGAGGAACTTTTCAAAAAAGCAGAAGTTTTTATGAAGCCTGGGTATAATCCAGAAGACCGCGACCGCGTATTCAAAGAAGAACCAAAAGTAGAAGAGTTTGTCAAAAACGCAACAGAATCGCCTGAGCTTGCATTTCCCTGCCGCTATGAAAAACTGGAGTTTAAAAAAGGAATAACTCATATGAACAGCGAAACCGCACTTAAATACGCCCGTTCCCGCCACTCGCCAACAGACGGCGGCGACTTCAACCGCGCAAAACGGCAACAGCAGATTATTGAGGCGGTAAAAAATAAAATCTTGTCTATTGGTTTTATTACGCGAGCAATTCCCCTTCTTGATGAATTCAAAAATAATTTAAGAACTGATGTTGGTATTGACGAGGTCAAAAAATTCATTGGCTTTGTTTCTTCCGCGAGCGAATATACCATTACAAGCTTCGTCTTCACTGACGATGACTTACTTAAAAACGCAGTTTCTAACGATGGCCAATATATTCTCATCCCCACCTCCGGCATGGATCAATGGAAAGAAATTCAAATGGGAGTAAAAAATATCATGCAAGGAATCTTTCCAACTCAGTCCCCAACTGCGACTCCGTCAGGAACTTTGAAATAACCGAAATAAGTATTTCTCTATCCTCCTTTTTTCTGAAGCCGTGATCGCCGTTTAGTTCGACGTACTGAATTCCGGGAATTGTTTTATATTCTTCAAAATACTCATTTCCAACGACTTCATCCTGCATGGGTTTGAGAATCAGGAGTTTTGTTTTTGCAGCGAGTCGTGCAACCGATTCAACAGGATTAAAATCACGAAGTACTTTCCAAAAACTCGGTCCGACCTTTTGGAGCTCTCCGGTTGACCGCGGCAAGATACTTATTCCGTTTTCGTCAAACTTCCCGCCCGGCCTTGTCATAAATCTTTGTTTGAATCGCTCAATAATATGTTCTATGTTGGTGTTTGGAATCGAAGTAAAAACTGTTTTCTCTACCCATCCGGCGAAAGAAACGCGGTCACAAAACATCCCATGGATTGTGCAATGATATATATTTTCCCGCCGAATTTTTCTTTCGTCCAGTCAAGAATTATTTTTAAATCTTCTGCATGTTTTTTGTAATTTACATCCACCTGTTTTCCCTGACTTTTTCCGTATCCGGAAAAATCAAATCTAACTGTACGGTAATTACTATGTAATGCTTTTGCAACATCTATAAAATACCCATAGCTTTCGTCTTTCTGTGTTCCAAATCCGTGAACGAAAATGATAGTTGTATGACTATTCTCATTCCCTTCTACAAGCGTATCAAGCTCCTCGTCGCCATTATTTTTGATTTGATATAGTATCTGCATAACTCACTTCAATTAATTGAAGTCAAACTATTGCCATAGCCAACCTGACAGGTTGCCGATGGCTCATGTTAACAATGAATTTAGAACCTTTTTAACCGATTCATCGAACTCACCTTTTACCGTGCACCCCGCGGCATTTTTGTGTCCTCCGCCTCCCAGTTTTTCTGCAAAAACAGAAACATCTATTTTGTCTTTTGAGCGAAAGCTCACCGAGAGCTCATTTTTTTTTGTTTCAACCATTGCAATTCCAAAATCCGTATCTTTGATGCTCCGGAAAAAAGAATCTGCTGCTGTTTCTCGTACACCCTGCGGGTGACCAAAACGAGCGTAGGTTTCATACGAAATTGCCGCCCATACAAAAGCGCCTGTTTTTGTTTTTTCCAGTTTCATTTCGGACAAAAACAGACCCAAAAGTTTTGTAAAGGCAAATTCATTGTTGTCATAAAATGTACTAACGAGCTTTTTATGATTAGCGCCTTTATCAAGCAAGTCTGCGGCTATGGAGAAGACTGTTTTTGGGTCTTTGAGATATTTAAAAAATACCGTATCTCCTGTGATTCCTGAAAATAATGCCGTGGCAATATCTTCGTTAATCTTTATTCTTGAATCTTTAATCATTTTATACAGTATTTCGGCCGTCGCGCTCGCGGTTACATCAACAATCTGCAGAGGATATTGGAAGTTGTTTGTTTTGTGATGGTCGATGATGATTTTGGGCGGATTATCAGGAAGCTCTATTTCTTTACTTCCAGTCACCCGATCATAGCTTGACGTATCAAGAATCAAAAACAAATCAAAAAGACAATAGTTAAATCTTGAGAAATCAACTTTTTGGATTTTCTCGCTGTGTTTAAGAAATTTAAATGAATCACTAATCTCGCTCGGACAAACGATTGTGGCCTTTTTTCCCAGCTCTGTGACAATTTCATACATCGCAGTCGCCGAACCCACAGTATCACAATCAGGATTTTTGTGAACATTGATAAGAATGTTATTGGAGTCTTGTATCTTTTTGAAAATCGCTTTGCTTTGAGGATAGTTATATTTCATTTAGTATAATTCTACCAAATGACTACGCTTATTATTATTGCCGGGCCGCAGTCTTCTGGGAAAACTACCGCATTCGAATTCCTTCGAAAAAAATATCCGTCATTTCGCTTTATTCCGGAAACCAATATGTATTCGGTCGCAGACAGGAATCACCGCGGCGCAGCCTATGTCACCAAAGAACTGGAAATACAAATTGTCAAAAAAGATATTGAGAAAATAAAACAGATACCGCGATCCGCTCGGATCGTAGTTATGGAAACCGGGATATTTCATCTTATCTACCTTGAAGCAATCGCAGATAAAAAAACGGCAAATACATATTATCGAAAATACACAGATGCCATGCGCGGGTTTCGACCGGTGATTCTTTTCATCGATACCAAACCCGCAGTTTCATGGAAGCGGAGAAAACCAATCTACGAAAAACGGACGGCAGGTATTCCCAGTGTTCAAGAGAGAAAAAAGGCAATGAAAAAATACAGGTCAACGATTGAGCGCCTCTACCCGCTCTGGATCAAATGGTACAAAAAATTCCCGTTCGAGAAATATATGATAAGGAATTCGTATAAAAACGAAGAGGTGTTTTTGAATGAAGTTATGACAATCTCTCGATCTCGTCTTTAAGAAAAATCAGAGTTTCTTTTTTTAACAGTTTTCTTATTTTTTTAAACCGATCCGCTTGGATTAGAAAGCTTAGATCCTCATCAATGGTTTTTTGGGTAATATGCTCCTCAATAAAATTAATTAATTCTTTGAAGTACCATTTTGGCTTTTTTCCCGTCCGCTCCTCAATAATGTTCTCGTTGTACCGATAGCCTTTTAGGGAAAAATGATGGATGTCATACAGATCTCGCCCGGCAATTGTTTTTGTTTTTTTATAGCGGTCTGTTACGGCGACCAATTTATTGCTAAACATTGTCTCAATCGTCTGACAAACCGCATAGCGGTCAATCTCGGTCAGATACAGCGGTTTATACACATTGCTTTTAAATTCCAAAGGGATAAAGCTCAATTTAATTGAATTTCGAAGTCTTGGTTTTGACTGATATTTTAAGACATAAAAAAAGGTTCTGCTGCTTTTTTTATCAACCTCCAAATCAAGATCTCGAAAAATTTCTTTTAATTCTCTCTCAAATTTTTGCAATGGAATATGTTTTACTACATCAAAATCCAGATCAATTGAGAACCGGTCCAAAAATCCGAGCATTGCCGCACAACTGCCGCCTTTGAAATAAACTAATTTTGGCAAAGTATCTGCATCCAATATCGCCGTTAGCAACCGGTACATCTGAATTTTGTGAAAAACATCTTCTCTTTTTGGGAGGATCATATAATTCTAAGCGTCATTCTGGCAATGACCAGAATCGTTGTTTGAACTAATAACCAATAGCTTTCTGTATCTCCTTTACTTTTTTCCAATTAATAATTTTCCTATTATCAAAATGGTAATGGGGATTAAAATACATCATATCTGCTACCGCCCGCTCTAAACGAGCAACCGCTACTTCGTCAATCATATCTATGCCGCGATCGTTGTATAGATATGTATCTTTTAATTGACGAATTAAATATGATTGATCTCCTATGGTAAATTTTTTGGAAATATCCGAAACCGCGGTAATATAATTGCCTTTCTGAAAAATCGCGCCCGCCTCTGACAGTATTGTTTCACAGCTGATATAACAAGAGCGGTGAAGATAGCCCGCGACGATCTGATATGGATTGATTTGATTCACTGTGACCGTCGAGTAAAAACCTTTATGAATGGGAATTAGAATCCTTTTTTTAATATATCTTTTAATCGTTGTATACAGTGTGTTTTTGCTGGTGATCCCCCACAAAAGAGATAGATCCGCCGTATGGAATAACCGTCTTTTTTGCTTTAATAGTGTATCTATCCTGTACATATATGTACAGGATAATATATCGAATCAAAATTGTCAATAACCATAGTATAGAAAAATTCCCGTTCGAGAAATATATGATAAGGAATTCGTATAAAAAGAAGGGCGCATTCTTGAAAGATATGGGCATCTGTATAAAACAGCTGTCCTTTTTGCTTCAATAGTACGCCTATCCTGTACATATATGTACAGGATAATAAAGTCAATGCCTCCGTTACAAATACCGTATCCTTTTTGAGATTTCTTTTCGGTGATGCTTGCGGTCGACGGTGATGAGCGGACATTTCTCTACTTCGGCTAAAGCGATAAAAAGAGCATCATAACTTTGAATTTTGTATCTAATCATCAAGAGTGAAGCAGCTGGAAGTAAAGAATTATTGAGTCCTTTATAGATAATTTTTATTTTTGACATCGCCTCTAATACGATGAGAATGTGTTCATATGTAAATTTTTTTGCCCAGTAGAGAGCATTCACCAATTCTAATAACACAATATCGGGAAGTATTATTTGAATTTTACTATTTTGTTGTTGTTTTAGGATTTTTTGCGCATCGGTTGAACCGGGTTCATCAGTAAACCATTTAATCAGTACCGACGTATCAACTATGATCTTGTCCATTTATTCCTTCTCCCGTCTCTCATTCTCATAACATAAGACGAGACAAGGCTTTTTTTTGATTTATATTTAGACCGCAATGCGGCCATTATATCTAGCGCTCGATTAAAATCATGCTTTTCTTTTTTTTCTTTTAATCTCTTGTATCTCTCCGGGTCAACCACCATAAACAAAACTTTTTGGTTTTTCATAACGATTGCTTCTTTCTCTTTTTCTAGAATGCGGTTTAAGATATCAATATCACGGCGAAACTGTGTAATAGACAAAATTTTTGGGTTCAACTGCTGTAAATTCATATGAAAGAAGTATACAAAATTATTGATAGTTTTGTCAATAGTTAAGATGGTTATAACATTATGTTAACGGACATCTCAGTTGTCCCTATGAATGGACATCTGAAATGTCCATAAAAACGGTTGTCATCTAAACTCACTTCATGACGGGAGGTGAGAAAAATGAATATACCGATAGAAAAGAAAAAAGAAATTATCGTTGCACTTTTACAAAACGAGATTGATAGAAACGGA
>Ga0233420_10000754_pt1 | contig 13072 bp, 10 predicted proteins | sample Watercolumn_Mata_4_FD_183009 | JGI IMG/M metagenome (GOLD analysis project Ga0233420, IMG submission 183009) | Freshwater microbial communities from Lake Matano, South Sulawesi, Indonesia - Watercolumn_Matano_2014_102_MG | ecosystem: Environmental > Aquatic > Freshwater > Lake | place...
GTTAATGACGAGCCTGTGCGCAAACGCACGCGATGCCATCACCCAACAGGGCTCCGTGATTATCGAAACATCTGTCGTCAGTGTGGAATCTTCCGATTGCTATGCGGGACATCCCTGCCAGACACCGGGCAGCTTTGCAAGTATTTCTGTAAGCGACACAGGCTGCGGCATTGATAAAAATGTGCTTCCTCACATTTTTGAACCCTTTTTCAGCACCAAAGAGGTCGGAAAAGGCACTGGACACGGACTCTCGACCGTCTATGGCATTGTCAAACAGAACAAGGGCTGGCTCGACTGCCAGAGCGCTCCGGGCAAGGGCACCCGTTTTACGGTTTACCTGCCTCTTTTCGAAAATCAGGTCAGACAGACCGGAACACGACTCCCTGAAAATCCGGTAAAACATGATGGCCTGAAAACGGTACTCCTGGTCGATGACAACCAGGCCATCGTTCAGGTCATCAAAAGCATGCTTGTTAAAAAAGGATATCAAGTGCTCACGGCCACCTCCCCGAATGAGGCAATCGGCATGGTGTCTGATTCGAAAGAGACTATCGATCTGTTGCTGACCGATATGGTCATGCCTGAGATGAACGGAAAGGAGCTGTCGATAAAACTCCTCTCTTTATACCCGCAGATGAAAACACTGTTCATGTCCGGTTACACTCTCGAAATGACTGCTCTGAAAGGGGTCTCTGAAAAAGAGGCACACTTCATTCGCAAACCCTTCAGAATAAGCGAGCTGACCAGCGCCATCACCGCGATTTTCGCCTGAATTGAAGTAACAACCCCATCCACAGGCCGATCCGGTCTGATCGGAATGCGATAAAAATGACAGGAATCCCCTAACGCAGAAGCCCCGGAAATCCGGGGCTTCTGTGTTGTCATGGACAATCGGGGGCTCAGTACATACCGCCCATGCCACCCATGCCGCCAGGAGGCATTGCGGGCATATCGGGTTTGTCTTCCTTGATGTCGGTGATGGCAGCTTCTGTGGTAAGCAGGATGCTGGCAACCGAAGCGGCGTTCTCGAGCGCGCTGCGGGTAACCTTGGTCGGATCGACCACACCGGCTTCCACCAGATTCTCATACACTTCGGTGCGGGCGTTGAAGCCAAAGTCGCCTTCAGCGTTTTTCACCTTTTCAAGGACGACGGCGCCATCGGTCGTGCCGGTGTTGGCCACGATCTGGCGGAGCGGCTCTTCGAGCGCGCGGCGGACGATTTCGATACCGGTCTTCTGGTCTTCGTTGTCGGCAACGGCATTGGTCAGACCCCTGGCTGCGCGGATGAGCGCCACACCACCGCCAACGACGATACCTTCCTGAACAGCTGCGCGGGTAGCGTGCAGCGCATCCTCGACGCGGGCTTTTTTCTCTTTCATCTCGACTTCGGTCGATGCACCGATGTTGAGCACAGCAACACCACCGGAGAGCTTTGCAAGGCGCTCCTGGAGCTTCTCGGTGTCATACTCGGAGGTCGATTTGTCGATCTGGCCCTTGATCTCGTTGATGCGGGCTTTGATTTCATCCTGCTTGCCGCGACCTTCAACGACCGTGGTATTGTCCTTGTCGATAGTGATGCGGGAAGCCTGGCCGAGGTAAGCCATCGTGGCATTTTCGAGCTTGTAGCCTTTCTCTTCGGAGATAACGGTACCACCGGTGAGAATGGAGATATCTTCAAGCATGGCCTTGCGGCGGTCACCGAAGCCTGGAGCCTTGACAGCCGCGACTTTCAGAGTGCCGCGAAGCTTGTTGACCACGAGGGTGGCCAGTGCTTCGCCTTCAATGTCTTCAGCGATAATGAGCAGCGGACGACCGGACTGGGCAGCTTTTTCAAGAATCGGAAGCAACTCTTTCATGTTGCTGATCTTCTTGTCATAGATCAGGATGAGAGCCTCGTCGAGCTCGGCTTCCATGGTCTCGGGGTTTGTCACGAAATAGGGTGAGAGGTAGCCACGATCGAACTGCATACCTTCCACAACCTTCAGCTCGGTATCCATGCCTTTAGCCTCTTCGACGGTGATGACGCCATCTTTGCCGACCTTCTCCATAGCCTCGGCGATCAGTTCACCGATTTCCGGATCGTTATTGGCAGAGATGGTACCTACCTGGGCGATCTCTTTCTTGCCGGAGATAGTGCGGCTGATGGCGCGCAGCTCGGCGACCACCTCTTTGACGGCGCGGTCAATACCCCTCTTGAGGTCAATAGGGCGTGCTCCGGCAGTGACGTTCTTCAGACCTTCGCGGTAGATAGCCTGGGCAAGCACTGTTGCGGTGGTGGTGCCGTCACCGGCGACATCGCTGGTCTTGGAAGCCACTTCGCGAACCATCTGGGCACCCATGTTCTCGACCGGATCAGAAAGCTCGATCTCTTTTGCAACAGTAACGCCGTCCTTGGTCGAGGTCGGAGCACCGAACTTTTTGTCGATGAGCACGTTGCGGCCTGCTGGGCCAAGCGTCACTTTCACAGCATTGGCAAGTTTATCGACGCCAACCTTGAGTTTGGTCCTCGCCTCGGCGTCAAAGAGAATATCTTTGGCAGTCATTGTAAAGTCTTCCTCCTTAAGGATTTTTTTAAAAACGATTTGTGAATTGATCAGCCAAGAATCGCAAAAATGTCAGACTCGCGCATGATGAGATAATCCTCACCTTCAACGTGAACTTCAGTACCTGAATATTTGCCATAAAGTACTTTGTCTCCGACGTTCACCTGCATCTGGAGCAGCTGGCCGTTATCTGCAACCTTGCCGGCACCAACGGCAACAACTTCGCCGTACTGCGGCTTTTCCTTACCGGTATCGGGAATGTAGAGGCCGCCCTTTGTTTTCTCCTCTGCAGGCGCGGGCTTAACAATAACTCGATCAGCTAATGGTTTCAAGTTCATTGTCTTCTTTCTCGTTTGAGTTTGTTAGTGAATCGTTTGTCTCTTTTGAAGTCTGAAACTTCCCGGACAGGTAGTCCGGAGCTGTTAGCACTCACCAAACAGGAGTGCTAACAGCTGGGATAATTATAAAAAAAAGATTTCCGGACAGCAAATATTTTTTTATCGTAAGGCTGCCGCAAACCCTGAAAAATGAACCTTCGATATGAAAGCAGTCAATCAGAACATAAAGAGTCAAGAGGCGCTTTTCACCATCGGCAAGGTGACCCTGGAAAAGCTGGAGAGCATCAGTTCGAAAATCAGTGATAACGTCGCGACAGAGGCTGACAGAAACAATCATGACATTCTGCGGGAGATCGTCTCCCTTTCCATGAACCGGATTTCAGTGAAACAGAATGAATCAGTTGTTGAACAAGGGGGAAGCGCCTGGACGGAGCGAACCTCCGGATCGCACTATCCTCACATCCGCCTGCACGGCGGCGCACTGGAAGACGATCCGCTGAAGATGAATATCTGAAAAAAGGGAGCTCCCTGCCGTCCTTTTCTTCTCCTGTTCTTCTCCTACACATACCCCCGCAAATGCCTGCCTGTGAGTGATCGCTCGCAACCAGCAATCTCCTCCGGTGTGCCGACAGCCACTATATCACCCCCTCTCACCCCCGCGCCCGGGCCGAGATCGATAATCCAGTCGGCTTGCTTGATAATGTCAGGGTTGTGTTCGATGATCACCAGGGTATTATCCTGGGACATCAGCTTTTCAAAGCAGCGAACCAGTTTGGCGATGTCATCGAAATGAAGACCGGTGGTAGGTTCATCGAATATGAACAGGGTGTTGCTGACATCCGGTCGCGAAATGAAATGAGCGAGCTTGAGCCGTTGTGCCTCGCCACCCGAAAGAGTGCTGGAGGACTGGCCAAGACGTATGTATTCGAGTCCCACCTCTTGCAGCACCTGTAGCTTTTTCTGGATCACCTTTTCCGAGCTGAAAAACCCGATAGCCTCCTCGACGGTCAGGTCGAGCACTTCCGCGATCGACAGTTCGTTATATCTGACTTCAAGCGTTGAGTTCTTGTACCGCTTTCCGCCGCACTCCTCGCAGATCGCTTCAATATCGGCCAGGAACTGCATCTCGATTTTGACACTCCCCTCGCCTGCACAGGCTTCGCAACGGCCGCCGGGTATATTGAACGAGAAATATCCGGGCTTCCAGCCACGAGCTTTGCTTTCGCGTGTTGAAGCAAACAACTGGCGGATGTCGTCGAATATTTTGAGATAGGTTGCAGGATTACTGCGGCTCGACTTTCCGATGGGCGACTGATCGACATGCTCGACCCGAACAATCAGTTCGGCCCCCCTGATGGAGCGGTGCGTTCCCACCTTTTCCCGTGACCCCTCTTTTTCTCTGATGATGCCAAGCTTGAGAATGTCGTTCACCAGCGTCGATTTGCCTGAACCGCTGACACCGGTGACGCAGGTCATCACCCCGAGAGGAAACCTGACATCGATGTTGCGCAGATTGTTCTGCATGGCACCCCGGATTTCGATGCAACGGGAAAAATCGGGTTGCCGGCGGAGTGCCGGCACGGCGATATCTCTTTTGCCTCTGAGATACTCAGCCGTCAGAGAACCCTCAGCTGCCCCCATTGCAGACGGGGGACCGTGGAAAACAATCTCTCCGCCCAGCCGCCCTGCTCGCGGGCCAAGATCGATCACCTCGTCAGCAGCCTCGATAATCTCGCGGTCATGCTCGACAACCACGACCGTGTTTCCCAGGTCTCTCAGACGCCTGAGAAGAGCGACAAGCCTCGCCGAATCGCTCTGATGCAGACCGATACTCGGCTCATCGAGAATATAGATCGCGCCAACCAGAGGTGATCCGAGCGAGGTCGAAAGGTTGATGCGCTGAAACTCGCCGCCGCTCAGTGTGTGAGTCAGGCGATCCAGGCTCAGATAATCAAGTCCGACATCCATCAGGTAACCAAGCCGTTTGGTGATCTCCCTGAGCACGACATCGGCAACCGAACGGTCAAAAGGGGAAATATCGAGTGATTCAAAAAAGGCCTGGGCATCGGCAATGGTCATCCGGGTCACCTCACCGATATTTTTTCCTGAAACCCGCACCAGGCGAGCATCGGGATTGAGTCGGGAACCCTCACATTCCGGACAGGTCGCATAACCGCGGTACCGGCTCAGAAACACCCGGTAGTGCACCTTGTAACCGGCATCCTTTTCGATATCCTCGAAAAAGGGCCATAATCCCTTGAAATTCCGTTCAGAAATCCCTTTCCAGAGCATCTCCTTGTGCATCCGCCCAAGCTTCTCGTAAGGCACATCCACCGGAATGCCCACCTCAGGAGCAATCTTCAGCAACTGCCTGAGGTACCAGGAATACTTTTCGGAATTCCAGCATGAGATTGCCCCTTCCCTTAGACTCAGCGACTTGTCTGGCACGACGGCATCTTCATCGATGCCGGCGATTCGTCCGAACCCCTGACAAGCGGTACATGCACCTATCGGAGAATTGAACGCGAACAGCTGGGGCGAGGGCTCCTGATAGACCACGCCGTTCAGTTCGAGGCGGTCGCTGAAACGGTACTCCTTGCCGCCGGTCAGCCTGATAATCGCATTGCCGCCCGATTCGGCAAAACAGGTCTCGGCCGCCTGCGTAACCCTCCCGTATACCTTCTCGTCTTTCTTTGCCACGAAACGATCAACCAGCACAAGCAGGCCTGACCGTTCCCTGCGATCCATCTCCCCAACAGAGTGGCGAATCTTCTCATCGGAAATATCGAGTATGGTCTCTTCTTTCAGCAGTCTGAAAAAACCTTTCTGAAGCAGGTTTTTCAGCTCATCGGAGACCGTCCGGTCATGGTGCTGCTGATCGTGATGACCCGGAAACGGGTAACCGACATAATACCGGGTACCATCTTCGAAAAATCGTGCCTGCAAGCTCACATCCTCCGGCGTGTGCTTCAGCACCAGTTCGCCGGTATCACGCGAATAGATCTTGCCGACGCGGGCATAGAGCAGGCGCAGGTAGTCATAAATCTCTGAAACGGTACCAACCGTCGAGCGAGGATTTTTTGGAATGGCTTTCTGTTCGATGGCTATGGCCGGTGCAATGCCCTCGACGGTCTCGATTTCAGGCTTCGGCATCCGCTCGAGAAACTGCCGGACATAGGCCGACAGGGATTCCACATAACGCCGGTGCCCCTCGGCATAAAGCGTATCAAATGCAAGGCTTGACTTGCCCGAACCGCTCAGGCCGGTCAGAACGACAAAACGGTTCCGGGGAATCCTTACGTTGACATGTTTGAGATTGTGCGTGGAAACACCGCCAAGAACGATATCGGGTAGATCTGATTCAGTTCCGTTATACGGACGGGTCATCGTATTCGTTTCGTCAGGCTTGATCCCTGAATTCTGTATGGATGGCATGCAATGCAATGATAACTGGCTATATGAGGATGCCCTTACCCATAAGACATAACGGGCTGAAGGCAATCCAATGACGATCAGACAATAAACGAAACAATCTCCGTTCAATGAACAGGAACGGCATAAACAGCTCTACAGCATTATCTGTATCTGTCCAGAAGCATGGCTACGGTTGTTTCAGCAAGAAGCTGCTGAATTCTTTTCTGAAGATTGAACATATAGCCCTTGTGGGAGCAGGTCGATTCGATTTCACACTGGCAATCCGCCTGGGAGCAGCGCATAAGGTGGGGTTCCCCTTCGATGGCAACACCAATATCGCCGACAGTGATCTGTTCGGGCACTTTGGCAAGAGTGTAACCCCCCTTGACCCCCTGTACCGACCTGGTGATACCCGCCTTGTTGAGATTCTGCATCGCTTTGGCGAGAAAAACCTGGGAAAAGCCTATTTCGGCAGCCAGATCCTTGACCGTCACGACCCGCTCAGGGCCCTTCATGGCAAGATAGGTCACTGCGTGCAGGCCATATTCGAATTTTCTGGATACTTGCAGCATAAATCGGAATGAGAATGGAAGATAAAACTGGATAAACCTGCACCTGTTTCAGGAAATTCCCCATTCTGCTTTTATTCTTTCAGACTGCCGGATTATTTTACAGGAAAAGTTCCATCAATCTCTTCATTCCGGCAACACGGTTCCGGATCAACGCATGAAAACACAATCGCAAGACCGCTGGTTCATCTGGCAACTCACCGAAAACGTGGAAGCGAAAATACGCTATCGCGAATACGGCCCGGAGCATTCCCCATTCACTCCGATACTCTTCATTCACGGGTATGGAGGCATGATCGAGCATTGGGACGAGAACATACCGGCATTCGACGACCGATACAGAATATACGCCATGGATCTGATCGGTTTCGGCCAGTCCGGCAAGCCCAATATCCGCTACAGCCTGGCTCTTTTCGCAGCGCAGATCAAGGCGTTCATGCATCTGAAAAAGCTCGACAAGGTCATTCTGGTAGGTCACTCGATGGGTGCGGCCAGCAGCATCATTTATGCTCATCACAATCCTGAAAGCGTACATGCACTCATTCTTGCCAATCCATCCGGCCTTTATGGAGACAGTATGGATGGTATGGCCAGGGTATTCTTCGGCCTGGTAGGCTCTCCACTGATCGGAGAGATGCTTTTCGCGGCTTTCGCAAATCCTGTCGGTGTCAGTCAGAGCCTCACCCCGACTTACTACAACCAGAAAAAGGTCGATCTGAATCTGATCAACCAGTTTGCGCGTCCCCTGCAGGACCGGGGAGCCGTCTTCTCCTACCTCTCCCCATCAAGACGTCCGAACGATTTCATGCTCGAAGGTATCAAACCCTGTAACTACAAAGGAGATGCCTGGCTGCTGTGGGGCGCCGAAGACACTGCGCTGCCCCCGCACAAGATCATTCCTGAATTTCAGGAGCTGCTTCCGCAGGCGGGCGCCTATATCATTCCCAAGGCTGGCCATTGCAGTCATCACGATGCACACGAAACCTTCAACGCATGGATGGAACAGTTCCTTGGTCGTCTGGGCTGAGAGTGGATACCGTACCCCGGAAAACTTTCGCCGCCTACTGCAATGACTGAATCATATCACCCCTGCCCGCCTGCAATTTCAGGTATTTGAGGTGAGCGGGTTTCATGGCGATCTGTAACAGATAACCTTTATACTGACCTGACGGCACCCATTGGGCGCTGAACTGAAAATCGTGAAGATCCCTGTTAACCATAAGCGCCGGATAAACGAACTGGCTGTTCCTGAGATCGTAACCAGCATTGAACCCAACCTGCCAGTTCCTCGAAAGAGCAAGCCTGGCCGCCGAGTTGAGCAGTGCCGTTGAAGATGGATTGAACGGATCGCTCTTGTCACTGACCAGATAGAGCGACATGCGCAGAGACCAGGGCAACGATGACTGAAATTTCACCAGTTCATCGTTGCTGAAGCGTTCCCTGAATATCGCCTGTTCTACAGGAGTTGTATCCTGCCTGACGACCGTATCCCCTGTACCGGCATCAACAGCTTCATAACCGGAACGAAGGTGACCGCTGACACTGACGCTCATATTGAGAAACCCGCTGACGAAACGAAGTAACCCTTTGCCGTCATCCATGGCAAGTTTGTCCATCCGTTCACCGCTCACCGGATCATAGGTATAAAAATCATAGGTAGCTCCGCCACTGAACATCAGCGCAGGTGAAAAAACATTGCTCGAAGCCGTCACGACCAGTGGAGCGATGCGCAGCGAATCGGCTGCGAAATTGTAGCCTGAGGATGCTGTGAGGGAGAGCAGTTGCACCGTCTTGTAACCGGTGCCATTCGCCGAGTCGTCACTTCTGAACTTCCCTTGAAAAAGGTTCTGGAAATTTATGCCTACCGAAGTCTGTTTTTCAGGAACGGTTGAATACAGGGATTCCCCGAACCGGTTGTAACGAACCATCTTCTGTTCAATCGGATCGTAATATGAATCATAAGTATTGTAACCGCTTCCCGTATAATCGGGATTCCAGGTGAAGGCGATTGTCGGAATGAAGGTGTGACGCAGAGCTTTCAGGCCGACAAGCCTGTCCAGAAATCCGGTATTCATCACCCCGTAAAGTCGTGTCTGGGCATCAACCGAAAAAAAAGTTGTCGAATATTCATCCGGATTGCTGACCGTTTCCGTCACCACATCGCCTGTGGTGGTATCATAATATTTCCGTACCGTGCTGTTGACCCTGAAACGGGAGAAGGTCAGCGACGGCGTCAGATTCAGATATCTGAAAAGCGTGGACTGCACCTTGAAGGGAATCCTGATGCTGGTTGCATTCAGGTCATCCAGCTCACTTACCGTTTTGTGCAGAGCCTGAAAATGGACTCCCTGAGTGAACAATGCCCGGTATCCCGGAGAAAAATCATGCAGATATCCGATATCTGCTCCGGCATTGCCTGTGTAGTAATCGGTGTCGATACCAGCGGTATCGACAAACTGACCACTGCCCGACAAGGTTGGCTGAATGAAAAAGCGGGACCGCCAGTCAGAGTCCGGCAGAGTTGTGCGGAACCGGAACGGATAAATACGGTTCTGGTAGAGTGAGGCCGTTACCGTCTGGGTCAGATCGCTGCTGACGAGATTGTCCACCCTCTGGTAACCGGTAATGAGCACCCGGTCGCCCTCATCCCACGATTTTGAAAAAGAAGCATACGAAGTAGCCTGCTGGGTTACAATCGACTCCGCGTCGATAGAACTGGAACTGTAATAGCGATCTCCGCCCAGATATTGAAGATTGATATCGAGCTTGGTGGCAGGATTGAACTGCTGATGGTGAACAATTCGAAAATCCCGATTGATATAGCGGGCATAATCGGGGTCATCCGGGTCATTAAGTACTATTTTTTCATACTGGCCCGTGATCATACCGCTGTAGAGATCACCGTTCCTGTATCTGAAGCGCTGTCCAGCCCTCCAGCTTCCGTTGAACGAAACGTCACCCTCAACCCGAAGATCTGCATAATCGTTGATTGCCCAGAAATAGCCGAGATTCGACAAGTAGACGCCCCGATCACCACTCTGACCTATTTTCGGGAACAGGAATCCTGACGAACGTTTGTTCGAGACAGGCACTGACAGGTATGGCAGATACATTATCGGAATCACCGGAAGACGCCGGTTGAAAATCTCCGGATGAATGTACATGATGAAGGGCCGTGAAATCAGCCGATCCTCCGGAATGATTCTCATATGCTTTCCCGAGAACCAGTAATGCGGCTCATCAAGATCACAGGTAGTGTAAATACCATTCTCGACTTCCATCTCACCAGACGGCAGGCGTTTCACATCCTGTCCCGAAAAGATACCCTGCTCACTCTTCGATGACACATCCGATGCCGTGCCAATCCTCGTCTTGTAGTTATACGCCATCGTTTCCGACGCAAACGAACCGGACTTGTCGGTAAAAACCGGAAGATCATGAGGACGTCCGAGGGAATCACGCAATGCACTGGCATGAGCGGTGGAGGTGACCTGTTCGACAGTGATTCTTGGGCCCTCAATCCGACTGTCCTTGTAATCGACTCTGGCCTTGCCGAAAAGATCGACCGTTCGACGGTTGAAATTGTAGATCAGGGAATCGCGCGCCGTATACACAACTGTAGTATCAATATCGTCATTCCTCTTCGCCAGACTGTCCGGAGGAACAACCACCGGGGCTCTTACTGGCTTTGATGCGTTTTCGCCCGCCCGTAACGGCAAAATACCCTCGTACGACTGTATGAAGAGCAGTAAAGCCAGGAGTTTGAGAGACTTGATGAATTTCACGGGCAATTCATGCTGGATTAGCGGGCACAGGAAACAACGTTTAAAACATGACGAAGATGAATATATGAAACGTTTGCCCTTTATCGATACATGACAACAGAAGTCAGGAAACAGTCAGACAGAAAGAAGACCGAACATGGATAAATGGGCTGAAGGTTTCTATATTGCCTGTGAAATACCCGATAACGGGCAAGATTCACAAAAATCAGAAGGGCTCCACTGTCAATCGCCCCTCAGCAAACTTACAACAATTGCCATTTCACCTTTTCCAGGTTCTATGACGCAGAAGGTTATCTACTCCGCACCCGATGAATTCGGCCATTTCGGTACATTCGGAGGTAAATTCATTCCCGAGACACTGGTCAAAAACGCAGCGGATCTCGAACGGGAATACCTCAGGGCAAAAAACGATCCTGAATTCACCAAAACACTCGAAAACCTGCTTCGCGACTATGTCGGTCGCCCCACACCGCTCTATCTTGCTGCTCGACTCAGCGAGAAACAGGGAGGAGCGGCGATCTGGCTCAAACGGGAAGACCTTTGCCATACCGGAGCCCATAAAATCAACAACGCACTCGGACAGGTGCTTCTGGCCAGACGCATGGGCAAGCGAAGAGTGATCGCAGAAACCGGTGCAGGCCAGCATGGCGTAGCGACGGCAACGGTCTGTGCCCTTTTCGATCTCGACTGCATCGTCTATATGGGCGAAGAGGATATGCGCCGGCAGGCCCCCAATGTTGCCCGCATGAAGCTGCTCGGCGCAGATGTCCGCCCGGTCACCTCCGGCACCAGAACACTCAAGGACGCCACCAGCGAGGCAATTCGAGACTGGATGAACAATCCCGAAGAGACCTTCTACATCATAGGATCGGTAGTCGGTATGCACCCCTACCCCATGATGGTTAGAGATTTCCAGTCGGTGATCGGACGCGAAACCCGCCGGCAGGTCGTCGAACAGGCAGGTCGTCTGCCCGATGTGGTTGTAGCCTGTGTCGGTGGAGGCAGTAACGCCATCGGAATGTTCTACGAATTCCTGCCCGACGCCAAAGAGGTCGAGCTGATTGGCGTCGAAGCTGCCGGTGAAGGACTTGATGGCAAACATGCCGCCTCACTCACCAAAGGCGAAATCGGCGTATTGCACGGAGCCATGATGAAACTGCTTCAGGATGAACACGGTCAGGTTCAGGAAGCGCACTCAATCTCCGCCGGTCTGGACTATCCCGGTGTCGGCCCGGAGCACTGCTACCTGCAGAAACTTGGCCTTGTCAGCTACACCTCTACCACTGACACGGAAGCATTAGCGGCTCTCGACACACTTGCCAAAACCGAAGGCATCATCTGTGCGCTCGAATCGGCCCACGCCATGCACTACGCCATGAAGCGCGCTGCCGAATTGCCGAAGGAGTCGATCATCGTGGTCAACCTCTCTGGCCGGGGTGACAAGGATATGGGCACCATCATGCATGAGCTCAAACTGTAGGGTCATCCCGATTTGTCTGGATACCTGTTGCCGGGCGGGCATAAAACCCGCCCCGGCAGCTCTTGTTTCCCCTGTCGTCCGTGTCAGCTCACAAAACCCATTATCACACATACAGCATTTTTTTTTCTTTTCCCTCTTGCATGAAAACAGCTTTTTCTCTATACTAAGCCCACTTGACCAGATGCGGGAATAGCTCAGCTGGTAGAGCACAACCTTGCCAAGGTTGGGGTCGCGAGTTCGAGTCTCGTTTCCCGCTCCATCGATCAAAAGCCTCCGAATCCGGAGGCTTTTTTGTTTTATGGTGATTTACACGTGCCGAGGCACTTTACCGCTCACAGGAACAAAAGATTGTATGGAAAAACCAAGCAGATTCCTGCTGACTATTTTCTTTTTCCCCATGCAGATATCCCCTCACTTTTCGTCTGCCACTATTTTTCCCTGTTCCTGTTGCAGGAAAAAAGATTTTTCCCTATAATAAGCACTCTCAACCAGATGCGGGAATAGCTCAGCTGGTAGAGCACAACCTTGCCAAGGTTGGGGTCGCGAGTTCGAGTCTCGTTTCCCGCTCCATCGATCAAAAGGCCTCCGTCACGGAGGCCTTTTGTGTTTTCAGGCAAAAGGCACGGCAAAGCATCTCCATGCATACATCTGAATCGACGCGCTTCTCTCAGATAATTCTTGGTAATACTTTATTGACCAATTATATTCTCACTCTCTGATTGAACACTCTACGGAGAGGTGCGAGAGTGGTTGAATCGGGCGGTCTCGAAAACCGTTGTGCGCGCAAGTGTACCGTGGGTTCGAATCCCACCCTCTCCGCTGAAAAAGAAAAGCTTCCGGAAACACCGGGAGCTTTTTTCGTTTCAGGGTTTCCATTCCTTTTTTCGTGTCATCCTGAAGGAGCACCCCTAACTGAAGAATCCGGTTTATTTTAGAAAGAGCG
>Ga0233420_10000756_pt1 | contig 13051 bp, 8 predicted proteins | sample Watercolumn_Mata_4_FD_183009 | JGI IMG/M metagenome (GOLD analysis project Ga0233420, IMG submission 183009) | Freshwater microbial communities from Lake Matano, South Sulawesi, Indonesia - Watercolumn_Matano_2014_102_MG | ecosystem: Environmental > Aquatic > Freshwater > Lake | place...
TCGGCGCGGCGGAGCGGCTGCTGCGCGAGGGTTTCAAGGTTTTGCCCTACTGCACCGAGGATCTGGTGCTGTGCAAGCGCCTGGTCGATGTCGGCTGCGAGGCCGTCATGCCCTGGGCCGCGCCGATCGGCACCGGCAAGGGCGCGATGAATCCCTACGCCCTGCGGCTGCTGCGCGAGCGCCTCGACGTGCCGATGCTGATCGACGCCGGCATCGGCCTGCCCTCCCATGCCTGCCAGGTCATGGAATGGGGCTTCGACGGCGTGCTGCTGAACACCGCCGTGGCGCGGGCGGCCGAGCCCGTGACCTTGGCCCGCGCCTTTGCCCAGGCCATCGAGGCCGGGCGCCTTGCCTTTCTCGGCGGAGCCATGGCCGAGCGCGAATCGGCCGAGGCCAGCACCCCGGTCGTCGGCACCCCTTTCTGGCACCACGCGGCGGGTTGACGTCGATGCGGGGCTGGTCTTTTCCCGGTAGGAGGCAGCATGAAAACCGAGGCCGAACTGTCCGCCACCCAGTCCGCGCTGCGCCAATTTCTCGCCGGCGGACTGGATGAACTGATCCACCCCGCCGCCTGCGCCGAACGGGTGCTCGGCCTGTTCCGGCGCGCGGCCGCGGATGTGCCGGCCTACCGCGATTTCCTCGCGGTACGCGACATCCGGCCGGATACCATCCTGACGTTGGATGATTACCGCCGCCTGCCGCTGATGACCAAGCCCGGCTACATGCAGGCCTATCCGCTTTCCCAACGCTGCCCGGGCGGTTCGCTCAGCGCCTGCGACCGCGTGGCGGTCTCCTCCGGTTCCACCGGCCAGCCGACCTTCTGGCCGCGCGCGCTGCGGCACGAGCTGGATATCGCCGTGCGCTTCGAGCAGGTCTTCCGCGACAGCTTCCGCGCCCACGAGCGGCGCACCCTGGCGGTCGTCTGCTTCGCGCTGGGCAACTGGGTGGGCGGCCTGTTCACCACCTCCTGCTGCTGGCACCTCTCGCACAAGGGCTACCCGCTGCTGGTCGCCACGCCCGGCAACAACAAGGACGAAATCTTCCGCGTCGTCCGCGCGCTGGCCCCGGAATTCGAGCAGATCGTGTTGCTGGGCTATCCCCCCTTCGTCAAGGACGTCATCGATGCCGGGCTGGCCGAGGGCATAGCCTGGTCGCGGCATCACGTCCGCATGGTGTTCGCCGGCGAGGTGTTCAGCGAGGAATGGCGCGCCGAACTGGTCCGGCGCGCCGGTTCCGCCTCGCCCGTTCACGATACGGCCTCTCTCTACGGCACGGCGGACGGCGGCGTGCTGGGCAACGAAACGCCCTACACCATCGCCGCCCGCCGGTTTCTGGCTCGGCATCCGGATGCCGCCCGCGAACTGTTCGGCGAATCGCGGCTGCCGACGCTGGTGCAGTATGACCCCGCCAGCCGCTATTTCGAGGTGCACGAGGACACCCTGGTCGTCTCCGGGGATAGCGGCGTGCCGCTGGTCCGCTACCACATCGCCGACAAGGGCGGCGTGATCGGCTTCGATGAGATGAACACCTTCCTGCGCGACCACGGCGCCGAACGCTGGATGGCGGAGGCGCTGGGCGCGGACACGCCGGTCCGCCCGCTGCCGCTGGTTTTCGTCTTCGGTCGCGCCGATTTCACCGTCTCTTTCTACGGCGCCAACATCTACCCCGAAAACGTCACCGTCGGCCTGGAACAGCCCGAGGTGATGGAGTCGCTGACCGGCAAGTTCGTTCTCGAAGTGCGGGAGGATGCGAACGGCGACAAGCGGCTCGGCGTCACCGCCGAACTCCGCCCCGGCTTGGCCTGCGACGCGGACCAGGCCGCCCGGCTGGCCGAAAGCATCCGCGCCCAGCTACTCCGTCTCAACAGCGAATTTCGCCACTACACGCCCCTCGAGCGCCAACTCCCCCTCGTCACCCTCCGCCCTTTCGGCGACCCCGAGTATTTCCCGGTGGGAGTGAAGCATCGGTATACGCGGCGGTGAAGGTGAATTAACCCAACGGTTGCGAAAAAGATTATCCGGCAACCATGCCTGGCACAAGCATAATTTTGAAATAAAGAAGATTATCGACGGGATTGAAAAAGAATCCATCTCCCACGAAGTTGATCATGTAAAGTGCTTCCCGGGAGGTACTTTTGCCCTTGAAATTGAATGGAATAACAAGGATCCGTTCTTTGATAGGGATCTGGAAAACTTCAAACGACTACATGCCGATGGGGTTATTTCCATAGGCTCGATCATTACCAGAGGTTCATCTCTTCAAGAAGCCTTGAGAGGCATGGTTGCCGAATATGCGCGCACCCATCATATCAATGGCATAGACGAGGTTAAACGATTTTATACTCCCACGGAAAGGCAAATCAAACTCATTGAACGCGCGGCGGCAACGAGAGGCACCTTTCATGAGGGTTGGGCTCACGCTTTCGTATCGGACAAGTTTGGAGAGGCGACAACACATTGGAAAAAGTTGGAGGACCGTGTCAGGAGAGGGGTGGGCAATCCTTGTCCTTTATTACTTATCGGAATCCCTAAAGAAGTCGTAACAATCTAGCTTTTGTAGTTGGCATGACGGCAAAAATATACAACATGACCGAACCCAATCCATCCGAGGATCTGCTGGCCAAAATGCAGGGCCAGTTCTCGACGATTCTTGCCGATCCTCCATGGCAGTTCCAGAATCGAACTGGCAAGATGGCACCAGAACATCGGCGCTTATTGCGTTACCCAACCATGGAGTTAAAAGAAATTCTCGAACTACCTGTCTCCAGGCTGGCTGCCGCTAAATCGCATCTGTATTTATGGGTGCCGAATGCCCTCCTTCAGGAAGGTCTGAAGGTCATGGAGGCTTGGGGGTTTACCTATAAAACCAACCTGGTTTGGTATAAAGTCCGCAAGGACGGGGGACCGGATGGGCGTGGTGTCGGTTTCTACTTTCGGAACGTCACCGAACTCGTGCTATTCGGGGTTCGCGGAAGCATGCGGACTCTGTCCCCGGGAAGGACGCAGGTTAATCTGTTCCAGACACGAAAACGTGAACATTCACGAAAACCGGACGAAATCCATGACATCATAGAATCCTGTTCCCCGGGTCCCTACCTGGAACTGTTCGCACGGTTTCGCCGCGCCGGTTGGCTACAGTGGGGTAATGAAGACGTTGAGGAAAATTCTCTGTATGGAGTCGCCAAGAGAAAGGGGCATCTTGATCCACAATTCCGACTGTTCGAATCCACACGGGGCTATAAGCCATAATCCAACGAGGGTAAAGAAATGGCGACCCCTACATTACCTTAATAAATATGCGAGCTTACCGACCCGGAAGCTTGCCCCTGTGCAATGGCGAGATTGGGGAGATGAACCGATTTTACGGATCAATTGTCAGGGACCCGTTTCAGTGTGGCGCTCGACGCACGGCATATTAGAATTGATACGATTGTATTACGGCCTTGACTATTCGCCAAACCGGCCGCTAACTTCCGGAAGAATTAAAATCTGAATCCTTATTAGCGGTAATCCACCAAGTTTCGATCATCTTCCGATACCGTACCGCAGTACACTCAGGTATCTTTCCCCCAGACCCTCAACCGACCCTTACCGGAGGACTCCCATGACCGATCAAACCAAGCTCCGCTGGGGCATACTCGGCGCCGCGCGCGTCAATGAGAGGCTGTTGCCGGCCATCGTCGAGGCGCGCAACGCGGAACTCGTCGCCATCGCCAGCCGCCGTCCGGGAGCCGCCGCCGCGACGCTGGCCAAATACGCGCCCGATCAAACCGGTGTCGCGACCTACGACAGCCTGGAACCCCTGCTGGACGATCCCCGCATCCAGGCCATCTATCTGCCGCTGGCCAACGAGGAACATGCCGAATGGGCGCCGCGGGCCATGGAGCGCGGCAAGCATGTGCTGATCGAGAAGCCGATGGCGCTGTCCGTGGCCGACATCGAGGCGATCGAGGCGGCGGCGCGCGACAAGGGCGTCGCCGTGATGGAGGGCTTCATGTATCGCTTCCATCCGCAGCATGGGCGGGTGCGGGAACTGCTGGCCTCGGGCCTGATCGGCGACATCCGCTTCGTGCGGACCAGCTTCTCCTTTCAGATGCGGCCGGCCCGCATGTACCGCCTGTCGCGGGATATTTCCCTGGGCGGCGGGGCGATGTGGGATATCGGCTGCTACGCCATCCACACGGCGCGGATGTGGTTCGTGGACGCGCCCCTGGCGGTGACGGCCATGGCCCATACGGTGGAGAGCGGCGCGGATGTCTCGACCAGCGGCATCATCGACTTCGGTGGGGGCCGGCGCGCGCATTTCGATTTCAGCTTCGAATGCGCCCGCCGTTCGGAATACGAGATCACTGGCACCCTGGGCAGCCTCAAGTGTCCGACCGTCTGGCAGTTGCCGGGCGACGTGCCGGAAATTCAGTGGTGGACCGAGGATGGCCGGCGCGGCGAGGAGCGGCTGAAGCCGGCCAATCATTTCGTGCTGGAGATCGAGGGATTCAGCGACGCGGTACTGTCCGGCCAGCCGCCGCTACTGTCCTTCGAGGACGCCAAGGCCAATTGCCGGGTCATCGTCGCCGCGCTGCAATCGGCGGCGACCGGGCAGACCGTGCGTCTCGGCTGAGGCGCGTTCGCCATCTTCTCGCCAGGGCCGCCCTGCATACGCCCGCAGGAGCGTCCGCTGGCGGCGCGACGAAACAAGCGATAACGCAACTTGCTACACGGATGCGGAAAGGAAGACAGCGTACCCGCTGAAATGAGCGTAAGGTCATCACACCTCAGACCCGGCTAGGTCAACCAGTGCAAGAGGATCGCTTCTCAACGCATGGATTGGCGAATGGCGCGGAGCATGCCGGAGCTAACGGCTCACAAGGCCGATGACCCTCCCTGCTGGCGCGTTCAGTCTCTACATGGACCTATAGCGAATGGCGTTAGAGCGGAACGCTATAAGTATCTTGGAATTGATTCTTTCTTGAAACTTTTTCCAGGTCTTATGGATGCCCATTTGACCCCGCCCAACTGCCTTGCTGTGAGCGGATGCATTGAAGGCTCCGCATCCCTTGGCACGCAAGCCCGACAGAGAAGATTGAAACTATGGCTATTGCCCTGGAAATACCCGGAAACTCAGCCGGCTTGGCGGCCGATGACATCCGCCATCTGAACCGCGAATATGCACGGCTCAGCGCCGAGGAGCGGATTCGCGAACTCTACAACGATTTCGATCCCGACAAGGTGCTCGTGACTTCGTCATTCGCGGCAACATCGGCTTACTTTCTGCACATCATTTCGCGCATCCGCCCCGAGCAGACGATCACCTTCATCGACACCGGATTTCATTTCCCGGAAACGCTCGACTACAAGAACTACTTGACACAATTGTTCAAGTTGAAAGTCCTCGATCAACGCGCCGAGGACTGGAAGCACGAATACACCGTGAGCGAGAAAGTGTACGAGAGCGATCCGGACTTTTGCTGCTCGATCAATAAGGTGGAGCCACTGGAAGCCATCAAGAGCAACTACCATGTCTGGGTGTCGAGCCTGATGCGCTGGCAGACCGAACACCGCTCCGGGCTGGATTATCTGGAGGAACGCCGCGGCATCTTGAAGTTCAATCCAATGCTGGATATCACGAAGGCTGAGCGCGATGCCTACATCGTCGAGCACCAGTTGCCGTTCCATCCGCTGGTTGCTAATGGTTACCCCTCCATCGGGTGCAGTCATTGCACCCGACCAGGGACCGAACGCAGCGGGCGCTGGCTGGGCAAACCCAAGACCGAATGCGGGTTGCACCTTTGACCATCGCCCATCCTCCGGGCCTTTAGACCCGATCGAAATGGCTACACCGGGGTTCGGGGATATTCATTGAGCAAACATTGGCTATGGAATGGCGATGGTTGCATCAACACGCTGGAAAAAAGCTCATGCTCAACATTACCAACGCCCAGGCCCATGAATTCTTCGTCGATCACTGGACGGTCTATCGGAAAGTGGTCGACGGCAATTACATGTTCCACCGCGAAATTTATGCCGAGGTGGAGCGGCTGCTCGCCGCAACGCCGGGGCAACCGCCGCGGCTGCTGGACCTCGGCTGCGGCGATGCCGGCCGGATCGCGCCTCGTTTGGCCCGGCTGAACCTGTCAGGCTATGTGGGCGTGGATCTGTCGGCGGTCGCCCTGGAGTGGGCGGCGGGCAACCTGGCAGTGTTGGGATGCCCTGTCGAACTCCACGAAGCCGAGATGCTGGATTGGCTGCGGCGCGACACGGCCGGCTACGGGGCCATCTTCTCCAGCTTCGCGCTGCATCATCTCCGGACCGGCGAGAAGCGGGATTTCCTGCGCCTCTGCCGGGAACGCCTGAGGCCAGGCGGACGGCTGCTGCTGGTCGACGTGATGCGGGACGACGGTCAGGATCCGCACGCCTATCTGGACGCCTATTGCAGGAAATTGGAGCGCGACTGGCAAAGCCTGAACCGGCAAGAGCTGGACTTCATCATCGACCATGTGCGCGGCAACGACCTCCCGGAATCGGTCTCGGAATATCGGCGCATGGCGCTGGAAGCCGGTTTCGCGCGGGCGGATTCGGTCGTCCGTTATACCTGGCATCATCTGTTCTGTCTGGAATAATCCTGGATTCCTCTGTTGACCGCTTCTCAACTGGCATGAAGACTACCGCGGCACTTGGTATTTGCCGTATTACGGGCTCTCACCTTTTGGGTGAGAGCGCTACGCACCCGAGTGCTTCGTGCCTCGGCGCATCCCACGCAACAGGATGTAGGCGCGAACTCATTCGCGACCAGCCATGGACCGTGCGAATGGACTCGCATCGATAGAGCTCGCCATGACCCGGCTCACCGTCACCGACCACAGCCGCGACAGCGCCGGGCTGACCTATGTCTACCCGGTCGTGTCCCGGCGTTCGGGCGGGGTGTCGATCGGCATCAACCTGAACCCGAACAATGCCTGCAACTGGCAATGCGTGTACTGTCAGGTGCCGAATCTGATCCGGGGCGCGGCGCCGGAGGTGGACGTGTACCGGCTGGAGGATGAGTTGCGCGGCCTGCTGGAGGAAGTGGCCAGCGGCGAATTCTTCTCCCGTTACGAGGCGCCGATGGGGCAGTGCGCCATCCGCGACATCGCCCTCTCCGGCAACGGCGAACCGACCAGTTGCGCCCAGTTTGGCGCGGTGGTCGGCGTGATCGGCCAGGTCTGCGCGGATTTCGAGCTGTTCGGCCGCATCAAGCGGGTGCTGATCAGCAACGGCAGTCTGATGCACAAGCCGGAGGTCCAGCGCGGCCTGGCGCACTGGGCGGAACTGGGCGGCGAGGTCTGGTTCAAGCTGGACAGCGCGACGGAAGGGGGGCGGGAGCGAATCAACCACGTCCATCTCACGAACGAGACCGTACGGCGCAACCTGGAAGCCTGTGCCCGGCTCTGCCCGACCTGGCTTCAGACCTGCCTCTTCGCCTGCGACGGCCAGCCACCACCGGCGGCCGAGCAAAACGCCTATCTGGAGTTCCTGGCCGGACTCAAGGCGGATGGCATAGCCATCGAGGGCGTCCTGCTCTACGGCCTCGCGCGCCCGTCTCTGCAACCCGAAGCCGCGCGGTTGTCGGCGCTGCCGGGAGAGTGGCTGCGGGCGTTTGCCGAACGGATCGAAGCCCAGGGTTTCGCAGCCCGTGTGCATCGATGAACCTAAATCCGGCAGTTGGGCTTGATGCAGGGGCGAATTCATTCGCCTCTTCAGGGCTTTGTGTGCGAATGAATTCGCACCCACGATAAATCGCATCATCCTGTAGATTCCTGTCCAACTGCTTTTTCTGGGTTTATTCACAAGCTCTGAGGCCTGAACCGACCTACTGACAGGCTTCGCAGGTCGGGTCGTCGATGGCGCAGAGTTTGGGTCCCGCCTCGACGCGAAGGTCGGTTGAGGCGACCGGCAGGGTTTCCAGCGAGGTGCTGCCGGTTTCATTCTTCACCGCGTTGAGCTTGCCGTCGAAGGCGGTGCTCTTCTCGACATGGGTGGCGCCCAGGGTGCGGAGGTAATAGGTGGTCTTGAGGCCGCGCGCCCAAGCGAACTTGTAGAGGGTATCCAGCTTCTTGCCGGACGGCTCGGCCAGGTACAGGTTCAGCGACTGGGCCTGGTCGAGCCATTTCTGCCGGCGCGACGCCGCCTCGATCAGCCAGCGGGCGTCTAGTTCGAAGGCGGTGCCGTACATCCGCTTGATGGCTTCCGGCGCCCGCTCGATCTTACTCAGGCTGCCGTCGTAATACTTGAGGTCGTTGATCATGACCGCGTCCCACAAGCCGTGCTTTTTCAGGTCCGCGACCAGATAGGGATTGACGACGGTGAACTCGCCGGAGAGGTTCGATTTGACGAACAGGTTCTGGTAGGTCGGCTCGATGGACTGCGACACCCCGCAGATGTTGGAGATGGTCGCGGTGGGCGCGATGGCCATGGTGTTGCTGTTGCGCATGCCGACCTTCATCACCCGCTCGCGCAGACTGACCCAGTCCAGCGTCATCGAGCGGTCCTGCTGCAAGTAGCCGCCGCGCTCCTGCTCGACCAGCGCGATCGAGTCGATGGGCAGGATGCCCCGGCTCCACAGCGAGCCCCGGTAGCTGGAGTAGACGCCGCGCTCCTCGGCCAGGTCGGTGGAGGCGCGGATGGCGTGGTAGCTGACCAGCTCCATGCTGCGATCGGCGAATTCAACGGCTTCCTCGGAGGCATAGGGGATGCCCAACTGATAGAGCGCGTCCTGAAAACCCATGATGCCCAGCCCCACCGGCCGATGCCGCAGGTTGGAGCGGCGCGCCTGCGGGACGCTGTAGTAGTTGATGTCGATCACGTTGTCGAGCATGCGCATCGCCGTAGAAATCGTCCGCTTCAGCTTGGCCGCGTCCAGCTCTAAACCGCCCCCATCCAGTTCCTCTCCCAGAGTGGGCGCTTTGACGAGGTGCGCCGCCAGATTGACCGAGCCGAGGTTGCAGACCGCGATCTCGCCGTCGTTGGTGTGCAAGGTGATCTCGGTGCATAAATTGCTGGAATGGACCACCCCGGCGTGGCGGTTGGTGTAGCGGATGTTGCAGGGATCCTTGAACGTGATCCAGGGATGGCCGGTCTCGAACAGCATGGACAGCATCTTGCGCCAGAGCTGATTGGCGGGGATGCGCTTGAACAGCGAGATTTCGCCCCGGTCGGCCTTGGCCTCGTATTCCAGATAGCGCGTTTCGAAGGCCGCGCCGGTCAGGTCGTGCAGATCCGGCGTGTCGCTGGGGCTGAACAGGGTCCAGTCCCGATCCTCGGCCACGCGCTTCATGAAGAGGTCAGGCACCCAGTTGGCGGTGTTCATGTCGTGGGTGCGGCGGCGGTCGTCGCCGGTGTTCTTGCGCAGTTCCAGGAATTCCTCGATGTCGAGATGCCAGGTTTCCAGATAGGCGCAGACCGCGCCGAGACGCTTGCCACCGTTATGAGCCAGCGCAGCGCTGGTCATGTAGGATTCATCGCCCTCCACTTTCAGGTCGAAAACGAAAGGTTTCACTGCTACCGGCTTGACCGAGCGGACGCGGCTGAACACACAGCCTTGATAGGTAATCCAGTTGCGCTTGGTGATCGGCCGGCAGCCCATCAGCCGGGCGATGTCCGGTACGGCGGGAATGCGCAGATCATAGGCCTTGGTCACGCCGGTAAAGTGGATTTCCGAGCCATCCTGGCGACGCCCGCCATGGTTGTTATCGCGCTCGCGGTACTGGCCCGAGGCCGGCACGCCCAGGCGTAGTAACTGGTAGCGGACCCCTTCGATCAAGGATTGGGAGGTATTGGTAAAATAGATTTCCTTGCCCCGGCTCACACCCCCATCGGTTTCCAGCAGGCCTTGGAGCAAGGCCAGGGTCTGCGTGGGCGGAAGGTGGCTGAACCGGCGGCTGATGCGCTTTTCACCTTCCGTGTTGTAAAGGTCGTCATGCGTGAATGGCAAAGTGGGCGCCCCCGCACCGACCACCCGTCCCGTAGTGCCGTCCCGTACCGCGCCGCGCCCGGAGGACCAGTGAATTTGTCCATAGGTTTCACCCCGGCCGGTCTCCCAGTAATGAATCCCGCGCTGTTCCAGATAGGCGCGCACAAAGACCATGTGGGCATCTTTCCCAGGGTGGCCGGATACGCCCCATTGCTTGCCATTTTTCGACAGATGGCCATCACCCAGCAGAATGCCATACAGCCTGGCATCTTCTTCCGTGAAATCGGCGACCGGCAGGATTTCTCTGGGAATCACCTGCCCCAGGTAATCACCCCGGCGTAGCGCACCCGCCTCGACCCATTGCGGATGAGCTTTGTTCTTTTCCAGCCAATGATCGGTACGAGATCCGGCCTGCTCCAACGGCACGCCACGGATCGCCCAGAATGGGTGACCCGCCGTGACGGCCAGAGGCAGAACACTGTGCTTGACGTCGATCTCGACCATGGGGTCGGTCTGGTTGTACAGCATCACCTCGGTCACCTCGCGGTAGGTGCCGCTGTTTCCGAGCACTAGATCACCGATCTTGACGTAGCGGATCGCCTTGATGCCATCGGCGGTGTAGACGGAAGTTTCCGGTGCGAAGCACTGATTCACTGCGACGGCCGTGTCGTTAGCCACTTTCAGGAACGGCACCACGCCCTGCGACTTGCCGTTGGTGCCCTTGATGTGGGCGCCGAGCCCGCGCACGCGGGTCCAGTCATTGCCGAGGCCGCCGGCGTATTTGGAGAGCAGCGCATTGTCCTTGATGGCGCTGTAGATGCCGTCAAGGTCGTCCGGCACCGTCGTGAGGTAGCAGGAAGATAACTGCGGGCGCAGCGTGCCGGCGTTGAACAGCGTCGGCGTGGAGCTCATGAAGTCGAAGGACGACAGCAGGTGGTAGAACTCGATGGCGCGGCTCTCGCGATCGATCTCGTTCATGGCGAGCCCCATGGCGACGCGCATGAAGAAAGCCTGCGGCAGCTCGAAGCGGACGCCATGGCTGTGGATGAAGTAGCGGTCGTAGAGTGTCTGCAGGCCGAGATAGCTGAAATGGAGATCGCGCTCCGGCTTCAGCGCCGCGCCCAGAGTCACGAGGTCGAAGCGGGTCAGCTCGCCGGACAAGAGCTCCAGCTCCGCGCCGCGCTTGATGTAGTCGGCGAAATAGTCGGGATAGCGCTCCCGCATCTCGTCCTGGGTGGCCTCGGCCGCGCCATGCCCCAGGAAGCCGAGCGCCTCGCGGCGCAGGCTGTCCAGCAGCAGGCGGGCGGTGACGTAGGAGTAGTTCGGCTCCTGCTCGATGCGAGTGCGGGCCGCCATCAGCAGCGCCGGGGCGACATCCTTCTCCGGCACGCCGTCGAAGAGGTTGCGGCGGGTTTCCTCCAGGATCCAGCCGCCATCGACATCGGCCAGATCCCGGCAGGCCTCGTCGACGATGGCCCGCAGGCGCTCGAGATCCAGCGGCTTCCGGCGGCCGTCGGCCAGCGTCACATCGATCCCGGACCCCCCGGCGTCCGGGCGTGGTTCACGGGCCTGTTTTTCGGCGCGCAGGCGGGCGCGCTCGGCGCGGTAGAGCACGTAGGCGCGGGCGACCTTGTGGTGCTCGCCGCGCATCAGGGCGAGTTCGACCTGATCCTGAATGTCCTCGATGTGGATGGTGCCGCCGGAAGGCAGGCGGCGGAACAGCGCCTTCACCACGTGATCGGTCAGCTCGTCGACGACTTCGTGGACGCGGCGGCTGGCGGCGGCGGTGCTGCCCTCCACGGCCAGGAAGGCCTTGGTGATGGCCACGCTGATCTTGCCGGCGTCGAAGCCATGAACCTTGCCGTTGCGCCGGATGACGCGCATCTCGCCGGGCGCATTGGCGCGCAGTTCGACTTCCGCCGCGGGTGGTTCCAACGGCGGCGCGGGGGATTTCGAGGGGGAGATCAGGGATTCGGCATGCATCGATGGGGACCTCGCGGGAAGCAGTACAACCAAAAGGGTGTACCACTATAAAAAGTGTTTCAGGTCATCGTCAAGCACAATATACTGTATTGACCGCATCCCATGCCGGTATTCCGGACCGGCTGTCGCAGGCCCGGAACGAGAGCCGATCGCGAGTTCCGGCCCCGCTTTGTTGTACCATGCGCGCGTGCCGCGGCGCGCCCGATTCATCCCAAGAACAAGAACGAACAAAGGGGTACTAGCCCATGCAAAACATACTGGACTGGATCAGCGACTGGACCAAGCGGCTATTGCCCAATCCCCAGTCCGTCTCCTTCGCCATCTTCCTGCTGGTCATCTTCCTGCTGGTCTTCAGCCTGGGCCGGATGCTGATGCCGGTCCTCGCCGCGGGGGTGATCGCCTATCTCCTCGACGGGATCGTGATGCTGGGGGTGCGCCGGCGGATTCCACGCCTGGTCGCCGTCATCGCCGTCTATCTGCTGTTCCTGGCCTCGCTGGCCTTCCTGCTGGTGGCCCTGCTGCCGTCGCTGTATCAGCAGACGATGCAACTGGTTCAGCAATTGCCCGGCTGGCTGACGCACGGCCAGATCCTGGTGCTGGAATTGCCGGCCAAGTATCCGGATTTCATCACGGAGGACCAGCTCATCGAGGTGGTGGCGACGCTGCGCCGGGAGTTGCTGACCTGGGGCCAGACCATGCTGACCTATTCCTATTCGTCGCTGGTCAGCATCATCACGCTGATCGTCTATTTGATATTGCTGCCCCTCCTGGTGTTTTTCTTTCTCAAGGACAAGGACACCATTCTGGGCTGGTTCGATCAGTACCTGCCCTCGGATCGCTACCTGTCGCACAAGGTCTGGGGCGAGGTGGACATGCAGATCGGCAACTACGTGCGCGGGAAATTTTTCGAGGTGCTGGTCCTGTTCGGGGCCAGTGACCTGGTTTTCGCTTGGATGGGGCTCAACTATGCGCTGCTGCTGGCCGTGCTGATGGGACTATCGGTGATCATCCCCTACGTGGGCGCGACCCTGGTGACCTTCCCCGTCGTCATCGTGGCGTTCTTCCAGTGGGGTTGGAGCGATCAACTCGGCTGGCTGATCCTGGCCTATTCCATCATCCAGGC
>Ga0233420_10000757_pt1 | contig 13034 bp, 16 predicted proteins | sample Watercolumn_Mata_4_FD_183009 | JGI IMG/M metagenome (GOLD analysis project Ga0233420, IMG submission 183009) | Freshwater microbial communities from Lake Matano, South Sulawesi, Indonesia - Watercolumn_Matano_2014_102_MG | ecosystem: Environmental > Aquatic > Freshwater > Lake | place...
AATGCCAAATCAATATTGCCGTCATCAAAAAACCTTTGAATTGCACTTCTATTTTTACGCAGCCATGCTTGCACATCAAGAACATCTCCGTTAATGTTTAATGTTTTATGCACAACGGTTTGGGTTGAATTACTAACAGAATTATTTTGTATTGTTCGCGGACTAGGCAAAGCCGGTTGAGAGTAACTTGCACCGGATGCGCCCGCAGCGTTTGAAGTTGGTTGTTGAGCTGCAATGCGTGCAACATTTGCTAAGCCGGCAACAACAACAGCAGCGGCCATTGCAAAGCCCCAGAAACCGCCTTGAGCAAGTGCTTTTGTTGCACCTTCGTAAGTATTCATTATAGCTTGAGCAATTGAAAAACCTTTTGCGGCGGCAAACAAACCTTTATTAGTTTCACCGCTCAATTGAGCAAATTGCAATAAAGAATCACCAAGGGAACCGAATGTATCTGCGGCCATTTGCCGTCTCATTAATTCTTGAGCTTCTTCCTCTGCAATTTGTTGACGGCGTATTTGATCTTGCCAGTCTGATTTAGCTATATAATCATCCATCTGTTTTTGAGTAATCATATCTCTAAAATCAGCAGAAGCGGCAAGTTTCTCATTAATTTTATTTTGATTATCTCTTTCGGTCTGCCATTGTTTATCTGAAGCATCAACCCATTTTTGTTTTTGTTTCTCTATATATTGAAAATGTTCTTCAGCATAAGCGGCTCTATCTTTTGCTCTCTGTTTCTCTAAATCTGCATTCTTGGGGTCTGTTAGTGTTATCGGAGGCGGTTTTGCTTGACCAAAATTTTTTATAATATCTATTTTCTGGGTTAATAGACTAATTTCTGTCTTATGTAGTTTTATCTTCTCACCGAGTTCACTACGTTCCTTTTCGCTTGTAATTAAATTAGCAACGGAAATTGCTCCTTGCATTTCAAGCTGTTTCAAATCATATTCATTTGCTTCTTTGAGTGACCTTGCAATGTAAATTTGATTTTGTAACGATTTTATTTCATTATCACGGTATTCTTGAGTTGTACCAGCCAAACTTGCAGTAATTTCATTAATTGCAATAAGGCTTAAAGCTTGCTCTTTGTATTGAACACCATTTATCACTTGGATCTTACCAAATATCACATCAAGTCCATCTGAAAAATTTGTTAATACTTTTGTAATTGTAGGTCCGATATTTGTTACAAGAGAAATTGCCAACCCCTTAAAACTGCCTTCAACTTTTGCAAGCTTATCATTAAACTCATCCATTTGAGCAGCAGTTTTTTGAGATATTTCCAAACCAAGTTTACGCGCTTCTTCTTGCATCTTCATTAAACCGGCAGAACCTTCATTCAGCATCGGGATCATATCAGCGCCGGATTTACCAAATATCTGAATTGCTAACGCACTTTTTTGAGCGCCGTCCGGCATATCTTTGAATCTATCGGCAAGTTTATAAAGAGCTTGATCTGTTTGAATGAAATTGCCTTGTGCATCTTTAACCGGAATTCCTAATTGATAAAATGTTTTTGCAAGCTCTTTATTACCGCTTCCGGCTTCATAAATATTTTTATTTAGTTTAATTACTAATGAACCAAGTTGATCTAAAGATGAGCCGGAAAGTTCAGCGGCATATTTCATTGTGGAAAGATTTTCTGCACTCATTCCGGATTTTTTTGATAAGTCGTTTATTTCATCACCAAGATCAACCGCAGATTTCATCATCATACCAAAACCGGTGACGGCAGCGGCTGCGCCAAAAGCAATTTTTGAAGAAAGAGAACCAAAAACAGAATCCAAAATTGAACCGGAAGACTTCGATTTTGTATCTAATTTTTTTAATTGTGTTTCAACACCGGAAATAGCATTAACAGCTTTTATATTATCGCCGTCAATTATTATTTCAATTCTGTTGGCCATTTAAGTTCTCGTGAAAAGTGAAACGTTAAAGGTGAAACGATTTTTCGTCTCACTTTTTACGTTTCCCGTTTATCGTTTATTCAAGTGATATTCTGTAATTGCTGCTTTCATTTCGGAAATCATATTCCATTGTTCTTCAGTTAAAATATCCGCAAGCCGTTCATTCGGAAATCCGGCATTCTGCAGATTGATAATTTTCATAGCAAATAAAAAACGTGCATCGTAAGGTTCGGTTTCAATTTTGTTATCTCTTTCATAAAGTTTGTAAGTCGCTTCAGCTTCTTTAACATTTCCACCATGACGTTCTAAACACTCTTCCCAAGATTCCGGCTTGGCACTTTTGAAGAAGCGTTTTAATTCACCGGAAAAGGGCGCGGTTCATCCTTAATTACATAGGATGATTCGCCAAAAACAGTTTTAATAAAGTTCAATAAAATATCTCCGGCGGTTTCCTTCAGCACACCAAACCAGCCGGCATAGTAATCTTTATCTTTTTGATCGGATGAGATTGCTTTTTCATCAAATGTAAAATCACCTTTACGGAATCCGGTTAATAATTTTTCTGCCCAATTAATTTGCAGCTCTACCATTGCTTCAATTTTTTGTGTTTTAGTTAAAAGATTAAGCGCTGCAGATTGATATTGAATGCGGTCTGTTGTAGTTGGTGTTCTGTAAAATAATTTAATTTTTGTGCCGCTCAGAACATCAAAGATTGTCATTTCATTTAGATCAGATATTTTTAATTCACGTGCCATTGTTCTTCCCTTGCCTTTTAGAGTGAATAGTCAATAGTCAATCGTGAATGGTGAATTGACTTTTGACATTTGACTATTGATGTTTTCCTTTTTCCAACCCTTAATAGATTGAGCCGCCGCGCGAAGGGTCGAACGCGCAAGCGGCTCTTGCCGTGTTACCGGCAATGTTATTTAAATACAATTGTTAATTCGTTATTACCCTCAGATTGTGTTGGTCTGCATTGCCCGGTTAGCTCCCAAGTTAAAATGCCTTCACGATCTCCGGCTTTGGGTGCATCAATACACCAGCCGTCAATTGTCAATTCCATTTTACTGCCCGCATCTGCAGTTGGTTTTGTCTCGAGTGCAATTGGTGTTTGATCAGTATGAAGTGTATAAGGATTGAATGCAGATAAAGCCAGCTGGAACGGATCAATACTAATTTTTGTTTTGCGCTGTTTGATCATGTATTGAGCAACACCGTAAGCGCCGTTTGGATCCAAACGTTTTGCAGTTTCAATTCCGAGATCAATACTCATTTTTGAAATTGCAATATCACTTACCGGGTCTCCGCCAATTGATAATGCGAATGCACCGTTCTGCCAAATTTCCGGAGAAGTGCTTTCGAATGTTGGTGTTGGAAATGCCGTATCGGAAATTGTTCCGCCGTACATTCCAATAATATCACAATCCAAATATTTTATTTCTCCGGCAGTCCAATCGAGTTTAGCAGATGCACAAACGCATCCGGTCATAATATGTTTCTTGCCGCCGAACCAGAAATAAATTGTAAATGATTCTGTATCGTAAGATGAATGCAAAGCATAAGTAACCGAAACACCGGTATCAATGGTTTGTGTAAAACCCGCACCACGCAAGAACACACCAATGCGCGGAGCTGTGCCCGCAACACCGGAAGCTTTGAATGGAATTTTACAACCGGATAGTTTATAAGCCTCACCAATAATCAGCGGTGCCTGCTCTCCAAAAGTTGGAAGCAGATTTGTTCTCTGCACAGCTTTGGTAACAAGTTCAAAAGTTTGTTTATCATGCATTTCGATTGCATCTGTTGCCGCAACCGGAGTTGGATCTGTGTTATAAACACTTTCAATCTTGGCAAATGCAACTGTTCTAATTAATTCCATTGTATTTTACTCCTTCTTTTGTTTCAGAGTAACTGAGTTACTGAGTGCCTAAGTAACTGAGTATTATAGATGATTATATTTTCGTTCAAGCTCTCTTTCGTAATTATTAATTCTTTGTTCAATAATATTTTCCATAACTGAGCGTGTTGGAATTCCGCGTCCGAGCGGATCTGTTTTTATAGCAAAGTGATCAATATCATTCTTTCTTAACATGTGAATGTGTTCTACCGGATAGCCGGTGATTGTTGCCAATGATGTATTGGAATAAGTTTTCAATATGTTGCGGATTCTATTCATGTGATCGGTGATCGGTGATCAGTTATCGTTTATCGGTTTTTCGGCTTCAACATCATCCAATTTTTTTTCGTCTGATTTCTGATTACTGATTTCTGATTTCTTATTTCTCTCCGCCATCGCTTCATCGTTTAGGTCTGGTTCTGGTTTACCATTTTTAATTATGTAAGCACCGGGTAAACGCGGAATAACTTCTAAGTCCGGTCTGGATGAATCAATTGTTAAATCAATTTTATTTTTCATGTCAAACTCCAAAAGCTGTTTTTCTAAAAATTATTTCAATCTGAATTCTGCGGTGAGCAATTAAATTGCCTTGCTGATCCGGAACATCGCTTAATGTGTTTATGTAGGCTGTTCCAATTGCAGTGCCGCTGAAAGATTTATTTAATCCGATTGATTTAAGCAGATCTGCTACAACCAGATCGGGATTTTTCAAATTGTCTTTTGTAATTATGTCAATATCAATAGGCACTTTGCAGTAATGATAAGTGCTTGATGAATCTTCAAATAGAAATTGTTCTTCGCCCTTCTTAATGTTAATTCCCTCTGCAATTGGAGAAGCGGCATTAACAAATGCTAATCCGGAATAAGAATAATTGTAGTTAACACCCGCAGCAATTGCAGAGAATTGTGTTTTAAGTGTTTCTGAAAAATCAGCTGCTGTGTTTATTGGTGTTGCCATTCGTTCACCATGTCCAGTGAAAGGTCAATGGTCAAAAGTCAATTGACTATTCACTATTGTGTTCTTGATAAAGTTTTAGTTGTAAATCCATCAACATCTAATCCGGGATCTAATACATAAAAAGTTTCGTTTGTGCTTTTGCGTTTTATCGTACTGCCTTTTACAAGATCGCTTGAATCTTCAGTAGCGAATTCAACGGAAGGTGCATCATTAATAACAGTAACATCACCGGCTTGAGTTGGAGTATTTTCAGTACTCCAAATACCAATAATAGTACGCGCCGAACCGCTTACCGGTGTAACGATAAACGGCTCAGCAAAATCATTCTCGTTTAAGAATATGGAAGTTTCTTGTATCATGACCTCTCCCTTTCCGAAGGAATCCCTTCGGGAAAATCCCTCTCCTTAAAAAAAGGAGAGGGATTTTTCAATTTCTTTTTTCCTTTTTATGATTATAAAAATTTAAATCTATTTACCGCCTTTACCGCCTTTACCGCTTAATGCTTCTTGCGATGCTGCTGCAGAATCTTTTAAGGCATCCGGTGAACCGGAGAATTTTTCTTTTGCTTCTTTTTCATAAGCAACTACAGCTTCAAAATCTTTTTTATACAAAATCTTATTCTGGAAATAAAGATCTTTCTTAACGTTACCGCCGACTTTAACCGGCTGACCTTTTGAGTAAGCTTTTGCTCCCTTCCCATCGCCTATATCAATTCGTGTTGGTTTGAAGACAACAAATTCTTCCACTTCATTAATATTGCCTTCAACCCAAGGTGTAATTTTTGGCTTTTCCATTTTTTTTATTCCAATATTTTTTTTATAAATAATTAATTAAAAGTAAATAGAGACGTTCAATTGAACGTCTCTACAAATACAAAACATTATTCCGGAAATACATCTATTGCAGCATCCTCGGCAATTGCAAATGATTCAGAGCTTCTTAAGAAGAAGTTTCCGTAACGATGCAATGAGATTTCAATTTCATCACTTGTATGCGAAGGCTGATCGGCAACAATTAATTTTTCAGCGCCCCATAACAAGGTAAAGAATTCCGGCCAGAAGCCGAGTATTGCAACAGCATCCGGAATTTGATTCGAAGATTCTTGAGCATAACCGGCAACTCTTCCGTTATCATCGCGTAAGAAGAAAGGTTGACCGGTAACTTTTGCAATAACATCAAGTGCACACTCAACATCAACAGAGCATCCCCATCTCAGATCTTCTTTACGTCCTTTTGCTTTAGCTATCAAACGTTTGAAGTTTATAAGATTAATCCAATTCATTGTTGCAAGCGTTGCTGCAGCCGGACCGGATTGATTTAATATACCGCGTGGATTGTTACCCGTACCGGATCCATTGATACCGTCATAATCCATTTTAACGTTTGCAGAATCGTAAAGATCTTTAATTAACAATTGATCGAATCCCGGAATACCAGCATCGATGTTCATAATCAATTGGCGACCAACTTTTGTATTTCCGGTCCATCTTTTTTGATCAACAGTTTCCAAACCGGCAACAACATAGGATGCGGAACTTGCAGTATTTTCGGCAGCATTATACATAGTCAAACCGGAAACAATTTTAGGCATTTGGAATTGACCTTTAAGACCGGTTATAATGGTTGAACCCAAACGTCCAAGAACTGTATCGTTTCTTAAAACTTCTTTCAGAAGATCGGCACGGTAAGTAGGAGTTACAAAATATCCACCTTCGGCATCGACTCCCATAGAATGAGCACGCTTAAAGAGATTAGGGTAAATCTCCCGCAGAGCAACATTTTGAATATCAGCCGGCATTAAAATTTCTTTTGGACCGGATTTCATTCCGGTTTTTGTTTCAAGTTCTTGATTCAAATCAAACTCAAAACCGGAACGATTGCCTTTAATTATGTTTTGAATTGCGCGGACTGATGAATAACTTTTTAACTCTTGACCATTGAGACCAAGATAATTCATTGGCTTACCGGCAGCACCGCCGGATTTGATAAGAATATCGGTAGCAGATTTGTAAAATTCTTTCAAGGTAGTTTCGGTAATTTCTTTACCTTGAAGAATCTCATCAATTGTTTTTTCGGCAAACTCTTTTGCCTTATCTCCATAATTTGGCATAGCGGTTTTAATCTCGCTTATGGCTTCAAGACGGAGTTGTTCTTGAGTTTTTTCTTTCGGATCTAGCATGTTAGTACCTCCATGTGTTTTAATTAAATTAATTTTTGATTCTATTTTCTGTTCAAACTTTTCGAACATTTTTTCAAGTTCATCTTGTAAATCTTCATCCTCGGCCGAAATACCTTCAGCGCGGGCTTTGGCTCTTTTATCTGCACCAAGTATTACGGATGAATTTTCTTTTATAACAGTTCGTTTTCGAATAACCATATCAAAACCGTCTGTATAATTATTTACGAATTTCCTTCCGTCAATTTCCACTTCTTGATTTGGTTTTAACTCGATTGAGTTCTCCTCGAATGTTTGATAACCGACGGAATAATTTTTCAAATGCCCTTCTTGTGTGAGAGTCCAAGCTTTTTCAGCGGTAGAAGAAAAATAATTTCTTCCAATTAACGAATCACCTTCAACGCGCATTTCTTTTGTTGTACCAAGAAGGTTTTCGATATCATCACGTTTGTGAGAATTGATGAAAGGAACTTCAGATTCGAATTCAACACCTTTCATAAGAATAATTTCACGGATATATTTCCAATTCCACCAATCGAATACAATCGCCGGATCTTCAGTTGTCATTATGCATTCAACAGATCTATTTTTTTCATCAAGCGATTCAAATTTTAATGCTACACTTCTTGAGCACCATCCCTTGAATCGTTCATCTTTGAAATTTCTCATTTTCATAAGCCCATCCTTGAAGACGGCATATATGCCGTCTCTACTTTTAATTTGTCAATACTTTTTGTTTCCCATTGTTACCGGCATCTGCTGAGCTTGCCGAAGCATCATCAACAGATTTTTGTATTGGCGCAACTTGTTTGTAATTACTTCCCGGGAATGATAAGCCGGCAACTTCAAAAGCTTTTTTCTCGGCTTTCTTTTTATCAATAAATTCTTCCAAGGACCATCCGTTTTCTGCAAGAAATTCTTCAAAGAGCCAAGCATCGTTAGAAAGCATAAGAAGAATTGCTTCAGCTTCATCTTTAGGCGAAACCCATTTCCATGCACGTCCTTGAAACCAAGGTTTATTAAATTTTTCGAATTTACTTGGCGGAAGATTTATGGCTTGAGTAAGCAAAGCCATCTTCAAGAGTTCAGAAAAATTCCAATTAAGAAAATGATCGCGCATCCATGAATGCAAACCTTTCCATGTATCGCGTTCTTCCAAAAGATTTGTTCTGCTTGAAGTGTAATTAACTGCTTCATAATTATTTGCGAGTGCTATAAAGGAAATATCAAGCCCGGAAGCGATTCCGCGCAAAGCCCATTTCTGAAATTCACCTTCTTTGCCGGATGGAGATTTGAAATCCATTACTTCAGCAGTCATATTCTTAGGAACAATAACATTATCACCCGGCATATTTGGAACAATCAATCTTGAAGGATCATTAGTTCCATCAGCATTTTTAGCAAATTCGGCACCGGGAACATTTGCTTCATTAATTTCGTTGCCGGTTGCATTGTCTTTGTATTCATATTTCAAACCTTTATTCGCACTTACGCGCGCATCAACTAAAATAGCTTCTTCGTAACCGTTAAGCATTCTTGAGCGGATAGCAACCGGCGCAAACCAAGGAATGCCGCGGACTTGATTTGAAGATTCTTTTACAAATAAATGTTTTATCTGAACAAATCCATTTTCATCTACTGCCGGAATTCTAACTCTATCCCCGGAGATGTAAGATCCATACATTAATTGCTGATAAGGATTTATTTTTTTTAGCCAATAAGCAATTGGTTTTCTGTAAGGTGTCATTTCAACACCCATGATTACCATGTTACCGTTTGGCAGTACAGTCGAAAAAGTTTCATCGAGATAATCCGCTTCAATTAATTGTAATGCATAACCATATTTGTAGGATTTATCTCTAACGGGTTTAATTAAAATTTCTCCATCGGTAGGAATTTGTTTTATGATAATGTTGCAGAGTTCACGGAAAGATGATTGACCGGTAACATCGCAATTTTCCGGCAGAGACCAATCATCAAACATCTCTTGAATAATTGTATTTGCAAGTTTATCGAACCGTTTAACTTTCATTTTTTCAACTTCATCGTAAACCAGATCATAAGCATTGTTGCGAAGAATAAATCCATCAGCACCAACAACATTTTTTTGAAGCATGAATAAATATTTTTTTGCCCAAGGGTCGCTTTGTGCAAGCAATCGGGATCTTCCGCGTAAACAGACCAATCCTTTATTCAATGAAGAGTTAATAGTATCATAAATATCATTCCAATCGGAAGTAATGTTTGTTGTTTGAGAAGCTGCAAAACTACGCTGCGCATCTTGAAGTGAATTAAGCAGTGTATCAAAATTATTTTTTAATCCGGAATAATCTTCATTTACCTTTATGAGTTGAGTTGATAATTTTTTTGTTTCAACTTTATAAGAGCTATTAACTTTCTTTAAATCTTTTGTAAGATTTTCGGTTTTACCTTTTAATTCTTCAACTATAATGTTTGGTGAGTAACCAAGACTGTTCGCTATTTTATCTTTGATACTCATTTTTATCCGAATGAACTAATTAATCTTGGTGTTTTATAAATGCCGAGTTTCTTTTGATAAGCAACAATAGCGGCATCAATTTCTTGCAGTGTTTTGAATGTAGTTGCTTTGCCGTTGATTGTAACATTTGCATAATCGCGGTTAGCAACTTTTATTCTCGCTTCCTGCAATGCGGCTAAAACTTTTTCATCGTCAGTTCGCGTATCAGCATCGGAAGATAAATCCGGAAGAACTTTTACAAATCCGCGGTATTCGATTGGAGCGGAAATTTTATCTGTATCGAGATTTGTAAATTTATATTGGAATTGATAATCACCGAATTCATCTGCAGCAATTAATGTATTTGGAATTGAGATCTGGAAAGTATCGCCGTCTTTTTCAACATCGAGAAGTTTGGGTGAATCACTTCCGCGCTTGATTGCAATTTCAAGATCATATTCAGATGCGGGATAAGAAGAAATATCTTCATCCCATTCAACATCCGTTGCGGCAATTATGGTTTGATCGGTTATCATAAGCGTGAAAGGTGAAACGTGAAAAGTGAAACGATTTTTTTCCGTTTTACGTCTTCCGTTTCACGTTAACTATTTGTTTTACATTTTTTTACTGAAATAAATTAATTGGTAAATCGGCTGGGTGAATTTTATTTAAAATGGAGAAATAATTCAGATACTTTCGAGGGTGTTTCTGATATGGCGGGAATATGGTAACCTATTGTATTATTTAGATCGCAAGCCAATCGCACGTGTATAGCGTTCAATTAGTTCTTCTTCTGTCATATCATTAAAAAGAACATTCACAAAATTTTTTTTATCAATTTTAATTTTCTCGTAAGGCCAATTTTGCACTATATTCTGTAATTTTTGATTGACTTCGCTCGTAATCTTTATTTGTGTTTCATCTAATCTTATTTTCAGTGTCATGTTAACCTCGGCTATACTTATTATAAATTATTTTTCTTTGCAAGTCGTGCAATATCAACTTCTACTTTTACCATATTTGTAAAAACTTGAACACCGGCAAGTATTGTCTTCGCTTGCGGAATATAGTTTGCATCAGTTTTTATCTTATCGATCGCTTCAGTAACTGCTTTCTTCAAATCGAGTAATCTATCATCGCCTTTGAACTGGAACGGAACTAATCCTTTGTTATTGTTTCTCTCATCTTCAACCGGCAGAAAATCTTCCAATGCTTTTTCTGTTTTGTTGATCTTTAACAGTTTTCTATCTGTTGAGATTAATATTTTTTCTTCAGTGAGTTCATAATCAATTATTTTATAAGGTTCAGTTTTGAACAGAAAAGTTTTGCCTTTCATCTTTTGTAATTTGTGATCAAGCGACATTTTTAATTGCTCTCCTTAGTTTTATTTCACTTCGTTTTAATTCAATTATTTCCGGACGCTTCAACATTTCTTCTTTTAATTGAGGATCTTTTCTTGCCATTGATGCAGCTATGGAAGATTTCCCTTTTTAAACCAAGTCTTTTCAACTCCCGGTGCATGGTAACCTTTCGGCGGCATGAATTGATGCGGCAGTTGAATTCCTTTTCTGAACCTATTTTTCAGCATTGCCGGATGATTGCACATCTTCGAACCAAGTTCTCTATTTGTTTTATCTTTAAATTCATCTGATTTCTTAAGACCAAGAGCACAAGCCTTTCCATAAACAGAATAAACGGATAAACCCAAACGTTTGGCTATATCTTTGGTTAGAGTTTCCGCATACAAGCGTTTGAGTAAATCAATTTCTTTTTCTTTCCAAATGTGACGGCTCATTTTACTTATGTTTTTTATTTCACTCACATATAACTCCGCATGAGCCCGATCGATGAAGCCGGCGGGCTATGCGGTTGTTAGGTTGCAACTCCAAACTCCAATACTGGGTGTTCTTTGCTGGCTTTTGTTTTTGCCCATCCTAATTCTTTTATTTCCTTTTTTGCCTGTTTTTCCTCTTCTATCCAACGGCTCGCCTCGCTGTAAAAATTTTTCTTTATCTCAAAACCGTAGGCACTTCTTCCGCAGTTCATCGCGGCAATAATTGTAGAACCACTTCCCGCCACCGGATCAATTACCACCTCGCCTTCATCGGTGAATATCTGTATCAAAGTTTCCAAGAGTGGTACGCTCTTCTGCGTAGGATGCAGTTTCGGGCTTTTAGTATCTCGCTCAACGTCAAAACAATTAAATACCATTTTCCCGTTGTTATTAAATTTTGGCAATTTGCCACGAAATAGAATCAAACCGTATTCACAGTTACCTACTATCCTCATATTTGCTTTCAGGACTTGGGCAGAAAAATTTTTACGAAACACCAAGTTGATGTAGTTATTTAATCCGTATGCTTTTGCTTTTTCTATTAGCTCGAATTGTTGCTCAAACTCACAGAATACAATCATGCAAGGTGCTTTACCGGTTTCCTTTGGTTCTTTGACCAATAGCGTTGAGCAAAAGTGAAGGAACTCACTTATCCGAAAGTCTTTGTCTGTATCGAAGAATTCTTTTCCTGCAAGTTCGGACTCGCCGTTCTTGTTGTCACCGTCTACATACCAGGCAGGATTTGAGGCGTATGCGTTGTTTTTTAGGTTAAAAGGTATATCCGCAATCACAAGTTGGGCTTTGGGTATCGCATAGGGCTTGTAATTTTGGAAATGGTCATTTATCAATCGGTGTTGCAACCTAACCATGCGCTCATGCTGACGCGGGATCGGCACGGTGCAATCTTCCGTTTCTATTATGGTTTTATTGGTATCGGCTTTAATCATTATTCATCTCCATATTTTATAATCTCTTAATTTCTTTTTCATATCTTAAAATAAACTTTGGGGAAGGGAGTCAATTCGTTTCTGAGCAATTTCTATGTAAGCGGGGTTAAGCTCAATCCCAATAAAGTTTCTACCAAGTTTCTTTGCTACCACACCAGTTGTTCCTGCGCCAAAGAACGGGTCTAAAATTATATCTTCCTCTTTGCTGCCAACCAAAATCATTGGTTCAACAAGTGCTTCAGGGAATGTTGCGAAGTGAGCTTCTTTAAATGGTTTAGTGGTTACTGTCCAGACTGAGCGTTTGTTGCGAACAGGAGAAAGATATTCTTCGCCAACTAATCTTTTTTTGTGTATTGTATTTGGTAATTGCCCATCTTCTTGAAGGTTTTTATATTGCCATCTTTCTCCACCCTTTACCGACAAAGAGTTTGCATTACCACCAGCCAAATAATTTCCGTTTTTATATTTTTCGCTTCCTTTCATAAGAGTATCTTTTCTATTATCATATCCAGTGGCTTCTTCCTTTATCGCCTCATTATCAAAATAATACTTCTGGTTCTTGGATAATAAGAAAATGTATTCATGGGATTTGGTGCATCTATCAGTTACACTTTCGGGCATAGGGTTGGGTTTCGCCCATATTATATCCTGCCTTAAGTACCAGCCGTCTTGTTGTAGGGCGAAAGCGACACGCCAAGGGATGCCGATAAGGTCTTTGGGTTTAAGATTTTTAATTCTTACAGGATTACCAATTTTTTCTTTGTTTTGGCTTGGTTTCCCAAATTCAGTATGCCTATTAAAATAGTCATTATCCTTATTGCCAGCCTTTCCAGAAC
>Ga0233420_10000759_pt1 | contig 13020 bp, 11 predicted proteins | sample Watercolumn_Mata_4_FD_183009 | JGI IMG/M metagenome (GOLD analysis project Ga0233420, IMG submission 183009) | Freshwater microbial communities from Lake Matano, South Sulawesi, Indonesia - Watercolumn_Matano_2014_102_MG | ecosystem: Environmental > Aquatic > Freshwater > Lake | place...
AAATAATTAAAGTTCAAGACCCGAGATACTTGCTAGTAAGAAAACTTGAAATTGAAAAAAATCTGCCTAAAGAGATAAATAAAGAAGAAGTTCGAGCAGTTAAAGATCAAATTATTGATATGATGAAACAAGCTGAAGAACTTGGAGGTATAGAAGTAGATAAATTAATTATGGAGATTAAGGTTGCTCCAGAAATAATTAATCAAGAGGTTAAGAAAATGCTTGAAGAAGGTTTAGCCTATGAACCTCGCCCTGGAAAGATTAGATATCTGGGATGAGAAATAAAATAAGATGATTTTTGAATAAGTTAAGTGAACCTCTCTGTTCTCTTGCACGAGAAATCTAAAAATAACGAAGATTAACTAAATCTATTAACAAAAAACTAGTTTAGACATTATTAAATTAATTTCTCTAGTTGTTTATATTGCTACTATAATCCTAATAAAGAGCTGCAGTAATTATTTGCAAAGAGCGTTTCAATTTAATAGATAAAAGTATTTATTTTTATTAATTTCTTTTGTTACAAGACGGAGTATAAAGAGTAATTAAGGTAATGGGACATAAAAATATTCTTAATGTAAACAAGTATTAAATTACTTACAAAATTCGTTCCATTTTAACAAATTGAAAGAGAATAAGAATACTTAAAAAGGAGCAATTTCTCAAAATATCATGACAAACTATGAAGACATGCTAAACTCAGCCTACGAAAAAGTCAAGCCAGTTGAAGGCAGAGACAGATTTGAAATTCCTCAGGTAGAAGGACACATAGAAGGCATAAGAACAATTATCTCAAATTTTAAGCAAATTGCAGACTATTTAAGAAGAAATCCAGAACATCTTGAAAAATTCCTACAAAAAGAACTAGCAGCCCCAAGCAAACTTGAAGGAGACAGAGCAATCTTTGTAAAGAAAATTCCAGCCCATAAAATTGATGAGAAAATTCAAGTTTATGCTGAAAAGTATGTTATCTGCAAAGAGTGCAAGAAGCCAGATACAACTTTGGAAAAACAAGGAGAATTTTATTTTATTCATTGTTTGGCTTGTGGTGCGAAACATTCTTTGGCGAAGATTTGATTAGTTTATTTTTGGGGGTGGGGGGTGGCGAATTTATCAAGTAAACCTGGATAGGATTATCAAAGAAACTAGTCCAAGTAATATTCCAAAAAGTTCTAATGAAGTTATTTTTTCTTTAAAATAAAACACGCTAACTAAGGTTAATAATATGATACAACTAACACCATACAAAACGCCAAGAGTGGATAGTTTTATTTTTCTCATTACAAAAAACCATCCAAATGCTGTAAGTCCATAAATTATAGCACCTAAAATCAGCATTTGCCAACCAGAAAAGGCGTTTTGTAAAGAAGAGTGCTTTATTAAAGCGTCAGCTAGAACAGTTATAGCACTTAATCCTATCCCAATTAAAAAAGCGATTAATATAGCATTCATAATAAGACTATGTTGGATTGGGTTTAATAAGTTTTTGAAATTCGCCTTCAAGCGAGGGTGATAGTCTGCAATAGTATAAGAGAGGCACTAGTCGTTTTCGTTGGGCTGACTATCTAAGTTTTGCTTCTCACAAAAAATCCTTGATTTTCTGAGCCATCAAAAATTTAATTTTTGAGGTTTTCTAAAAGAATATTATTTAGGGGCCGACTTTTGTTTTTTATTCGATTCTCTTTTTAGATATCCATATTCCAATTAGAACAGTAACTATTGCGTATATTCCTAATACAATAACTTCAGTTAGTACTCCTTCTATTCCAATACCTTTTATCATTATTTCCCTCAAGGCTACATTTGAGTAAAGCATGGGGCTAACGTACGCTACATATTGCATGAATTTAGGCATAACTTCTATTGGCGAAAATGTTTGTGAAATTAAAACAGCAGGAATTATCAGAAGAGGCACTAACATAATTGCTTGTCTCATTGTCTTTACAATTGAAGAGACTAATAATCCCAATCCAATTGAAGCAGCCATAAGCAGGATTAAAACAATAAAAGCGTCCAAAATATTTCCAGCTATTTGAACCTTAAATAAAAATATAGCAAGAAGCAAAACATAAACTGCTTCAATTATTCCTACAATGAAAAAGACAAAAAACTTCGAACCCAATAGTTCCCATTTTTTAAGAGGAGTTGTAGCTATTCTAAATAAGGTTTTACTATTTCTTTCATCTACTATATTTATTGTTGTTAAAACTACGCCTATAAAAAAGAGAATAAGTGTTAATATTGCTGGAGTAAGATATTGAAAATAAGATATTTCTCCATAACTATACTGTTTGTTGATGTCCATTGGAAAAGATAAGAAATCTTTCTTGAGAGTTTTAAGCTCTAAATGTATTGTATCCATTCTATTTTGGATATCCCTATAGGTTTGATCTAATTCATTAGAAGTCTTATTTATCTCTTCGGCAGAAGTCTTATAGTTCTCAATTTGAACACTCATATCTTCTGTTTTCTCTAAAATTGGATTAATATATGTAGTTAGATTTGGATTTGCTGATTTAAGGGCGTTTAATGAATCTTCTAAATCCTTTAGAGAATTTAAAGAATCTTGCAATTTTATTTCACTTATATCGTCAAGTGTTTTTTTAGCCTTATCCTCTATTCCATTAACTAAATCTTGAATCTGATTCACTCTTTGTTGTTTAATATCTCTTTCGGATTCTAGATCTGTCACAATTAATTTAACTATATCTTGAAGAGAATCCTTAACGACTTGACCAGAAGCACCTTTTATAATATTATAGATAGTATAATCCGAACTATCAATATACATGTAGATTTCTGCTTTAGTAGCATTTTTAAGTTTATTATCAAATTCTGGAGGGATATAAAATACTGCTCTGGCTCCTCCTGATTTCAAGTTATCTTTTGCTTCTTCTAAGGTTCCAGAAAAATTTATCCTATTAAAATACTCGGAGCTGTCTACTGCTTCTAAGACTTGTTGAGAGTAGTTAGAATTATCTTTATCGATAACAATTGTGTTTAGGTGATTTATATCTGCTTGAAAAGTGTAACCAAAGACTAAGATTAAAACAAGGGGCTCTAATATCAATGTTAAAATAAACCCTTTGTCTCTTATAAAATCAAAAGTTTCTTTTTTTATTACTTTAGCGATTCTCATTTCTCTCCTCCATGATTAAATTGAATATGTCTTCTAATTTGGGTTTTATTATATCCACATTTAAAAAATGCGATTTAAGAGTTTTTAGCGAGTCCATTACATCAATTACACTATTTCCAATGTCTAATGTCTCAAATGAGATAGATTTTCCAACAGAAGATAAGTTTCTTATATTAAAATCAGATTTTTCTAAGTAATCTTTTACTTTTTCTATATCCACTGAAATATCAAATTCTATGATTATTTTTTCTCCTATTTTTTTTGAATATTCTTTTACTATTTGTTTTGGAGATCCTTCCAATACTTTCTCTCCCCTATCAAGAAAGACTAGATAATCACAAATAGCTTCTGCTTCTTTTATCGAATGGGTTGTAAATATAACCGTAGTATTTTCAAGAGATTTAATAAAATCCATTATAATCTTATTTGTGTAAATATCTATACCTGTTGATGGTTCGTCTAAGAATAATATCTTAGGGTTTGATAATACTGAACAGGCGATTGAACACCTTCTCTGATATCCACCAGATAAATTCATAATTTTTGTGTTTCTCTTCTCCAATAAGTGGAAAATATTAAGCAAATCTTCAATTCTTTGTTTTAAATCCTGATTATTAGATATATACAATCCCCCAAAGAACTCCATATTTTCATATATTGTTAGATTTTCGTATAAAGAAATAGTTTGTGGAACTAAAGAAATATTCTGCCTAATCTTTTCTATATCTTTTAAAGCATCCATTCCTAAAATCTTTATTGAACCTTCATCGGGAAGCAATAATCCAGTTAACATATTTATTGTTGTGGTTTTCCCAGCACCATTGCTTCCTAAAAGCCCAAAAATTTTATTTTCCGGTATGGATAATGAGAGATTATTTACAGCAGTAAATTTTCCAAATTTTTTTGTGACTCCTTTAATTTCTATTGCACTCATTTTTTCTCCCCTTTGTATAGTTAAGATTTTCAGGTTTTAATAGCTTTTGTCTTCAAAAATCAGCCCCATCGTAATAAAATCCGAGCAAATGAATGTTTGCGAGCAATCTGTGGCGTAAGCGACTAATAAAATATTCAGCCCTCGTTCGTGTGCCTTCTCCTATTGGATGGGAAAGAAAAGTGATTTTTATTTCTACTAATTATGTTAGTTTTTCCGAGCCGAAGGCGAGGATTGAGTTTTAATGCAATGTTGGGCGAAGCCCAAAAACTCAAAGTTGCAAATTCTCGTTATCAATCTGAGGGGGCACTTCAGGATGGTGGGAAAATCAGTTTTTAGAATTAAGAGTTTGTCGCCGTAGTCGTTCGTATGGGGGAGTTCCGCTATTTTTTGCTTCTTTCTTTCCAAAAAAGAAGGGATTTTTAGTGTAAATTCCTCATTATTTACTACTTATTAGAGACAACAAATAGAAAGGTTTAAATAGTAGTTCTGCCATATATAAATTATGGCTATACACATAATAAGACACGGCGAAACAAAGCAGAATATTGAATGCCTTATTCAGGGATGGTCAGATTCTCCATTAACTGAAAAAGGTATAGCGGATGCTATAAATGTTGCTAGAAGCATCAAATTAGGGAGTGATCCAATTATAGTCACAAGTAACCTCGGAAGAGCAGTATCTACAGCTCAGATAGTAAGAGAAACTTTAGGTATAAAGGACGACCTCGTAATAGACCCTAATTTAAGGGAAAGAGGGTTTGGGCAATATGAAGGTAGACATATTGATGAAGTTTATGATATTGTCGCTAAAATGGGATTCAAAAGAACCCCCGAAGGAATCTATGTAGCAGAAATTTCAGGCGTAGAACCAATAGCAGACATTAGGAGCAGAGTAGCAAGAGTCAATACTAATTACAAAGGGAAGGATTTGATACTTGTAGGCCACTGCTTAAGCAACAATTACCTGCGTGAAGTCAAGAAACCTAAGGAATTTAAGTTCTATGCTGGAAGAGAAGTGGTTACCCTTTAGAAAGATTAATTGATTTATTTTTTATTTATTATTCTTACTATGCCTTTATTTGCATCCACTTCAACTTCATCCACTTCAACTTCATCCCCATCTTTTATTTTTTTGGTTGCAAACTTAGTGCCAACGATACAAGGAATATTTAATTCTCGGGCAATAATTGCAGCGTGACAGATAACCCCACCGATATTAGTAACTATCGCTGCTGCTTTCTTCATTGCGGGCAGTAAATTAGGATAAGTTATGTGTGAGACTAAAATGTCTCCCTTTTCCATCTTGCCAAGGTCATCTGTAGATTCTATAAGTTTAGCTTTTCCTCTAACAAAGCCCATACAGACAGGCATTCCCTTTAATTCTCCTTCTTCTCCTTGAGCAGATTCCAATACCATCGCATCCAACACTTTTTTTGCATCTTTATCAAATAAGAAAGTAACATCTTCTCTTCTATAAATTACTACGCATTTTTCTGCTCTTTTTCTAAGTTCTTGAAGAGAGATTTTTACGTCCTTTTCTAACAAATCCTCAATTTCAAAAGGATTCATATGCCAAAAAGAACCGCTATCTATCCCGATTTCCTTAGAGATATAGTCAAAGAATCGCTTATAGCAATACATTCCGTGATAGACTGCTCCCTTACGATAATCTTTTGTAAAACTTGATTCCTTAATAAAATTGATTAAATCAATCTGAGTTTTGTCAAATTTTAATTGTTCCAACATCTCTTTTTGTTTGGCTAAAAATTCTATATCTTTATTTTTATTATTTCTTAATACCTCTTCAGGATTCAAATCTTCCTTGATTGCCTTTTTTAAATCCCGAATATATTCCCCTACTTTCTTTTCGGGGCCAGTATAACCATAAGACAGCCAGCACCATTTTTTATGCAGGTTGCAGATTAAATTACTAACTTTGTCTTTTTTCTCCAAGGCATATTGAGTTAATGCCTCTTCATCATCTTCTAAAAATCTGTTTTTTATTTTTGAATTAGCCTGAATACTCTTAATTACATTCAAGAAATCCATCTCTTCATTAAAAGAATGGCTCTTTTTTTCAGATTTAGTTAAAGTATTAAAAACGGCTATTGGATTTTCTTTAGAATTTGTCTTTTTAATCTGCTCTTGAATAACTTCAATCAGTCTTTTAGTTACAAGTTCGTATCTTGCCTCAGTCAACCAAGTAAATGCTGAACCAAAAACCTGAGATTCTAAATTATAACGGCTTGTCTTCTTAAATTGAGCAGATAATTCTTTTCTATTGCTCCCTATAAGATGGACTAACCTCTCTGCATTGAGAATAAACTTTTTTGATAGGGACTCAGTTTTATATAATTGCTTTAAAGCCCACGAGGGATTTTTTAATATCTTATCTGCGACCTCTTTGGCGGCATTGCTATATCTTGATTGTTTGCAATACATCTTTACGTGAGTTCCTTCAAAAGAAGCAGTAACCTCATCAAAACTATCCGTAAGTTTATACTTTGGCCACCACTTAGCCATATAATGAACCATACAAAAGAAAAGTAGGGTCATCTTAGGTATTTCTTGAGCAAGTATCCAAGGGTCATTAGACTCAGATTTCTTTAAACTGGCTATGCCTTTGTTTTCAAGTGTTGTAATCGGCCGGCTCTGAACGATATAGAACTTACCTTTTTCCCTTGCCCACTCAATATCACAAGGAAATCCATAATGTTTTTCTATTCTGAGTATAATTTCTGCTAATTCCAAGATTTCTTTATCAGATAACTCTTGTTTCTCGCCAATCTCCTTTGACAAGTTTTTCCATTCATTCCCACCTTTAGGACCTCTATAGAGTGCTCTTTCCTGAACAATAACATTCTTGTCAATTATTCTTCTCGGCTTCTTTTCAACAACATAACTATCGGGAGTTATTTGTCCTGAAACAATTGCTTCTCCTAATCCAAAACCTGCCTCAATTATTATCTGATTTTCATCTTGCGTAACTGGATGAACCGAAAAGGCAATTCCAGAGCATTCACTATCAACCATTTTTTGAACAACTACTGCGACTGAAATCTTGCTTTTATGTAGATTTTTCTCTTTTCTATAAAATATTGCTCTTGGAGTGAACAAAGATGCCCAGCATTTCTTAACATTCTCTAATAAATCCATATCAGTAGTATTGAGATAACTTTCCAACTGGCCTGCCCAAGCCGCAGTAGAACTATCTTCAGAAGTTGCAGAACTCCTCACAGCCACGAATTTAGACCCAAGATTACTAAAGTTATTTTCTATATCCTTAGCAATATCTTTTGGCATTTTTGCATTAAGGATTAAACCTTTAATTTCTTCAGACGCATTTTCTACAGAACTAATATCTTGATATCTTACTTTATCAAGGATAGCATCCAACTCCACATTTAAATCTGTCTCCTCAATAAATCTGTCAAAAGTGGTTGAAAGTATAACAAAACCATCTGGAACAGGAATACCGGCTTGAAACATCTCTCCAAGAGATGCACCTTTTCCGCCTGCAATCGAGGTATCTGATTTTGAAATCTGTTTGAAAGGTTTTATTAAATCCATATCAATATAAATAGATATAAGAATATTTATAAGCTTTTGCTTTATAAATCTCTTTTGCTTCGCAAAAGGCAATATGTCCGAAGGACTAAGGAACTCCCCCATCGTTTTAGTATTTATTTGTTTTTAGTTAAGGCGACAAACTCCATTTTAGGGGCGGGAAAAAGTTTTCATCTTGCAAATTAAAACTATAAGATACTCAAGATGGAAACTTTTTGTGGTCGGGGGTATTGAAGTGCCCTCTCATTAAATTTTCAGTTTTTACTCTAACTTTAAGAGAATTTGCAATTGAAACTAATCATATTAGGCTCTTCACTCCTCGAACTCGACCCGAAAAGGCTTTATACTTTTCTGGCTGGAAGGAACACTCATGAAACGACAAGAAAACTTAGAGTTTTCGCAGAGTAAAAAAGAACTCGGTGGCGGTGGAGCGATAAGTATAGAAATGATTATAAATTAGTTACTAAGTTCTTCTGTAATGTTTAGCGAAACTGAGCAAAAAGCGATACAAGAGAAACTCGAACAACTAAGAAGAGTCAAAGAAGGGACTTTATCTCCTCAGGAATTGGCAGACTTAATTACACAAAGAAGGGTTGGATGGATTAGACAGCATTTAGACGAAATGCTTACAAAATATAGGGTTTTAAGTCCTGAGGAGCAAGCATATAGAATAGTCTTCTTTGACCATATGAAAATAAATCCTAAACATTCAAGAATGGTGAGAGTTTCTCCAGTAAAGATAAAAATAGAATCTTATAATTTCTGCCCGTATTTGCAAGCATGTTCTCAATTAGGTTTGGATACAAGATTTGCCTGTAGAAAAATTGGAGAACCTTCTATTCAAGCTATGATTGATATAATTCATCCAAACCTAAGATTTAGCAGAAATTATGCTAACATTAGACCACATAACGGAGCTTTTTGCGAGGAGTTCATCGAGTTAGCCCGAACCTCAAATTGATGACTAATTATATTAGACGCCCCTGCCGAAGTGAGTGACCCAAAAAAGCTTTAGCTTTTTTAGGCTGGAACGAACTATCATGGCGGGGTTGAGTGAAATCATGAGCGACTAAATTTGAGGCAACCCACAAATTTATCAAGCGATTGAATGAACGAGAAGTCGCAAATGAGCCGTGGATGGCGGGAATAGTTCGGATTTCTAGTTTATAATAATCTGGTGCCCACGTTACTCGTATTTCTCAAAAATCATTTTTCTGTTTAATAATTCTTCGACTATCTTAAAGAAAATATTTGTTGTTTCAGTATGGTCGTGAATAAGAATAATATCTGAAGAATTATTATTCATTAGGCTCCCGCCAAGTTTTGGATTTTCGCAGTTCATCTTCTCAAGAATTAGTTTCCAGTCTTTTTTGGAGTATTCTTCAAAATCAAATGTCCAAAAAACATCCAAATCCTTATTTAATTTAAATTCATAAAAATAATCATAAGTAATTCCCTTAAATTTTGGCTGTTTGTAGTTTAATTTTCTCAAAAAATCTTGAATTACTTCTTTATTTTTATCTCCTTTGTCGCCATAAGGGAATCTAAAAAAATTTAAAGTTCTTTTAATTCCTGCTTTCTTGTATAGATTATTGATGATGCTATCGGTTTTTTTAATCTGATTTTTTGCTTCATTTAAGGAAATTTTAGAAAAAGAGGGATGATTATATGAATGGTTACCTATAACAAATCCTTTGCTTATAGCATAAAGAATATCTGCCTCTTTTTCTTCAAGGAGTTTCCCTAAACAAAAAAAGATTGCTTGAATTTTTCTTTCATGCAAAAAATCCACTTTTTTCTTAAAGTCATCAGAAGGGGCATCATCAATTGTTAAGTAAATTCTTTTCTGTTTCATTTTTTGAGTATCTCTTTTGCTTCTTTTCGCATGAATTTTTCTATCAAAAGAGGTTTATGTTCTGATTTTTTTATTATCTCTTTGGCAGGAATTAAAATTATCCAGTCCCAAGTTTTATTTCTGTCTTTATGGCTTGCCGCGTAAACAACTCCTTTCATTTTTGCCCAACAAATTGCAGACATACACATTGGGCAAGGTTCATAAGTAGTATAAAGCCAACAATCCTTAAGTTCATGAGTTTTTAGTTTTCTGCAAGCCTTTCTTATGGCAACTATTTCAGAATGCCCTGTTGTATCGTGTTCTTTTGAGAAAATTGTCCCGCCAGATTTTACAATAATTTTATCTCCTTTAATAATTATTACTCCAACAGTTGGTTTCTTCAAGCCAAAATTTATTGCTTCTTGCATTATTTTTCTGTTTGGATGTTTCATAAAGTAAGAATGGTTTTGCTGTTTATTAAGGTTTTCTTAAAGTGGGCACCAGCGTTCTAGGGGCGGGCGGTCGGGGGAAATCCGGCTCATTTGCGATTGCGTCTAATTATGTTAGTTTCTCCTATCCACCAATTCGACCTCCACGAGCGGAGTGAGTGAGAGCTGGAGAATTGAGTGTGAGAGGACGAGCAGAATTAATAGTACTGTTAGGGCGGGGGATGGCATACCGATAATTATTTAAGGAAGCAAAGAACTAATTTTATTATGGCAACGTTTGATGATTTTCAGAAAATAGACATAAGAGTTGGAAAAATTTTAGAAGTTGAAGATTTTCCTGAAGCAAAAAAACCTGCATATAAATTAAAAATTGATTTGGGTAGTGAAATTGGAGTAAAAAGGTCTAGTGTGCAGGTTGTTAAAAATTATAAGAAGGAAAATCTGAAAGGGAAGCTAGTTCTTTGCGTTGTGAATTTTCCACCAAGACAAATTGGTCCATTTTTATCAGAGGTTTTAACTTTGGGAGTTCCAGACCAAAATAAAGAATGTGTCTTGATTCAACCTGAGAGAGAAGTGCCTGTTGGTGGAAAACTATACTAGGTATGCCATCGGGTGGGGGTTTGGCAAATAGATTAATTCTGCGAAGAGTATTTTTCACCAGAAAAATATTGAAACTAATCATATTAGTTTCTCGTTTCGAGGTGACTGACCCGAATTCTTGAAAAGAATTCTGGCTGGAAGGAACACTCATGAAACGACAAGAAAACTTAGAGTTTTCGCAGAGTTGTCGGCAGTATAGTTTAGTTAAGGGGGTTTGGGGAGCAGTTTTTTAGTCGTTCGTTAAGGGGCACTTTTCAATTATTCAGAAGAAACATCACTTGGATATTTGGTCAAATACGCTTTAATCAAATCTTTTTTATCATTTAAGCTAGACATTCCGGCTCCACGATAAATTATAAGGATTATATTTTTCCCACTTGTCCACATATTCCACTCTCCATCGCTCGTGGTAAGTATATAACTATTTTCAACATTGTTTGTTGAAGGTTTGCTGATTAGAACAGCATTCGTCAATGGATTGTCATCCATAAAAGATTTTATACTTCCTTCTTTAATTTTATAGACAACAACTTCATAAATACTATCTCCTTTTTTATAATTTGCATTATAAGTTTCATATTTCTCAGATTTTGAGTAATAGGTTTTTGGTTTATACTCAAATTCCCCCAGATTTTTCTCTATAATTACTTTTGGATAACTTCCTTCCTTAGAAACTACACCTTCGTAGATTGGAGCCGGTACTAAGATAGAGGGATAATTATTGGGTTTATATTTCTCTACATATCTTATTTCATACGGGCTTGCCCAATATCCGTGACTTATCTTTGAGGTATCTTCATCTGTAGGAAACATCAAAAGGATAATTTTATTTTCTGATGTCCAAAATTTTATTTTATATGTGATGCTTGTATAAGCACAGGATTTAGTTTTATCTTTTGGGTAAATACAACTTACATTTACTCCTTTAGCTCCAGAATTATAATTAGATAAATGACACATACATTGAGACTCAGAATCAACACCATATTGTGCAATTAAATTGTTATGTAATTCTAAAATTTCTTTTTGAATAGAATCACAATTATCTGCATTAAAATCATAATATTTTCTTTCCATTTGTTCATAAGGAATATAACAGCTCCAAAGAGTGCTGTATAATATTCCTTTATTTCCGCTATTAATTTGATAAAGGTTATCATTAAGTAACATTAATTCTCTTTTCATAGCTTGTAAATTATTTTTAAAATCAAAAACTAAAGCGAGGTTAACCTTTTGTCTATAAGGATATAGTTCATTAATGGTTTTCTTTCTTTCACATTCTTCATCACTATTTTGTGGTTTACAATTTTCTATCCAACCAAAACTATCTGGATAATTAAGGCGGCGAGTTTCATTTAATTCATAATTGGCTACATAAAGATCATAATTATCTGTTTTTGTTAAAGATGATTCTATAAAATCCCAGTAATCTTGATTTTCTTCTACTAGGATAGAAGGATAATTTCCTTCAACCCCTCTTGATTTGAAAATATTAACAACATCCTCAATAAATTTATTCTCTTTATCTATTTTAAACTGAAATGCTTCTTTCACATCAGAAAATCCAAATAGTCCTTTAAACCAATCAACTATATTCTGAAAAAAGCCTTTTTCTTTTGTTTCAGATTGTGCAGAAACAACAAAAATATTTGTAATCAAAATGATTAAAAAAAATATTAAAAATATTTTTGTTTTCATTCTGATAAGAATAGATTATTCTTATTTAAATATCTATCGTTGAAAAGTGCCCCCTAGTTCGTCAAGGGTGGGTGGCGGGGTGAGTGGTGGAGGGTAGTGCGAGCCAAACCCCTTAGAGTAATCGTGCCGACAATTGAAACTAATTATGTTAGTTGTCCTGACTTCGATTTCTCCCTGAGCTTCAAAGAAGCGATTGGATGAGAAATCAGAATGGAAGGCAAAACAGCAGTTTTGAGTTTCATAAATTCTCCTGATAGTATTTCTAAAATCTCTCGTGGTGGGAGCCATCTTGTATAGTTTGAGGGGGCACCTACTATTCAACCGATAGGTTGTTATTATTAAGTAGTAAATAATAGAAAGATTTATAAATTGCTTATAATATCTGCAAATATGAATCTGAGTTTTAGACAAGAATTTGGAAAAGGTTCAACAGGTTTTGGAGGATTTTCTCCTTATGTTGAAGGTTTACCTATTGAAAAATATAAAGAACTCTCTCCTAATTTAAGGATAGAGTATCGTAATCCAAGATACTTGAGATGCACGGATAAAGGAAATGATTTGGAAAAAATAGTTGAAATTTCTGAAGCATGGGTAAAATCAATTCAAAAAGGGGTTGCTACAGGGACTTTTCAATATCCTTCAATTTGTCCAGTAGTTGTTGGAGATTATAAGGGGGAAGATAATATAATACTTGATGGAAATTCTCGTTCAGCAGCTGCTCAACTCCATACTGAAATAATGCCTGTAATAGTTGTCAAAACTCCTGAAGAATTGGCAGCTGTTCAAAAACTTACTAAAA
>Ga0233420_10000760_pt1 | contig 13013 bp, 15 predicted proteins | sample Watercolumn_Mata_4_FD_183009 | JGI IMG/M metagenome (GOLD analysis project Ga0233420, IMG submission 183009) | Freshwater microbial communities from Lake Matano, South Sulawesi, Indonesia - Watercolumn_Matano_2014_102_MG | ecosystem: Environmental > Aquatic > Freshwater > Lake | place...
AACACAAAGGGAAAGATATTCCCGAGCAAACGGTGTGGTATTGCATAGATCAACTCGATTATTCATACAAAAACGCGCGTCCGCATCCCGTACAGGGGAATAAGGAAAAGCAAGATTATTTTAAAAAGGGTAATGTAAATTTCGTACCACCAAAAACACACAATCACACCTTAACAAAGCCGTGGTTTGTCATAGTATAGGGAATGCAAAAGAGAAACCACCAAAAATCTGAAAATTACTTTCCATTTCGCGGACTGTTCACTTACGGAGAATGCGGTTGTGCGATAACCGCTGAATTACAAAAAGGACACAATTATTATCGGTGTACCAAAAAGAAAAATCCGTGCTCGCAAAAATATGTCCGCGAAGAACTGCTAACGGAGCAAGTAAAAAGTTTTCTTCAAAAAGTTTCTTTGTCGAGCCAAGACACCGAAAAAGTTTTGCGTGAGCTAGACAAGGACGAGCAGAAAGCAAAATTAGATAATCACGCTATTCTCCAAAATTTCAAGAACGAGATAACAGATATTGGTGTGAAGTTGGACAAATTGCTTTCTGCATACCTTGACGAAATTGTGTCTGCCGACGAGTACGCCGCGCAAAAAGAGAAGCTACTTGCTCGAAAGGTCGAGTGTGCGGAAGAAATCAACGAAATTGCGAACGGAAGTGTGTCTTGGCTCGAACCGGCTCGTGCGTGGGTCAAATCCTTAAATCAAGCGGATAATTTAGTTAAATCCGAGAACAGAGCAGAAATGACAACATTTCTAAAACAAATCGGCTCGAACCATATTTTGTTTGATAAACACATTTCGTTTCCGGCCAAAAAACCATTTGAAATGCTAGCCGAGCGGCGGCAAAACCGCCGCGAGGCGACGTCTTTCCACTTGCAAAATCCTGATTGGCGGTGATGTATTAGCTTTTGCGCGAACTCATTTTGAACGAAAGGACTAATCGCGCCTCGTCCGCTCCCTCCGGTCGCGGTACAAAACCAAAAATTTTCCTTCCTTTCTTAATGTTTTCGGCGGGGGGTGTGGGGGGAGCCGACAAAAAATGGAAAGGAAATTTTTGGTTTTGATTCGCCGCTACAGACTCCGAAAAGAGCAGTATTTGTATTTTAGCACTTTTGGTTGCTCTTTTCTCCGTCTTCGCGGCGAGACGAGGCACTTCCAATTCGGTTGCGCAGGAGCGCATCAAATCTTATTGTGCTTGCCCCGCCCGCCCAGTGCGCGCACGAATCCCCGCCGTTTTGAGGAGACATTATAAAACGGCGGGGATTGCTCCCTTGAAGCCCCTAAAGAGAATGAACAAACTCTTCTTGTGCTCGCATATCTTGATCTAGCTCTCCAATCCGGCGTAGCGTACCATTGCCAAATGTTTTTTCAATCAATCTTCCGACAGGCAAAATATTACCCGTCATCATTCCTTTCGCAAAAACCTCAAATACCTCTTCTCTATCTTGGAATTTTTCCGGGTTTCTTTCAAAAATCTTATCAATGAGTGTGTTCAAAACTTTTCTTTCTGGTTGATAAGTAAACCCCTCTATTGATATTTTCGTGACACCTGAACCAAGTATTCTTCTTCCGAATAAACGATCAACTGATTCTCGCCATGATTTCCTGCCCTGCACTTCCGCATAAAATGTATCCTCATCAAAAAGCGGTTTACCGGAATCAGTAATAGCTTGCGGGTGTTGAGCCATTACTTCTCTTGTTTGCTTTATTTCATCAGCAAAAAGTGGATTATTCAAAAGTTTTCTAGCAAATCGTCTTGTCATTTCTTCTGTTACCGCTTCATTAAAATTCACAAAGTACATTTTCTTTCCATCCCTTGTACGAACAGTTAAACCAAGCCGATACTCATCAAGTTCAGGATTTTCTCCAGTGGTAATCTGCGCGGCATTATAAGATTTGAAGTGTAGCATTTCATGAAAAACTGTTTTCATGAAAGCTAGGTTGGATAATTTCTCGCGCATGGCAACACCTTGTAGCATGGAGTTGAAAAACGCCGCACTTTTTTCTCTCGGCCATTCTTCTTCATTGATAACGTGAATATTTTCCGGCGGAATATCAAAATTTTCTAGTCCATACCTTTGCCTAACTTTGTTCGTCGCTTCGTTTGCAAGAGAAATAATTTGCAGTTCTTCTGACGTTTTCTCTCTTTCTTTGCCCCTCAAATCCTCAAAAGATTGGTCATCAAATCTCTCTCCTTTATCACGGAGAATTTGTTCTTTTTCGGCTTCTGGGATATTTCCAACGACACGTTCAAATGATGAAAATTTTTCCATATACTTTTTATTTTAGCAGTTCATCAACCGAAACCCCGACCGCTTTTGCCAACTTTGCAATAGTGGCAAGTGTCGGATTTGTCTTTCCATTTTCAATGGTACTGATAAATCCTCGGCTAACGCCGAGTTCTTTTGCTATATCTCCTTGCGATATGTCTTTCTTGGTTCTGATCCTTTTCAGGTTCAAACCAAGCTTTGTGGATTCGTCTTTCATTATCCACATTATATCGTGTTGTTATAGTATATCACAATGTTATGATATAATGTACTATGGTAGCGGCGAATCAAAACCAAAAATTTCCTTTCCATTTTTTGTCGGCTCCCCCCACACCCCCCACCGAAAATATTAAAAAAGGAAGGAAAATTTTTGGTTTTGTACCGCGACCGAAGGGAGCGGACGAGGCGCGCATTATTCGTCATTAGGATTATCAGCAAAATACATTCGAACTTTGTTTAATACACACCGCCAAAATTGGAAATCGGAATCGGAAGCCGAAATGGGGTCGGCGCGAAGCGCCGACACAAAGGTATTCCCGCCAAAAATTCCTGAATCCACAAGGTTTTTCCACGCTCCGCGTGGCTCCTCGCTTGCCAATACAATTATATGAATAATCAAACCAAAAAGTTTTTCATATATACTCGCAAGTCTACGGACGACAAAGACAGACAAGTTCGCAGTATTGCTGACCAACTTTCGGAGTTAAAAGATTTAGCGTTGAAGGAACAGCTGGAAGTGGTAGATGTCTTTGTCGAAAAGCAGACCGCCAAAATACCAGGTCGCCCTGTGTTTGGTGAAATGTTAGAGCGAATGGAAAAAGGTGAAGCATCTGGTATTTTGGCGTGGCATCCCGATAGACTTGCTCGCAACTCGGTAGATGGAGGAAAAATCATCTACCTCGTTGATACTGGAGTAATTTCAGAAATGAAATTCCCAACCTTTTGGTTTGATCCGACACCGCAAGGCAAATTTATGCTTTCAATCGCTTTTTCGCAATCCAAGTACTATGTGGATAATCTAAGTGAGAATATCAAGCGTGGTCATCGCAACAAAGTGAAGGAAGGAATATGGCCTCAAATGTCGCCTCTCGGCTATGTGAACAAAAATAAACGGATTGTGCCTGATGAAAATATTGCCCCGCTTATCAAAAAAACATTTGAGGCATATTCCACTGGAAACTTCACTTTGCGAGAACTCCGCGAAAAATTTAACGCTCTTGGATTGAAGCGAAAAAGCGGAAAGGAACTTGCGGTGTCGAATTATCAAAAACTTCTCAAAAATCCTATCTACACTGGTTTAATGCTCTACAACGGGGAGATTTTTGAGGGCAAGCACGAACCGATTATTTCAAAGAAACTTTTTGATTCTGTTCAGGAAGTGATGATGAGAAAATCTAAACCGAAGTCTCGCGGTTTGAAACCATTTTTGTATAGAGGATTTTTCCGTTGTGGAGAATGTGGCTGTTTCATTACCACCGAAACACAAAAAGGTCATAATTATTTGCGATGTACCAAACGGAAAAATCCTTGTACTCAAAAATATACTCGCGAAGAAATCATCACTTCCGAAATTCAAAAGGAAATCAAAAAAGTTTCTTTGCCAGACGATTGGGCTTCTTGGATGCTGGAAGAAAACAGAAAAGATATGTTGAGTGAAGCCCAATCGTCTACGCTTTTTGCAGATAAGACAATAGCTGAAATTTCTCTTTTGGATGGCAAAATCGAGAAGCTGATGAATGCTTATTTAGAGAACGCACTTTCACTAGAGGAATATCGGGACGCTAAAAGTGCGTTGGTCAATCAAAAACAGCTTCTCAAAGAGAAATTATCGGCTTTTCTGCAAAAAGCGAATAATCGGTTCGAACTTACCGAAAAGTTTTTGAAATACAATATGGAATTGGCAAACGAGGGAACAAATGAAGAAAAACTTCATTTGTACAAAAAAGTCGGTTCGAACTTTCAAATTAAGGATCGAACCGTACTTTTTGAGCCACGCGGAGCGTGGAAAAACCTTGTGGATTCAGGAATTTTTGGCGGGAATACCTTTGTGTCGGCGCTTCGCGCCGACCCCATTTCGGCTTCCGATTCGGATTTCCAATTTTGGCGGTGTATTCTTAAAATAGCTCGAACTGAATTTCCTCGCCGCGCTCTGCGCGGCTCGGATGTGGCGGGGCAAAAATGAGCGGCTTCGCCGCGAAAATTAACAATTTCCAATTTTTCTTTGGCGGCAAATTCAAAAAATTATGAATAAATATCAACTTTCAAAATCAATACTTCAAACTTTTAATAAGAGCAATAATTGCGATAATTCCCCACACAATTTGAATGGCAAAAGACGGCCACGCCTCTTGATAAGAGGCGTTAATACCAACGCCGATTGCGCCAATCAAATTCATCCATTGATAAATTCTACTATCGCCTTGAACTTTTTTGTATGAAACAAGAAAATATGCCAACACAACTAAAAACGCCCCAACCCAGCCAACAATTTGTACAAAAATTTCCATATTTTTTATTGAGCAATTTTCAAAAGCGAACTAAGCGCAATCGGCAATTCGGTTACGCCGTTGCTTCCGCTAAAGTGGCCCATCTTTTGCTTAATAATAATTTCCGAGCCGAGCTTATCTCTAAAATCGTCTTGATTATCAAGCGGCACATAAGGATCGTTATCAGAAAATATAGCAACACTTTTCGGCAAGTGCGATTTTACTTTCGCCAAATCAAGCGGCGTGCCGAGCCAGTGTTTGTCAGTTTCTCTAACATCCTCATCATCCTCAAGCCCCGCAAGCCGTTTGAAGAAGCCCGCGACAAAAACTGCACCGCCGACTTTAATGCTTTTGGGCAATGTTTCCAAATAGCGAGCGATAGTTTGGCAACCCATACTGTGTCCAACAAAGTAAGTATTTTCGTCAGCGGTGCCGACTACCTCAGCAAGTTTCGGCACCCAGTTATGTATTCGCGGGCTTCCGGCTTCGGGAAGTTGCGGAATATAAACTTCAAATCCTTTTGCCTCAAGTTCTTTTTTGAGCCATGGAAACCACCCTTCTTCAGGGTAGCCATCCCAGCCATGAGCTATAAAAACTCTTTTATTCATATGATTAAAAAATTTCTTTTGCCCTTACAAAATATGATTCGAGCCGATTTGTTTTCAGGTTCTTTGGCAGTTTGGAATTTTCGCGGCGAAGCCGCTCATTTTTGCCCCGCCACATCCGAGCCGCGCAAAGCGCGGCGAGGAAATTCAGTTCGAGCTATTTTAAGAATACACCGCCAGTCAGGATTTTTCAAGTGGTTGGAAGCCGCCTCGCTTCGCTTGGCGGCGAATCCGTATTCATTTTTTGGCGAAAACGAAATGCATTTATCAATAATGGCAAAAGAAATTTTTTAATCCAAATTTTATGAAATACATACTTTACGCAAGAAAATCAACCGAGAGCGAGGAAAGGCAAGTTTTAAGTATTGAGGCACAAATTTCTGAATTAAATGAATTTGCCGCCAAAGAAAAACTTGAAATTGTTGCTTCGCTTTGCGAAGCCAAAACTGCCAAAGAACCTGGGCGAACTAAGTTCGCTGAAATGTTGTCATTTCTGCAAGCCGGAAAAGCAGACGGGATAATTTCGTGGCACCCGGATCGTCTCGCCCGAAATTCCGTAGACGGAGGACAAGTCGTCTATTTGCTGGACACAGGAATTATCAAGGACTTGAAGTTTCCAACTTTTTGGTTTGATAACACGCCGCAAGGAAAATTCATGTTGAACATTGCCTTTGGGCAAAGCAAATACTACATTGATAATCTTTCAGAAAATATACGGCGAGGACACCGCGCCAAGTTACGCAGAGGCGTATTTCCCGGCTTTGCCCCGCTAGGATATCTCAATAATCATCACACTCGCGATATTGATATTGACCCAGAAAAATCGCCGATAGTTAGAAAAGGTTTTGAACTTTACGCCACCAGAAAATATACTTTGAAGCAAATCGCGAAAGCGTTGAAAGATTTAGGACTCCGAAGCTACAAAGGCAATGTTCTTGCGGTTTCCTGTGTCCAGCGACTTTTGCAAAATCATTTCTACTATGGAATTTTTAAATTTAAGGGCGAGACGTATCAGGGAACGCACGAGCCGTTAATTTCAAAGAAACTTTTTGATAAGTGCCAAGAAGTAATGAAATCTCGTGGGCATATCAAAACGAGGAAGGCAGAGAAAACTTTTCCATTTCGCGGATTGTTTACCTGCGGAGAATGTGGCTGTGCGATAACCGCCGAAACACAGAAAGGCCATAATTACTATCGTTGCACCAAAAAGAAAAATACCTGCTCACAAAAATATGTCCGCGAAGAAATGCTAACCGAGCAAGTGAAAAGTTTTCTTCAAAAAGTTTCTTTGTCGAGCCAAGACACCGAAAAAGTTTTGCGCGAGCTAGACAAAGACGAGCAGAAAGCAAAATTGGATAATCACACCATTCTCCAAAACCTCAAAAGCGAGATATCCGAAGTTGGTGTAAAACTGGATAAATTGCTTTCTGCATATCTTGATGAAATCGTTTCAGCCGAAGAATATGCCGCACAAAAAGAAAAGTTGCTTGCGCGAAAGGTCGAGTGTAACGAAGAAATCAACGAAATTGAGAACGGAAGCGTGTCTTGGCTCGAACCGGCTCGTGTGTTCGCAAAATCCTTAAATCAAGCGGAAAAATTACTTAAGGGTGAGAACAAAGCAGAAATGACAACATTTCTAAAACAAATCGGCTCGAACCATATTTTGTTTGATAAATGCATTTCGTTTTCGCCAAAAAATGAATACGGATTCGCCGCCAAGCGAAGCGAGGCGGCTTCCAACCACTTGAAAAATCCTGACTGGCGGAGGGGAAGGGATTCGAACCCTTGGTACCTTGCGGTACTCCGGTTTTCAAGACCGGTGCAATAGACCACTCTGCCACCCCTCCAAAATATATAAAAACACGATACGCCTCATCAAGCGTACCGTGTTTGCCTTGCGAAATCAAGCGGCATATGCACATTATTGCGTAGTGTTGCTACTGTCTTCTTTTTTCTCCGGCACATGTGTCCCGATTTCTGCATAGCGCGGTACGACAAAGAAGATATAGATAATTTCGAGTATTGCAACGGTGTTGACGACGAGAAGCGCGATAAACCACCATGTTTGTCCGCGTCGTGCGGCAAGCCATAGTGCGTATCCTTTCCATGGGAGCACCCAAAAGAGAAGAAGAAGCAATATTCGTGAATCATTAAGAAGTGTAATAATATCCATTTAGGTAGTATAGCAAGAAATAAAGCGTGAATCAATGTAAGTGTCATGTTGTGAATGCGAGTGTGTATTTCCTAACCTTCTCTCTTACTGATATACTAATTTTCATGCGCACAAACATTATTCACGAAGGAGCAGATGAGCTCACCTATGAAATACGAGGGATTGTGGCATTTGCTGACAAACTTGCGGCGCTCGGCGTTCCTATCACGTGGGAGAACATCGGTGATCCGATTGCCAAAGGTGAGCGTGTTGCTCCATGGATCAAGGACAGTATTGTTGAGCGCGGGTGTGATGATGCATTGTTTGGATATGTGCCGACAAAAGGTGTGCTTGCGACACGTTGTTTTATCGCGGAGGAAAGGCAACGCGAGTCGGGTGTGGTACTCAACTCCGAAGACATTCTTTTTTTTAATGGACTTGGTGACGCGATTTCTATTTTGTATACCTATTTGCGCAAGAGCGCACGTGTCATCGGACCATCGCCTGCCTATTCTACGCATTCATCCGCCGAGGCGGCACACGCAGGGTCTGCGCATATTACGTACAATCTTGATCCGCATCGTAACTGGCTCCCCGACATTGAGGATATTCGCAACAAAGTGAAATACAATCCGGCGGTGGCGGGTATTCTCATCATCAATCCGGATAACCCAACGGGTATGGTGTATCCGCGTAAAGTGCTTGAGCAAATTGTTGATATCGCGCGGACGTATGGATTGTTTCTTATCGCTGACGAAACATACGCGCGTCTTGTATATGACAAGACTGCTTTCACGCCACTGTATGAGGTGTTGGGGGATGATGTCCCTGCCATTGTGATGCGCGGACTTTCCAAGGAAGTTCCGTGGCCTGGTTCGCGGTGTGGGTGGATTGAAGTGTACAACAAAGATACCGATGCTGTGTTTGCGCGATATATAAAGACATTGAATGATGCAAAAATGCTTGAAGTCTGTGCGACGTCATTGCCCCAACATGTGCTTCCCTCAATTCTTGGTGATGAACGATATGCAGACACTATTGCGGCGCGCACGGCGATGTACGCTTCTCGCGCTGATATCGCGTACAATGTGTTCTCCGTGTTGCCAGGCGTTGTGGCGCCGCGTCCTGAGGGGGCATTCTATTATTCTGTTGTCTTTGACATGCTTCCCCCAACAGGAACGCTTCCTATTGCCGATGATGCTGTACGTGCCGAAGTGGAACGCGCCGTAGAAGGTGTGCCACCTGACAAGCGTTTTGTATATTACCTGCTTGGCGCGACGGGTATTGTTGTCGTACCGCTTTCTGGTTTCAACACAAGTCTGGAAGGATTTCGTATGACGTTACTTGAAACAGATGATGTGAAATTTACAGACACCATCACGCGTATCGCGCGTGCAATTCTTGATTACTACGCGTCTGTACGTAGATAATCGTATCACTATGAACATATTTTTGGGTATTGATTATGGAACGAAGCGTGTGGGTATTGCGGTGTCTGACGCGCGAGGACGTTTAGCGTTTCCGAAAAAGGTCGTGCCGCAGTCGCCGATGCTTGTGGATGTTGTTGCGCTCTATGCAGACGAAGAGGGAGCATGTGGTATCATCATTGGTGAGTCGCGCTATTTGTCTGGCGCGCCGAATGCTATTTTTGAAGATATTCATCGATTTGGTGACGCGGTTACGATAAGAACAGGTCTTCCCGTTGTATACGAACCGGAATATTGGACATCACAAGAAGCACGTCGAACACAAGGTATGACAAATATGAATGACGCATCCGCGGCTGCGCTCATTCTTCAACGATATCTTGATAAATATTCGGGAATATCTTCTTTAGATGCAAATGACGCGAGTATGGATGAATAGTGAACTTTGTGTGTTTTCCACGTGTTGCATCGCACCCACTTCCTTCGTGGTGTATACTGTATATATGATTCGACGTAGTAGTTTATACGCGCGTACACTGTTTCCTGTTCCGCGTTTTCTTTCTATGCCGACAATCGGGCTTGATATTACCGATAGGCGTGTTCGTTTCCTTGAACTTGAAGGTTCTTATGGGGCGATGAAGGTAAAACGTTTTGGGGAAGTGCCAGTTGCGCCGGGTATTATTATAAGTGGTTCCATCAAAAAACCGCTTGAGTTTGCTGCCATACTTCAAGGGTTGAAACGTAAGCAGGGTTTTGAATTTGTGCGCGTTTCGTTACCGGAAGAGCGCGCATATATCGTGCATATGGATATTCCTTATGCGGAGGAAATCAATCCGCGTGATGCGGTTGCTTTTCAACTTGAAGAGTATGTACCATTGAAACCCGATCAGGTGGTGTTTGATTACATACCTTTGTCGGACGGAGGAGATAGTTCATCAACAATGCATGTTCTTGCTTCGGTGATGCCTAAGGAAGATGTTCAAGTGTATCTCAACGTGTTATCTCAGGTCGGTATGATGCCGGTTGCGCTCCATATCGAGGGACAAGCGATGGCCCGCGCCCTTATTGCCGAAGACGATACACGGACACACATGATTGTTGATATTGGGCGGTTGCGAACAGGTGTTTCGGTGGTTCGTGGTGGTGTCGTGCGTTTTACGTCAACGGTGGATGTGGGAAGCGACATATTTTCTCGCGCAATTATGGACACATTTGGTGTTGATGAACAAAGAGCAGTTGATATGAAGAATACTCGTGTATTGACTGGACATTCTGATGATTTTTATAACGCGCTCTCTCCAGCACTTGAACGTCTTGTCGATGAGATTTTTAAGTTGTACGAATATTGGCACATGTACCAGGCAAGTCGAACGGGAGAGACGACAATTCAGCATGTTCTATTGACAGGGGGCGGCGCCAATTTACAAGGACTTGAGACATATTTTGCGAGAAAGATACGAGTCTTAATTTCGGTTGGAAATCCTTGGAAAAATGTAAACACATTTGATGCGTATATTCCTCCCATTCCGCTACATGATGCGCTTGGGTATGCTACAGTTATTGGTCTTGCGCTTCCTGACAACGATACATACGTATGATGAATTTGCTTCCTCCCGAACAGAAAAATTACTTTATTCAAGTGTACCACGAGCGTTTGTTCGTTGTTGCCGTATGTGTCGGTGGATGTGCTGTAATTATTTCAACATTGTTTGTATGGGGTATGTATGTTTTTACACGAAACGAACATGTGGTACAGATGGACATTGCGAAGACAAGGAGTGAACAGCCGATTGCTGAAGATGGGCGTTCCACTGAGAAGGATATTGTAGAAGCAAAAAACATACTTGCAATGTTTACGAGCACCTCTGCACCCGACGGTTTTTCTGATCTTGTGATGCGGCGTGTATTTGCGGAAGAGGGGAATGTAACAGTTCGTGGTATTGTATGCAATCCTGTAAAAGAAGGACGTATGTCCGTTTCGGTTCAAGGGGTTGCTCTTTCTCGTACAGCACTGGTTGATTTTTCCGTTCGACTCGAGCAAGCGGGATTTTCTGGTGCGCGGGTGCCAGTTTCAAGCCTTGTTGAAGAAACGGATATTCCCTTCGTTCTTTCAATGACATTTTGACACGTTGGTATGAGCATGCAATCTTTTTTCGGTATCCATAAGAGGGCGATATTTGCGGGAGTGTTTTTTATTGTATCGCTCGGTTTGCTTGCGTATACCACGAGCATGTTGGTTGTAGAGAAAAATGCCGTCCATGCACTGATTGAAAATTCGTTTGCGGAAGATGTTCGTTGGAAAGCGGCGCGTTCCATCGCCAGACAGATTAAAAAAAGCAAGGATGACCGCGCTTTTTTACAGAGTTTGGTCATTGTTGATAAAGATATTGCGGGCATGATAGCAGATATTGAGGCGCTTGGCAGGTCTTCAGGTGTTTCTATTCGTATAAAATCAATAGGTGTGAATCAGCAAAATGAGGGGTCTTCCTTGTTGTCATTGGGTATTGTAACGTCCGGTTCTCGCACGAATACATTAGTCTTTTTGTCACGTTTTGAAGATGCACCATATGCAATCAGGTTTGGACGTGTTGGTATGGAGATGTTAGATACGGGCGTATGGGAAGGTAATATTGTGTGCAGTATCATGAATTATAACGATCAATGACGTATGAAATATCCTTTTTCTTTTTCATTAATAGACGCATTGATACGGAAAATGTTCACGAAGAAGCAAATGTTTTCTGAGTGGCATATACACCCTTCTCGTGATTGGGCGATTATTCTCGGGAGTGTTGTTGTTTGCATGTTATGTGTGAATATTGGTATTTTCTTTTTTACCGAAAAAATTGCATCAAACGTTGTGTCGGAAGTGACACCTGTGTATACACTTGATGTCGATGTGATACATGCGATCGCCGAGAAATATAGAGGAAAGGAAGAACGTTTTCGTGCGATTGTCGGGGACACGTCGCATGATGTGAGTGTCGGACAACCTGATTCTGTAACAAGTGTCAATGAGGGGAAGAAGGCGGATACCCCTGTTGTTGATTGACATATTGACCCACATACATTCACTTGGTAATCTGAACGTTCGGATGTGTGAAATGTGCTCGCATGCCCCTGTAGTTCAATGGATAGAACAAGAGGCTTCTAATCTCTCAATGTAGGTTCGATTCCTGCCGGGGGCGCCAGTATTAAACTTTCAGGAATTTTGCCAATTGATTCAGTTGCGCGAAGCGCGGCAGAGAACGGAAACACCGGCTCGCCGCGCACGGCGCGGCTCGTCAAGCGCAGGTTCGAGCCAAAGATTTCTTTGGCCGCACAACCTTTTTAGCAAAAAGGTTGCCCACCCGCGCGATTTCAGGCAGATTTTCTCCTCTTTTACCCATTCCACCATCGGTTCGAGCCAGCCAGTCCGCTTTTGTTCAATTCGCGCTGTTTGTTCCTCCAGCGACTTCTTTTCGGAGAGTAGCTTGGCCTTCTCGGTTCGGTAAATTTCGCGCTCAATATCTTGCTCTAAATATCCGTCTAGAAGTCGATGGAGTTTGGTTTGTATGGTGCGGATTTTGATTTCTGCTTCCCGAACAAAAGCGGTTGCGGATTGGACGGCTTCGTTTTTCTCTTTTTCAAGCGTGGCATTTAATCTGTTTTTGGGTTCAATTTCCCGCAGCTTACTGCGAAAAGTAACGTAAATTTTTTGTGTAAAAAGTTTAGTGATACCCTGCAGTTTGTTGCGGGGTAGTTCATTATTTTTGTATTCGCTTCGCGAATTCTGAATTGAATGCCGCCAAAGAAAAATTGGAAATTGTTAAATCTCGCGGCGAAGCCGCTCCGAATTCGCGCGGGGACTTCCTCGTCGCCTGCGGTGGTGAAAACGGTTCGTACTAATTCAATTATTCTGCACACACAAAAAACGCGCTTAGTGCACGTTTTTTATGTGTGTCTTTATTTTACCAAGCTCGCACCTATTTCCAAAACAGATGAACCGCTCCGCCCGGCTCCGCCCTCAATCGCGCGGGGCGGCGGGGCTTCGCTTGCGGCTCGCGGGCAAAAATTTTCCCCCTC
>Ga0233420_10000761_pt1 | contig 13012 bp, 15 predicted proteins | sample Watercolumn_Mata_4_FD_183009 | JGI IMG/M metagenome (GOLD analysis project Ga0233420, IMG submission 183009) | Freshwater microbial communities from Lake Matano, South Sulawesi, Indonesia - Watercolumn_Matano_2014_102_MG | ecosystem: Environmental > Aquatic > Freshwater > Lake | place...
GTCGGCGAGCATCACTTCGGCGGCATTGATGTCGATGCCTGCCATAATGGAGTCTACCTCCATGTTGGGATCTCCCCAGAATATACGCGAGTCCGTGTAGGGATTCACCAAGTCCTCGAGATCATATTCGGCTTTCTTGATCTTGGGAAGCTCGTCGTACTCCTTATTGCGGCGGGCGAGGAACTTTTTCACCCCGTCTTTTCCGCGAGGATCTGCCTCAATCCCCATCGTTACTGCACGCTTATAAAGGTCTTTGAGTTTCATACCAGGTATTTTATCACAAGTGCCGAGGGAGAGAGTCGAACTCACATGAGGTGTTACCCTCACAGGTTTTTGAGACCTGCGCGTCTGCCATTCCGCCACCTCGGCATAATACACTAATTGTTTGGCTCTTCAGAAAAAGTACCTGTTTATTATACGAAAACCAGGCCTTTAATGCACTGCCGGCGGCGGAGACTCTGTGTGTTTGCGCTCGACCGAGTAGAAGCGGATACGGTCCCCGCGGAAGATCAAATCTATTTCCGCCAATGGGCCGTTTCTGTGTTTGGCAATCCGCAGCTTGGTGGCAATCTGCTCTCCCCACATCGCCTGGTCACTCTCTTCGCGGTAGAGAAACATGACCACGTCGGCATCCTGTTCGATGGATCCCGACTCCCGAAGATCCGAAAGCTCCGGCACTTTGCTCCCCCGCGCCTCTACTGCCCGCGATAGCTGCGAACAGGCCAGCACGGGTAAACGAAGCTCGCGCGCGAGATTCTTAAGACTCTGGGAGATGATGGATACTTCCTGTACGCGGCTATCAAATTTGCGACCCGGGTCGGCAAGTTGGAGATAGTCCACGATGATGAGCTTGACCCCGTGTTCCACTTGGAGCCTACGCGCTTTGGTGCGCATCTCGACGATGTTCATCCCCGGCGTATCGTCGACAAAAAGGGGTGCTTCTGCTAGCTCCCCCATGGCATCGGAGAGTTTGGTGAAATCATCGTCGGTTAATTTGCCGGTTTTGAGTCGCCATGCATCGATATCCGCTTGAGCAACGAGCAATCGGTCGACCAATTCTTCTTTGCTCATTTCGAGCGAAAAAATACCAACCGGGATCTTTTCTTTGACCGTCACGTACTGGGCGATGTTTAAGATCATCGCGGTTTTCCCTGTGCCGGGACGCGCGGCGAGAATGAGCAAATTGGCATCTTGCATGCCAGCAAGCTTGGCATCCAGCTCAGGAAATCCCGTGGGCACGCCCCTCAGTCCGCCGGCTTTTTTGTGCAACTCGTCCAAGCGATCAAATGAGGCGGCGAGCGCATCTTTGATGGGGATAAAGTCGCGCCGTGTGGCGGTTTGTGCGATGGCAAATATCTCCGATTCTGCGGCGTCCACGATTGCGTTGGCAGCTCCTTCTTCCTTGAAGGCAAGTTCCGTGATTTTGGCGGCTGCCTCTACTAAACTGCGCTTGGTGGCGTGTTCGGTGATAATACGGGCATACTGCTCGGCGTGTGCACTGGTCGGGACGACGTTCACAAGATCCGATACGTAGGGAGCAGTCACGATTTTGAGGGTGCCATTTTTCTTAAGCTGTGCCGTGACGGTGACGACGTCGATGGGTTCGTGCTGTTCATAAAGCTCCATCATCGCGGAAAACACGAGTGCGTTGACCTCCTTATAGAAGTGTTTGGGACGCAAGAACTCCGCCACATCGACCATGGCGTCCTTATCGATAAGGATAGCCCCCAACACCGACTGCTCGGCGCTATCATCGTGCGGAGGAACTTTTGGCGAAGCCATAATAAACTCATTCAAGTACTACTATTTGCATCTCTCCCGGCAGCTTGTCCTTATTAACGACTAATTTGGGTTGTGATGCTATCTCTCCCTTGTTCATCACTTTAAGAAAAACTTCAACTGAGGCAAGTTCCTTGTTGGATCGTGCATCATGCATCGGGATGACAAAGCGCGGCTCGATATCGGCAATCACCTGCGCTGCTTTGGCCGCGTCAATCGTATACACGCCTCCCACGGGAATAAGCAGTACGTCAACGCCGTCCAGCGCGTCCACTTGCGCGCTGGTGAGTGTGTGGCCGAGATCTCCTGCGTGCCCGATCTTCACGCCGTCGATTTCTATCCGATAGATGGTATTGCGACCGCGGGCGTTGCCCTCTTCTTCATCGTGATACGTTGCAATCCCGATGATGGAAACACCCTTGATTTCGTACTCACCGGGGCCACGGATAATAAACGGCGCGCCTCCCACGAGTGACACGGCGTTGTGGTCATAATGATCGTGACTCACCGTGACGATATCTGCCTCCACGTGCTTGGGGAATTTGACGCTCATCTGTGTGCCATCATAGGGGTCGGTAACGACCGTTGCTTGTTTGCCGCGAAGCTTGAAACTTGCGTGGCCCAAGGGGAGGATCTCCATAGTAGTTGCATTTATAGCAGATATTGAGTATCCTAGGCAAATGGCACGCGTGCTATAAGCTCTCGTGCCCCTGCCTCTTAAACGCATTTATTTTCGATTGACAGCAGAGAGCACTATTGTTGTCACATTTACCAAATGATGAATAAAGACGCCTTGCTTGCTACCATCATCGGCTTCGGAGTCGGCCTGGTCATCGCAGCAGTAGTTTTTTTGGGTCCATCCATTTTTCAGAACATGCCCAAATTCGGACTCCCCAACGTTTCGTTGATCATGAACAAATTTGCTTCTTCTAACAAAGCAACACCCACCCCCACTCCCGCACCCAACGAAACCCTCACGATCCAAAGCCCACTTGCGGATGCGATCGAACCCAAAAGCGAGACCCTCGTCTCAGGCACGGTTGCGCCAGATTCTATCGTCGTTATTGAAGGCGAGACAACAGAAACAGTCGCCGTCGCAAATAACCAAGGTGCGTACGCAGGAAAAATTTCTTTGGGTGAAGGGAAAAACGACATCATGGTAACAAGCTACACCAAAGATAAAGTACAAACGCAAACCGTGCGAGTGTACTTCACGCCGGAAAATTTCTAAATCATGGAAAAAATTGCCATCAGTCTCATCATGCTCGCGCTCGGATCAATTCCTCTCATGCCGCACTCCCCGGTGCGTGCTCAGGATGCAACGCCGACCGCAACGCCTCGTGTGACCCAAGCGACCAACCGTGCGGATCTCGACGAACTCAAAGCCAGGCTTGCGACCAAAGTGGCGGAGCTTCGTTCTGTCGTCAAACGCGCAATGTTCGGCACAGTCAAATCCGTAACACTCACCTCTGCCACCGTCGAAACCAAAACCAAAGACATCAAAATAGAACTCACCGATGACGTGATGGTGACGCAAATACTGAGCGGGAAACGTACGACACTACCCATAGAAGACCTCGCAGCCAAAGATGTGATCACCGTCTTTGGCACCTATGATGAAACGCTCGACCTTCTCAAAGCACAATACATCTTCATCGAAAATCCGATCGCTACGGTACGCGTCGCGGGCACCGTGGCAGACGTGGATAGCGAGGAGTTTATCCTCACGATCAATACCAAAGAAGGCAGAACACTCCTGGTTGACATAGAAAAGTCCACCAAAACGACCGCGTGGACGGCAAGCGGTGGGATTGTGAAAGGCGGATTTTCCAAAATTGCCGTCGGCGATACGTTACACGTGATCGGCAAGCCCGCCGCAAAAGAAGAAAACAGAGTGAGTGCTCTGCGCATCGTGGATCTTGGCAACATCACGCTTACCGCCTCGGCGCCTACGGCAACGAGCAGCCCAACGGAATCACCCTCGGCAACTGCCAAAGCTACCCCAAAACCAACTACTACCGTTACTCCTTGAGACGTTCAACGGTCATGACAGATGCTTATTTCGACTTGTGCTCGACGTATTATCGTGTTAACATGATGATATGCACAAGAAAAGAGATGTCACTCCATACCCCACGCCAGAGATGAAAGAATTGTTTGAGGCAATCCTCGAAATCCGCTCGCATGACGAAGCCGCGAACTTTTTTCGGGATTTACTGACTATCGCGGAACTTACTGAATTCGCCAACCGCTGGCAAATGGTCAAGCGCTTAGTCAGCGGCGAGCCGTACCTCAAGATCGCCACAGATCTTAAAGTCTCTACGACGACCGTCGCGCGGGTCGCTCACTGGCTCAAATCCGGTATGGGTGGCTATGAAGCTATCGCATCGCGACTCTTCGACACGCGGAAAAATCCTGATACCTATCACACTCCCCGCTTCCGCGGAGGCAAGCGCCACGGCGAAAAAGTTCCCGGCTGGATGTAATCTGTATTCCCATTGCTTCATACTTCATGTCAATTATCTCCCCAATCAAACTGCTCGAAGACACACTTGACACCTAGTATATTAACGTGTTAACATGTTAATACGTTAATAAATAGACAGTATGATTTGTGCTGCAACATATTTATCTTCTTCTCTCCCGCAGGCCGGGATTTCTTTTTGTGCCCAGCATCATAGCCGCTAAACACCCCGCGCGCGGCTAAGGCGAGAATTTTTTCCCCTAGATCATCACGTAAGCGTTCTCTTCTTTTCCGTTCGCGGGCGGTACGTCCTGTGACGAGAAAGGTTTGTATGAATAAATCAATCGATCTTACTGGAGAAAACCTTACTATTGAGAACGTGGTTGCCGTGGCACGCAATCGCGCGAAGGTAGTGGTTCCAACTAGCATCACCAGGCGCATCCAAGACAATTGGAATGCAATTGCCGAGATGCTTGATCGTGGAGACGTCATGTACGGACTCAATACCGGTATCGGCGGCTTTGGGAACGTCAAGATAAGTAAAGATAAGGCGGGAGAACTTTCGACACGCATGCTTCGCGCGCACTCTTCTGGCTACGGAAATCCTGTGGACGAGGAAACGGCACGAGCAACACTGCTACTGCGGCTCAACGTTTTTGCCAAGGGCTACAGCGGACTGCGTCCCAAGCTATTCTTGACGTTTGTTGAGATGCTCAATCGCGGGGTCACGCCGCTGTTTTATGAAAAAGGCTCGGTGGGAACGAGCGGAGACCTCGCTCCCCTCTCGCAGATGGGCTTGGTCGTCATCGGTGAAGGGCAAGCGCATTACAAAGGAGAAATATTACCTGGTAACGTCGCGATGAAACGAGCAGGTATCCCAATCGTGCCCCTTGCCTACCGCGAGGGACTCGCGATTATGAATGGCAGTCAGTTTATGACGGCGATTGCGGCACTTAATATCTACGACACAGAAAGGCTCATTAAACAGTTAGAGGTTGTGTGTAGTATGACTATCGATGTCTTAAATTGCGTTGAATCCGCTTATTCCAAAGAATACAACGAAGTGCGGCCGTTTAAGGGCCAAAACGACTCGGCGGCAAACATTCGGAAACTCGTTGCCGGAAGCCGGCTCATGCAGCAGCCCAAAAAGAATGTGCAGAATGCGTATTCGCTCAGAAGCGTTCCACAAGTTTCGGGGGCTGCCCGCGACGCACTGGACTACATTCGTCGCATCACGGAAATCGAAATGAACTCGGTTGCCGACAACCCTATCTTTTATACCAAAGAAAAAGTGTGTCGGACAGGTGCGAACTTCCACGGCGCGCCGATGGGATACACACAAGACCTTTTGGGAATCGTCGTTACTGACCTGGGAAATATCTCGGAGCGGCAGACCAATAATCTCATGGATCCTGCATGTTCCAAGGACTTACCGGCATTCCTGGTCAAAAGTGCAGGATTGGATTCCGGACTCATGATCAGCCAGTACACGCAGGCCGCCCTTGTTTCGGAAAACAAGATTCTCGCCTCGCCAGCGAGCGTCGATTCAATTCCGGTCTCCGGCAATCAAGAGGATCACGTCTCCTTCGGTACGATCGCAGCCAGGAAAGCGAGAGAGATTATCAGAAATACCGAGGCAGTGGTCTCCATCCAACTCTTGGCGACATGCCAAGCCTATGAGTTTCGCAAACCGTTAAAACCGTCTCCGACGTTTCAGGCGGTCTATAAACTCGTGCGCTCGATCAGTCCCGCCATCACCGAGGACCGTGCCTTTTACAAAGACATCGAGGCACTCGTTCCGATCATTAGAAAATACCGGGTCCTTGCGGTTGCCGAAAAAGTCGTGGGAAAACTCAAATGAAGGAAGTGATACATATGCTGGAAAAACTAAAAGCGGAACTAATCGAACTCAAAAGCACTCCCCCTTGGCGACGAAGAATCAACGGCAGAAAGAGTGAATTATGGGAAGGGGTCGGCGCACCGGAGCCTGGGGATTTTCGAGCGTGGAAAAATCAGATACGGAAATTGCAACGGACTATCAGAAAAGAAGCAGAGGAAGATGCGAGGCAACAGATCGACCGCCCGTAAAATAGCGATATAATAGCACTATGCAAGAAGAAGTATTGAAAAATATAAATGCACTGCTTATCACCAACCCGACGAATATCCGGTATCTGACCGGATTCGTCGGCGTGGAAAATAGAGACGCATATTGTTTGCAAACAAAAGACGAGACCTATCTTTTCACTTACGACCTCTATCGTGAAGAGGCAAAGAAAGTCAAAGCGACATTTGTCGAAATATCCCGGGAAAATCCGATTTCGAGAGAACTGGCGAAACTTGCTGCCAAATTACGCATCAAGAAATTGGGGTTTGAGGATGCCAACCTTACCGTAGCAGAACTTGCCAAACTCAGGAAAGAACTCTCCGGCGTCAAGCTTGTCCCCACTCGAGATCGGATTGAGGCCATGCGGATGATCAAACGACCCGATGAAATAGAGAACATCCGTTTGGCGGCAAACGTCACCGATCAATGTTTCTCGTATATCATTAAGCGTATCCGGCCTGGTGTAACCGAAGGCAGACTTGCGTGGGAAATCGAGAGCTTCCTCAAGATGAAAGCAGGAGACGTGGCGTTCTCCCCCGTCGTCGCCTTTAACGAAAATAGTTCACAGCCGCATTACCACAAACGAGGAAACAATCCGCTCCAGAAAAATTCACTGATCCTTTTGGATTTCGGCGCCCGCGTCAATGGCTACTGTGCAGATATGACGCGAGTGGTTTTTTTTGGTACTCCCAAACCAGAGTGGATCAAAGCGTACAACGCAGTGCTAACAGCAAATGAAAGAGCCTTGGAGTTACTCAAAGGCGGCGAGCGAAATGGTGCAACTCTTGATGCGGCTGCCAAAGAGGTGATTGCCGAGACCGACCTTCCTCCCTACCCTCATAGCCTTGGGCATGCCGTGGGGCTTGCTATCCACGAATCTCCGCGGCTTACGGTTAAGAAAAAGGAAACACTCAAACCCAACATGGTCGTGACCGTCGAACCCGCGGTTTACATCGAAGGCTCCTATGGCGTAAGAATCGAGGATTTGGTACTCTTGAAGGAGAACAATATAGACACATTGTCCAAATCACCCAAAGAAATTATTACGCTATGAACACTATTCAGCCACTCAAAGGATTTCGGGATTTTCTGCCCGCAGAAGCTGCCAAACGCAAGTGGCTGCGGGATAAACTCGCAGCAATCTGTGAATCCTGGGGCTACTCCCCCCTCGAGACTCCCACATTGGAACCTTTAGAAATATTTGTGGGAGTCATTGGCGAGGATGAAAAGTTGTTTTTCAAGTTTAAGGATCAGGGAGATCGTGACGTAGCCCTGCGGTATGACCAAACAGTGCCGACGTGTCGACTTATCGCGCAGTATCAAAATCAATTGACGTTTCCCTTCAAGCGCTACCAAATCCAGCCGGCATTTCGGGCAGAAAAACCCCAAAAAGGCAGATACCGCGAGTTTACCCAGGTAGATGCGGATATCTTTGGGCTAAAAACGCCGGATGCTGACGCTGAGACAATCGCCCTCTCGCTTGACATCTATAAACAATTAGGATTTCAGCGCGCACTCGTACGCATTAATTCCCGTTCATTGTTTAAAAACATGCCCTATGAGGCAATTGTCAGTATCGACAAAATTAGAAAAATCGGTGCGGACGGGGTACTGCGCGAAATGGAATCGAGGGGAATTGCTCTCGCAAAGGCCAAAGAATATCTTGCCGTTGTAAAAAGATTGAAACCCAATGAAGAAATTTCGTTTATCTTAAACTATCTTAAAGACTACGGTTTTCCCGACGACTGGTATGAGTTTGATCCGACGATTGCGCGCTCCTTCTCATACTCTATGGGGCCAATTTGGGAAGTGGAAATCCCCGAGGCTGGTGGGTTGTCGGTCCTCGGTGGGGAGCGCTACGACGGTCTGCTTGAGAAATTAGCCGGTCGCGATATTGGCGGCACCGGTTTCGGGCTGGGATTTGACCGAACACTTGAGGCAGCTCAAACCCTGGGACTCGTACCGCAACTTTCTGTCACAGGAGAGGTTTTGGTAACCGTTTTCTCCGAAGAATTGCGAACCAGCGCACAATCTATGGCCACAATGCTTCGAGAAAATGGCATCTCTGCCGATTTATACCCGACGGTGGATAAACTAGACAAGCAACTCAAATATGCAGATAAAAATGGTATCCCGTTTGTCATCATCCAAGGTCCCGAGGAACAAGCCAAGGGAGTCGTCAAACTCAAAAACATGCAGACGAAGGTTCAAGAAGAATTGCTCGTCAAAAACGTCGTAAAGAAGTTAAGTTCTAATTGATCTAATTTCTAATTGACCTAATCAGGAAGAAGAAATGACGGAATCTGCCCAAAAGAAATTGTATAATCTTGCGGATCGAACGGCCAAGTTCGGCGAAAAAGTCATAGAGTATTGCAAAAAAGTTCCCCGGAATCCCATTACAGATCCTCTCATCACACAATTGACCAAATGCGGCACGAGCGTCGGAGCAAATTATTGCGAAGCGGATGATGCCGAAAGTAAAACGGATTTCAGGCACAAAATTGGTATTTGTAAGAAAGAGTCACGGGAAAGTAAGCATTTTATCCGCATGATAGTTGCGGCCATTCCATCTCTCAAAGACGAGGCCCGGCCTTTATGGCAGGAGGCGAAAGAGCTAAACTTGATATTTAATACGATTTACAAAAAGGTTTCTTAATTTTTCTTACTCTTGATTAGATCAATTAGAGCACTTAGAAATTAGAAATTTTATGTCCCGTCGCCATACTGCCTATCTCTACCTCCTTATCGTTTCCATAATCTGGGGTGCGGCAAGCCCCGTCGTGAAGTTTACCCTCCAGTGGTTTAACCCGTGGCTCTTTTTGACCTACCGCTTCGCCATAAGCACCCTTATCGCTCTTCCCTACCTTCAACGCTCCGACATGAAATTCCCCAAAAGGGCGGCCGATCAATGGCTGGTACTTCTCACCGGCTTCATGTCGGCACCGGTAGCTCTGTTTCTCTTTTTTGAGGCGCTTGATAAAACCACGGCGCTCTCCGGAAGTCTGATTACTGCCGCGGGTCCGTTATTTGTCATCCTTGGCGGCATGTTGTTTTTCCGAGACCGGGTGACCAAATACGAAAAACTCGGGATTGTGGTTGCCTTAGCCGGGACCATGTTAACCGTCATTGGCCCTCTGATTATCAATGGGCACATGGACACGCTAGGCCGCCTCGAAGGGAATGCCATCATGCTCCTTGCGGTCATAAGCGAGGCAATCGCGGTACTCATGAGCAAAGAAGCGGTCAAAAAGGGCATCAGTCCCACCATGCTCGCACAGTCGCAGTTTGTCATTGGGTTTGCGCTATTTCTTCCCCTCCTCCTTCTCTGGCAAGCACCTCGTATCATTATCACGTCGATCCTCACTGCACCTTGGCAGGCACACGCCGGCGTACTCTTTATGGCACTGCTTTCCGGCACGTTTGCCTACACGATACGAAATATGGCGGTCAAATGGATCGAGGTATCGGAATCGGCGCTCTTTACCTACCTCCAACCGCTGTGGGCTGCAGTTCTTGCCGTTTTGTGGCTGCGCGAAACCATCACCCCTTCTTATATCGCCGGTGGCGTTGTCATCGCATTGGGGGTAGTGATCGCCGAATACAAGCGAGAAAAGCACGCCGCCCCCCGCCGTCGACACGGTCGTCGATAGATGGTATAATGACCCTCTTATGCCGGGTAGTAGAATTTTCGACACGCTTCGTTTCGTTGCCGTCGAATAGATAACCTGGACATAAAGCAAAAAGTTGAAAGTAAAGGAGATTAAAATTAAGATCGCGTAAAAAGCAACGGTCGAAATTTCACAACCCGGTATGAAATCCGATATTCACCCCAAATGGTACCCAAATGCCACCGTGACCTGTGCGTGCGGCAACACGTTCACCGTGGGTGCAACCCGCGATAAAATCCAGATAGAAATCTGTGGCAAGTGCCACCCATTCTTCACTGGCGAGATGAAGTTTGTCGACACCATGGGCCGTGTTGAGCGCTTCCAGACCAAACAAAAGAAAGCGGCGGCAAGCGGCTATGTTTCCAAAAAAAAGAAGCAGCAAAAGGCAACCACAGACACCACCCCGAAATCCCTCAAAGAAATGCTGATGGGCTTAAAGTAGAGGCTCTCATCTATTCATTCCTATGAATGCTGACGTTGCCATTTTGGAGTTCCGTGCCGGGCCTGGGGGCGAGGAGGCCAAAATCTGGGCTTCCGACCTCATGCGGATGTATGTGCGATATGCAAACCTCTTAAGCTGGAAAGTTGAGCAACTCGATGACTTTGTTATCCGCATTAGCGGGCCACAGGCGTTTACCAAGCTCCAGTACGAAGCAGGCACCCATCGCGTCCAGCGGATCCCGACGACGGAGCGACATGGCCGTATCCATACCTCGACGGCAACGGTCGCGGTTCTCCCGGAAATTCCGGAAAACGAGATTTACGTGCGGCCCGAGGACATCGAACTCGAGTTTTTCCGCTCCGGCGGCAAAGGAGGACAGAATGTCAATAAGGTAAGCTCAGCAGTCCGGATCCGCCACAAGCCAACGGGCATCGTCGTCTCCGCCCAAACCGAGCGCGATCAGTACCAAAATCGGCAAGTGGCAATGGCGCTACTCCGATCCCGACTCTACGAGCGGGAACTTCTGGCTCGTGAGCAATCCATGAGTGAGCAACGCAGTATTATTGGCCGCGGCATGCGGGCAGAAAAAATCCGGACCTATAACTTCCCCCAAAATCGCGTCACCGACCACCGCATCAACAAAAGCTGGCACAATCTTGAAGATATAGTAAACGGCAGGATGACAAAAATTACAGAGGCGATGATGACCCTTACTTGAGTCTACCTTGACCACCCTCGTAATACTTCGTGCTTGCTCTGCTCGTACTTTCCGCTAAATCTTGAATATACTCGCCACTTTCAACCAGATCAAAATTCGGCACTTGTTCTCTTGGGTGCTTACGTTTATATGCTGCTGCTGTTTTCTGAATTACCGGCCGCAACCAAGACTGAGTTTTTTCCGATAAACCGTTATAGAGCCCAATGCCTTTCTCTGTAGAATGATGTGCATGTGCCCCCCATAAACGACCAGCAATCTCATCTCGTTCCTCGCCTTTGGGCGCCGCATCCAATATCGCTTGAGCAAGAACTGAAAAAAACGACATAGTTACTCCTGTGTTCCTAGTGTAACAGAAATGCTTTTTTCTGCGCCATCGCGCCAGATACTAAGGGAAACCGTGTCTCCCACCTTCTTTTTGCCAATGATTCTCGCTAAGTCATTGCTGGTCGTCACTTTGTCTCCGTCGATTTTTGTGATGATGTCCTCGGCTGCAACACCAGAGCGTGCCGCAGGGCTACCCGAGACGACGTTCATGATATAGGCCCCTTCGGGAATTTCGTTTAATACCGCCATTTGACGGCTGATCATGCGGTACTCCACTCCAAGAAATGGTCGGTTAAATTGGCCGGTGGTATTGAAGTTGCTGACGGCATCTTTCACAACATTGATGGGCAGCGCAAAACCGATACTTTGCCCCTCCGAAGAGATGGCGGTGTTGACGCCAATCACTTGGCCGGAAGAATTAAGAAGCGGCCCGCCAGAGTTACCCGGATTGATCGCGGCATCGGTCTGTATGACGTTGTCGAGTCGTTCTGCCGATCCGTTAAACGGTGTGCCTGCAGTGATCCCCCTGCCGACGCCGGAAATGACGCCGACGGTTACGGTGTTGCGAAATTCTCCCAAGGCGGTGCCGATGGCAATCGCCATCTGACCGACTTTGATTTTATCCGAATCCCCCATCTCAACGGGCGTTAAACCGGCCGCATTGATTTTCACAATTGCCAAGTCATTGTCTGGGTCGCGGTAAATTTTCACCACATCGTACGTTTTGTCGTCCTGGGTGATCACACGATACTTGGCATCGGGAACCGAGACGACGTGTTTGTTCGTAACGATCAAACCATCACTTGAGATGACAAAGCCGCTGCCTATGTCCTGCTCTACCTGTTGGGTACTCCCCTGCCGCCTCTCGAACTGACTAAACGGATCAAAGGGGTTAAACTCAAAGATGTCCCCAACTCTTCTGGTCTGAGAAATGCCGACGGTCACTACCGAGGGTGACACGCGATCCACCACTTCGGTAGTCACGTTTTCCTCTTGCACCACGCGAAGCCTATCAAGTGGCGCGGTGATTTGTGGTGGGGCTTTGGGAAGGAATGAAAACAGTTTATTTACTTGCTCCCAATTAAGTCCCAGCCATCCAGCCGAAACAGTGCCGCCGATAAGAAGTACCACTGCGGCGAGAATAATGAGGATATTTCGTGATCTTGTGAGCTTTCCCATATCTTTAGATTAGTACAAAGTCAATCTGAAAATCTACTGAAGAAGCAATTCAATGGCGCGAGCAAGTTGTGCGTCCGCAGAGGCAGCCGCGCCTGCTTCCATCGTCACCACAAGGTCGGGAGTCAGGCCGGTCTCGCTAATCGAGCTCCCACCTGGCAATAACCACTTGCCCGTCGTGATGTGGACACTCGATCCACCCGAGAGGTCAAACGGTGTTTGTACAGTGCCTTTGCCAAATGTCGTTTCACCAACGAGCCTCGCGCGTTTGCTATCGCGAAGCGCGCCCGAGACGATCTCGGCTGCTGACGCAGAACCATTGTTGACGAGCACG